>VAPM010144070.1_pt1 | contig 11448 bp, 12 predicted proteins | sample 3395091 | NCBI WGS metagenome assembly VAPM01 (sample SAMN08290445, study PRJNA428436) | hydrothermal vent metagenome | isolation source: Deep-sea hydrothermal vent chimney 3 | place: Pacific Ocean: Juan De Fuca Ridge | reverse complement strand
AAAGCATTTATATGACAGTACTGGGACGGTATTAGGAAGTTTACCAACAGCTGCCTTTGACAAATGGACAAAACGGGATAGCCAACATTTAAATCAATGAATGGCTGTCCCGTTTTATATACCGGATTACTTATTTTTAATCAATTTCTGCTTTAAGATCGCGCGTTAATAGGCTTTGCACGGCTGTTTTAGGGTCGAGCTGTTGATGTAATACTTTATAGACTTGTTGTGCAATTGGCATATCGATATTTTTTAATTGCGCTAAACGATAAACTTCAGCTGCCGTATTGATCCCTTCAACAACCTGACCAATTTCTTCACAGGCACTAGCAATGGATTTACCTTGTCCGATGGCAAGGCCAAGACGGCGGTTACGTGATTGATCATCGGTGCAGGTTAAAATTAGATCACCCAAGCCGGATAGTCCCATCAGCGTTTGTTTTTGTGCACCAAAACTCACCCCCAAACGCATCATTTCATGCAAACCTCGAGTGATTAATGCGGAACGGGAGTTTGCCCCAAAACCTAAGCCATCGGTAATACCGGCGGCAACGGCTAATACATTTTTTATTGCACCGCCCAATTGCACGCCCGGCATATCGTCACTGGTATAAGCTCGCATATAGGAGTTTTGCAAGCTGGCTGCAATTTCTGTTGCAAATGCGGTGTCGCTCGAAGCAACGGTAATGGCGCTTGGCAAACCCATTGCGATTTCTTTTGCAAAATTAGGGCCCGACAATAATGAATAACTGCGATTAGCGCCTAACTCTTCAATGGCAACATCGAGTAAAAACTTACAACTGCCTTTTTCTAAACCTTTTGTTGCCCACATTATTTTTTGATCGGCATTAATCAGGGGTTTGATTTTAAGCAGCGTTTCTCGAAATGCGTGGCTTGGAACCACAATTAATAAATACTGCAAATCCAATAATGCATTTGCCAAATCTCTGCTCGGTACAATATTGGCAGGAAATTTAATTCCGGGTAAGTATCGCCGATTTTCGCTATCGGCTATTAAATCCTTTATATGCGCTTCATTGTGCGACCATAGGGTAACATCAAAATCATTGTTGGCATACAGTAACGCTAAAGCCGTACCCCATGATCCGGCACCAAGAATCGTTATTTTTGATTTACTGCCGCTTGCTGTAGTGAGCATTGCAACTAATGAGTCGTTGCTTCAGCAAGATCGGACTTACTTTGTGATTCTAAATGTTGTTGGTATAAGGCATCAAAATTAACCGGTGCCAATAGTAATTGCGGAAAACCGCCACGGGTGACTAAGTCTGAAATAGCTTCACGAGCATAGGGGAATAGTGCATTAGGACAAAAGCTACCTAAAATTGCGCCCATGTCGGTATCACTAAAACCATTAATGGTAAATAAACCGGCTTGATGCACTTCGGTTAAATAAATTGTTTCATCTGAAATTTTAACGGTAATGGTGATCGTTAACACCACCTCATAAACTGATTCCGTTTCAGTCTTATTCGCACCGGTATTAAGCTCCATATTAACATCCGGATTCCATTCTTTAAGAAACACCGAAGGCGTGTTTGGGGACTCAAATGAAATATCTTTAGTGTATATTTTTTGGATAACTAATTGTTGTTCCGATGCATTACTTTCCGAAACGTTATTTTTTGGTGCTTTGTTGTCTGAATCTGACATTGATCTTTACCTGCATTATAAATTTTAAGAAATTAATTACTGCGTATTAAATATGTTGTTTTACCCAAGCAACAAGCGAACTCAGCTCCATAGCACCTGCGGTTCTGGTCACTTCGTGTGCATTTTTAAAAATAGCCAGCGTTGGAATACTTTGGATTCGGTATTGTGCTGCAATATTTTGTTGTGCTTCGGTATTCACTTTGGCGAGTCTAACGAGCGGTTCTAATTGTTTTGCGGCTTGTTCAAAAATCGGTGTCATCATTTTACACGGACCACACCATGGCGCCCAAAAATCGACTAACACCGGTATATCACTTTTACCAATATGATTGGTGAAATTAACCGTCGTTAACTCTATGGGTTTTGCTTGAAACAATTTTGATTTGCAGTGACCACAGCTAGCGCCATGTTGCAGCTTATCTTTTGGCACACGATTGGTGCTATTACAATCCGGGCAGATGATGTGTAGCGAGTCTGTCATAAAAAAACCTGTGAACTAATATTTAAGATTCAGCTGGCTTGCTAACAAGTGTGCTACTGCAACATTCAGATTGAATTATTACGCGACACTAATACCAAGCAACGAATCAAGTTTGCCTTGTGCTTCAAGCGCGTACAAATCATCACAACCACCAACATGGTTTTCACCAATAAAAATCTGCGGCACACTAGTAACACCATTACTTTTGTTAGTCATAATTTGCCGTAACTCGGGATTACCGTCAACCATAAGTTCTTCAAAATCAATATTTTTATTCTTTAATAACATTTTAGCTCGAAAGCAGTATGGGCACGTTGCAGTGCTATACATAATTACATTTGGCATCGGGGGAATGTCCTTGATTAAGTTAAGTTACGATTATTGCTTAGTAATGGGCAAGCTGGCATTTTGCCACGCCATGATGCCACCACTGAGATTATGAATGTGCTCAAAGCCACTTTTCTTTAAAATTCCGCAAACATGTGCCGAACGATTACCACTGCGACAATTGACGATAATTGGCTTTTGTTTATATTTCTCTAATTCTGATAGGCGTTTGTTGATACCACCTTGTGGAATATGAATGGCATTAACAATGTGCCCTGAATCAAATTCTTTGCTTTCGCGAACGTCAAGAATAACAGCATCATCATGGTTAATCAGTTGTGTTGCTTGAGATGGTGATATTGGGTTATAACCTTTTAATTTTGCGCCAAATAAATTATTAAACAACAAAACCAGTATTATGACAAAGGCGAGACTCAACATTAAATTTTCTGAAATAAATGCAGCTATTTGATCCATTAATTTTTTCCAATGATTTCTAGGTATTTTCTGCCATACACTGCCGTAGGGCGTGTGACATACATGAACGTGGTTAATTTACATCATTGATGGTGACATTATTTGCTTCAGGGTTAATCTGGAGTACAAAAAACTTCACGCATCATCACAATTAAGCGCAGTGTACGCGCATCACCAACACGGTAATAGACACGGTTAGCATCTTTACGTGAGGCTAATATACCTTTGTCGCGTAATATCGCGAGATGTTGTGATATATTACTTTGGGATGTACCAACATTTTCGACAATGTCTTGGACACTGACTTCCTGATCCCCTAAAGTACATAAAATCTTTAGGCGCAACGGGTGTGACATTGCTTTGAGTGAACGCGAAGCGCGATCGATATCTTCTTCACGAGTTATTAAACCTACACTTTCAAATTGGTTCATACTATTCATGATACTTTTAACCTTATTGGTTCGGGGGACGTTAACTATTAATAAGCTTTAATACAAAATACCACTTGATGTATTTTTGCACTAAATCATACTGTAACAGTATTTTAGTGTTTTAGTACATTACTAGTGTCTTTATTACTAAAACATTATACAATTATGTACCGATTTTAAAGTATTATTTTGATTAATAAGAAGAATATTTGATTTAAATTAACTATTTTGCCTATTTCAGGGCATTTTGTTAACCACAAGTTTACTAATCGAAAGAATAAACATGAATTTATTGTGTATTTCACCTAGAAGTATACAAAACCGATGGATAAATAGTAAAATTCACACTCAGTTGTCGTTTAAAAAGCCCAACAAAATTTCATTATCATCATTTGCTAAAGTATTATATTACGTAGAGTTAAGTTATTGAATTATAAGCCTATTACACTCCTAATATTAGATGGATACGGTTATTCTGAGCAAATGGAAGGAAATGCCATTGCTCACGCAAAAACACCAAATATGGATCGCTACCTATCCGAGTATCCCCATAGTTTTATTCAATGCTCGGGTGCCGGTGTTGGTTTGCCGGCGGATCAAATGGGCAACTCCGAAGTTGGGCACCTTAACCTCGGTGCCGGTCGAGTTGTTTATCAGGAATTTACCCGCGTTAATCGCTCGATAAAAACTGGTTCGTTTTTCACCAATCAAACGCTAACCGATGCAATGCAAGTAGCGATTGATAATAATAAAGCAGTGCACATCTTAGGCCTATTGTCCGACGGTGGCGTACATAGCCATGAAACACACATTCACGCCATGGCAGAATTAGCCATTAAACAAGGCGTACGCGAAGTCTATTTACACGCATTTCTCGACGGCCGTGATACTGCACCTCAAAGTGCCAGTGCTTCAATAGCCGCCATGCAGCAAAAATTTGATCGCGAACTTGGCCGAGGTCGAATCGCATCCATTATTGGTCGGTTTTTTGCGATGGATCGAGACCACCGCTGGCCTCGCATCCAAGCAGCTTACGATTTAATAACTCAAGGCAAAGCCGAATTCAGCGCCACCTCGGCACAGGCCGGTTTAGAACAGGCATATGAACGTGGCGAAAAAGACGAGTTTGTCCAAGCCACGGCAATTATTCCAGAAGGAAAGTCGGCTGTGCGAGTTGAAGATGGTGATGTGATTGTCTTTATGAATTACCGTTCAGATCGTGCACGACAAATTACCTTGCCGTTTATTGAAACTGAATTTGATGGTTTTAAACGTGAGCATCAACCCAAATTAGGTCAGTTCGTCAGTCTAACCGAATACAAATCCGAATATGATATTCCCGTGGCTTATCCACCGGAACGACTTAGCAATGTCTTTGGTGAAGTTATTTCAAAATTAGGCATGCACCAATTACGCATAGCCGAAACAGAAAAATATGCGCACGTAACGTTCTTTTTTAATGGTGGTCGCGAAGAGCCATTTGAATTTGAAGATCGCATCTTGATATCGTCACCTAGCGAAGTGACAACTTATGATCAAAAACCAGAAATGAGTGCCGCAGAGGTGACTTCAAAATTAATTACCGCCATCGAAAGCGCTAAATATGACGTCATCATCTGTAACTTTGCAAACCCCGACATGGTTGGTCACACCGGTAATTTTGATGCAACCGTGTTAGCCATTGAATATTTAGATTCATGTGTTGGTAAAGTAGTAACTGCTATCCAAAAAGCCGGTGGTGAAGTATTAATTACCGCCGACCATGGCAATGCCGAAAAAATGGAAAATAAAGAGACCGGGCAAGTGCATACCGCGCACACATCAAACGTAGTTCCGTGCGTCTATATTGGCCGTCCTGCTACAATGTCAGAAAATGGTGCATTATCGGATGTTGGCCCCACGTTAATCAATATGCTCGGCATAGAAAAACCCAATGAAATGAATGGCGATAGTTTAATCACGATAACAACACCAGAATCTGAATAATAATAATTTTATATAGCCGTTAACTGAATAGTGATAACGTATATAATTATAATAGGCGGCTTAAAATAAAATAAATGCTACATAAAACAGGACATTATCTGGTACTACTGTTTATCCTAACTACTGCACTGCCAGTAATAGCCGATGATTCAGTCATCCACAAAAAACAATTAGATAATCTTCGCAAACGCATTGGCGGTCTACGTGATGAATTAAACGTAATTCGCGGCGAACATGCCCACGTTCGAAACGAACTACAAGAAACCGAATTAAAAATTAACAAATTTATCACCACACTAAAATCACTTACCCGAAATATCCGTCAACAAAATAACGAACTAATTCGTCTTAAAAAAGACAAATCTCGTTATCAAAAAGACATGGCAACCCAATTAGACTTATTAGCCATACAAGTTCGATCTGCCTATGCCATTGGACGCCAAGAATATTTAAAGTTATTACTAAACCAAGAACATCCAGAAACAGTTGGACGAGTATTACGCTATTACCAATACTTCAATGAAGAACGAAGTTCACGGGTGGTTCGCGCAGAAAAAATTGTCGTCAAATTAAATAAAGTCCGCAAAGCGATTAATCGAAAGGTAAGCCAGTTAGAAGGCTTACGCAAAAAACAACGTAGCCAGAAAGGTGCATTAGAAAATACCAAACGCGCACGAAGCTTAGTATTAGCTCGACTGAAATCCGAATTATTGAATAAAGGCGAAGAACTTGGACATCTTATTCAAAATGAGCAAAAGTTAGCACGGCTGATTAAAGAAATTAATGAAGTCATGCCCGATATCCAAATGGAGCCTGGTAAACATTTAAAATTCGCAAAATTAAAAGGCAAGCTTTACTGGCCAACTGTCGGAAAAGTTAAAAAAATCTTTGGTAAGGCACGTAAAAGTAAAAAACTCAAATGGAACGGGATAATAATAAAAGCCAAATCCGGCATGAACGTACGCTCAATTTCACGTGGCCGAGTAGCCTATGCAGATTGGCTTCGAGGTTACGGTTTATTAGTCATTATTGATCACGGTGATGGCTATATGAGTTTGTATGGCCATAATGAAAGCCTACAAAAAGAGACCGGAGACTGGGTTGAAGCAAATGAAGTGATCGCATCGGTTGGTAATAGTGGTGGTAATGAATTTACTGGGCTATATTTTGAGATACGTCACAATGGTAAACCAACCAATCCCAGCCGTTGGTGTAAAAAAACTCGTCGGCTTTAAATATGCCCATATTATTGAACTATATAATAGTATATGGCTCTAAATTGGGGTATTTTGTAGGCATAATCGATATGTTAAGGTAGTATTTAGCATACAATAGGTAAAATAATAATTAAAAGTATTAACTTTTTAAGTGTTTAACGATCGGTGTTAAATCAATTTCTAGTATAGAGTAATCTCGAAGGTGCAAAGAATGAATTCAGTATTACGAACCAGTTTTATAATGGCAATTGGTCTGGTTGCCGGTATCATGCTTGCCGTTGGCACGGGTGTCTGGGCTGACAAATCGGCTCCAAGTTATAAAGGCTTGCCGCTTGATGATATTCGTAATTTAAGTGAAGTATTTGGCAAAATTAAAGAAAACTATGTTGAAGAAGTTGAAGACAAAACCCTATTAGAAAATGCCATACGCGGTATGTTATCTGGCTTAGACCCTCATTCTACCTACCTTGATAAAGAATCATTTCGCGAATTACGTGTTGGCACTAGTGGCGAATTTGGTGGGCTCGGCATCGTCGTCGGAATGGAAAATGGTTTCGTTAAAGTAGTCTCACCAATTGATGATACCCCAGCAGCGCGAGCAGGAATTGAAGCCGGTGATTTAATTATCAGACTTGATGAAACGCCCGTTAAAGGCATGACCTTAGATGACGCCGTTAAAATCATGCGTGGTAAGCCAGGCTCACCAATTAAATTAATGGTTGTTCGAGAAGGAAAAAACAAACCTTTTGATGTCACCATCGTGCGCGATAAAATACGCGTTAAAAGTGTCAAACCAAAAATGCTCGAAGCAGGCTATGGTTATATTCGTATCACCCAATTCCAACAACGAACTGGCAGTGACTTATTGAATGCGATTAAAAAATTAGAAAAAGAAAACGATAATAAATTACGTGGCGTTGTTTTAGATTTACGAAATAATCCAGGAGGCTTATTAGATGCTGCCGTTGATGTAACTGATGCATTTATCGGAAGCGGTAAAATCGTAGTGTCCGTTAAAGGCCGTAATAAAGACAATCAAGATATACGTCGCTCAAAAAATAGCGATCAAATAAAAGGTGTGCCATTAGTTGTATTAGTTAATGGTGGTTCAGCCTCCGCATCTGAAATTGTAGCCGGTGCATTACAAGATCATAAACGTGCAGTGATTATGGGAACACAAACCTTTGGTAAAGGTTCAGTGCAATCAGTCGTGCCTCTTGGCAATAATGCCGGTCTAAAATTAACAACCGCGCGTTACTACACGCCATCAGGCCGAACCATTCAAGCAAAAGGTATCACCCCGGATATCGTGCTCGACAATTTAAAAGTGGACATTAAAAAAACAGAAAATGTGTTTAAACCAATTAAAGAAGCCGATTTAAGTGGCCACTTGGAAAATGACAAAGACACAAAACCAAGCAAAGACAAAAAGTCTAAAGATACTAATAAAGATGATTCTAGCAAAAAAGACGACAAAAAAACCAAAAAGGAAAGCTTGGCCAAAACAGATTACCATTTATACGAAGCGCTAAACTTACTCAAAGGCTTACATTTACTAAGCAGCCGATAATAAATAGTAGTTTTAGCATTGAAAGGAATCCTACTATTAACTAACTTAAAACGACAGCACATTATTGCTGTCGTTTTTTTATTTGCCATAGAGCAATTTATCCCATCCAGCTTTGCCGCAGAAACAAACGGCACAACGATAGAAAAATTACGCCCAGCTGTTAGTATTATAATCGATGATATTGGCGATCGTTATAAAGATGGCCTTCGAGCCGTCAGCATAGCCGCACCTTACACCTATTCATTCTTGCCCAATACACCCTATGCTAAACGGTTAGCAAAAAAAGCCCACGAAATGAATAAAGAAGTCATGTTACATATCCCCATGCAAGCTATCAATGGCAAAAAGCTTGGCCCAAATGGGCTCACCAACGATATGACGCGCGATGAATTTAATAAAACACTAAAAAATGCCTTCAAGTCCGTCCCATACGTTGTTGGGATAAATAACCACATGGGCAGTTTGCTTTCTGCAGATAAAGAAATAATGCGCTGGTTAATGAATTTTGTTGTTAGTCAAAAAAAAGGACTTTATTTTATCGACAGTAGAACAAGCGCAAACTCTGTCATTGTTGATGTCGCAAAAGAAAAAAATGTTAAAGTATTATCACGCGATACTTTTATTGACTACAAGGCCTCGATTGAAAACATAACCAAACAAATCCACTATTTAATTAAAATTGCCAAAAAAAATGGTTCGGCCGTTGGAATTGCACACCCCTATCCAAACACACTAACCGTACTCGAAACAGCCTGGCCACTATTCTATGAAGCCGGTGTTGATCTTGTCCCTGTTTCAGAGCTAATCAAATTAAACTATAAAAAAGAATTATCCGAATGGCGACTGTCCTCGTCCCATTAGCGCAAGGCTGTGAAGAACTCGAAGCCGTCACCATTATGGATTTAATGGTGCGAGCGGGTATCAATGTTATTTCAACAGGTTTGGATGACAAACCCATAATAGCCAGCCGAGGCACGACACTTATCGCTAGCACGACAATAAATAAAGTTAAAGCCAATCAGCTCAACATGATGGTTTTGCCTGGAGGCCTTCCCGGAGCAGACAATTTAAATTCCGATCCTTATATTCAAAATTTAATTATGCAATTAAATGAAAATAATAAACCCATTGCAGCAATCTGCGCAGCCCCTAAAGTGCTTGCATCGTTAGGTCTATTAAAAAGCAAAAAAGCCACGGCTTTTCCGGTATTTTAGAAGACTTAAAAATCAAAAATATTCAACTGGAACACAACCATGCCGTTGTCCACGATGGTAATATTATCACTTCACGCGGCCCCGGAACCGCAATGGATTTTACTTTAGCTTTAATCGAAATTCTCTGCGGCAAAGCGAAAAAAATCCAAGTTGAAAAAAAATTGCAACGTTAAATTAAAATAGTGCAATCCAGAATTAATAGTAGTTGATTTTAATCCTTTGTTTAAATCCAATTTTTTTCACAGTACCAGTACACCTAAGATATTTTTACTTATACCTCCATGATTCTATCAGCGAACCCATTGAGCAACTACTGAATAAGACTCACCCTCATAGGTAAATTTATTACCAGCAGTTATTTCAGAAATATCATAACCACCAAAAAGGGTTAAATTATAAACAACACCAGACATTAACACTGCACTTAGACCATTCGGCAGTTCAGGTAACGTAACTGAATTTGAATTTCCATTTATCCTGATATCCCAACCAGAAAAATTACGGTCTCGAGCGCTAATATACAAAGATTGTCTTTCAACACCATTATCAACTGTATCCCACGAAATTGTCCTACCCCGTTGATTTGGTGGTATTAATGGGATATTAGAGATTTTTGGAGAGATTGAAATATTATTTTCGCCAACTAAAAATTTGTTAGTATAATAACTCCAGTAAGATAAATTCGAGTTACTTGCTGATATGGAAAAATACAAATTTACAAAATCAAATGGTGTTATGTAAGCTTCAATAATAGAATTTGGTGTTATTGCTATTGGGTTTGAAGATGAGCTAGCATGCGAAAACAAAACAACGTTATGAGTTCGAGTAGGAAAATCGGTTGATTTGAAGCTCCCCGCAAAATAAACGGTGTTTGCAGTAAACCCAACTGGAAAAGTTATATTATTGATACCCAACAGCGTAGATTGAGCTGGTTTAACAAAAGCATCTTGCAGAATAACATTATTGGTATTAACAGCACCTGTTTCCGTCGTTGTATTGGTTGTAAATTGAGGTATCAAAAAGGCATCAACCAGAACATAATCACCATTTGAATTTCGAGTGCTTTCAAATACCCACAACTCATTAGAAATTGAAGTATTGATATCTGTTTCAAAAGCAATTTCATAATTATAACTAGACGAATTATTTTTGATGGAAGAAAATCCTGAATATAATCGTCTCGGCTCGGAAGCATAAGAAAATCTAATATTACTATCCACAGCAGCATTCGAAATTGAACCACCAAGATTAACGTATGAAATATTTCTTGTTTCTGGAGTTTGCGATCTATTATTACGATACAGATACAAATTTAAACGATTACCCGATAACGCATCCACATAATATTCACTCGCCCACCGATATTCCGAGCCACCAAAAAGGTGTACATCATGCTTAGCAGGACTAAGCCCATCAAAACGAACAAAGCCATTTTGGTCTGTTAATAAGCACGAGCCATTATTATCCAGTTGAATCATTGCACCTTCAAATGGGAGCAGTGTATCTCCAGAAATTACATTGACTTGTATACTATTGGCCGTTATTTGGGTGTTCGATGTGGAATTAGTAGGACAGTTTACTGCAGCTGTTGTAGTGTTATCGGTACACGATACTAAAAAAAATAAATGGAAAAAGAATAGTAAAAATAGATTTGTATTTTTTTTCATAGCATTATCCTTTGCTGATTACTTATTATGATTAAGGTATGATTTATTATTCTGCGACTATTATTTCACACGCATAATATATTACACTAGTTTTTATTTAATCGGGGGTTTATCTCGAAGTTAGCCACAAATGTGTAAAGCCATATTCGACAATTCTAAAACTTCGAAAGATTAATCCATATTAACTTAATATAATAATAAGGAATAATATGAAAACAATTTTTTTGTATATGATGTTAATTATTTCACCCGTATCTTTTGCCAGTCAACAAGCTGTAACGGATACGGGTGTAATCGTTATATTAAATGACGACGGCACCTGGAAGATTTCAAACGAATCTAAAAAATCATTGGTTAAACTAACCACGAATAAAAAAATATTTAAAAAACCCAAAAAATCTTCTTTT
>VAPM010634572.1_pt1 | contig 11459 bp, 10 predicted proteins | sample 3395091 | NCBI WGS metagenome assembly VAPM01 (sample SAMN08290445, study PRJNA428436) | hydrothermal vent metagenome | isolation source: Deep-sea hydrothermal vent chimney 3 | place: Pacific Ocean: Juan De Fuca Ridge | reverse complement strand
GCGTCGTCCCATTCCAGGACATCCATCACCATGGAACACGCGTACACGCTCAGCTCGCCGAGCATTTTGCCCTGGCTTAAAAGTTCAACCGGATCGGGTGCATTTTTATCCGTGAGTTCCTGGGAAAAAGGGCTTTGTGCGTAACGCTGTGCAGGCGCCAAATCCTTTTTAAACGCCTTGATTGCGCCCATGGAAACGAACACATGCACCGGGCGTTCCGACACCGCAGCGATGGTTGCGCTCATCGCGGCCATTTGAAATTTGTCGCGCTCAGAAGAACACAACATGATGTAAAGCGGGTGGTTCGCCATTCCTTTTCTCCGTCTAAAACCCATTGATGCGATCTCTTGTAGCGCAATGGAAACGAAGATTCTACATAAATGAATTGTAAAAATGTACGTTCAAAAAATATATGAAAGAACGCTAATGCACAACGCATGGATGCGGCATCAATTATTACATTTTTATAGTGTTATATAAGGGCGCCTGATGCGTTTTCGTAACGCAAGAACAAAACCCGCGCCGCGCCTAAGGATTTTTCTTTTATCAGGGTAAACCCTTGGGGAAGAGACAACGTTTCACGCGCAGAAATTTCCACCATCGCCAGCGCACCATCTTTCAACCAACCCTGTCCAGAAAGGGCTGCAAGCGCGGGTTCGCTTAAACCCACGCCGTAGGGCGCATCAAGGAAAACGTAGTCCAGGCTCCCGCCCACCGGCGCACCGATGGCGACGGCTTTCGTGCACATCACCGTGGTGCGTACCGCCTCGCCCAAGGTGCAAATGTTCGCCTTGAGGACCCGCGCGGCCCCCCGGTCGCTTTCCACGAACGTGCAGTGTGCGGCCCCGCGCGACAGTGCTTCCAACCCCAGCGCACCGGTGCCGGCAAAGACGTCCGCCACCTGAGCCCCTTGTAGCCCCGGTCCGTTGAGCCCGTGGGCAATAACATTGAAAATCGCTTCGCGCGCGCGATCAGCCGTGGGCCGGGTGGCCGAGCCCTTGGGGGCTGCGAGCATGCGGCCCTTGTGCTTTCCGGCAACGATTCTCACGCCTGGCGACCCTTCCGTGGGGACGTGGTCCTTACGCGCGGTTTTTTCGGCTTTTGATTCGGTTTCGCCTTGGCCCTGGCCCAGCCTTTTTGCGTCTTGTTCACCTTGATACCGGCCTGTTCGGCGGCGTGTTCGAATTTTTCACCCAATTGATCAATCAACTGGCGGCGGGGAACTTCGTGGATGGCACCACGTTCCAGATTTCCCAAATGAAAGGGACCGAAGGATTGACGGATCAGGCGGTTCACGCGTAAATCCAGATGGCGCATGACCTGACGGATTTCACGGTTTTTACCTTCGCTCAACGAGACGATGATCCAGGCGTTACGCCCGGTCACTTTTTCGATTTTGGCCTCGATGGGGCCGTAGCGGATGCCTTCGACCTGACAGCCGTCCTTGAGAGTTTCGAGCAACTGTGGCGTGACAAAACCGAACACCCGCACCCGGTAGGTGCGCACCCAGCCCGTAGAAGGCAATTCCAAGTCCCGCGCCAGTGTGCCATCGTTGGTGAGCAGCAAAAGACCCTCGGAATTCAAATCCAGACGCCCCACCGAAATGACCCGCGGCAAAGAAGCCGGCAGATGTTCAAACACCGTCGGGCGGTCCTGTTCATCCTTGTGCGTGCTCACCAATCCCGGCGGTTTATGGTACAGCCACACCCGTGGCTCGGTGACGGCGGGCAGCGCCTTGCCGTCAACGCGAACGCGCGTGGGATCGTCGATCACCAGGGCGGGCGTGTCGATCACGACCCCGTCCACCTGCACGCGCTTATCCAAAATCCAGCGTTCCGCATCACGGCGCGAACACAACCCCGCGCGCGCAATCACCTTGGCGATGCGCGCGCCTTTTTTTTCCGTCGTTTCAGTTGTCATCAATCTCACGTTTCAGGGCATAAGCGCGCGCGGCCTCAACGAAGGCTGCGAACACGCGGGTGTCGGCGTCGGTGATCTCGAATTCAGGATGCCATTGCACACCCAGACAGAACGTCATATTCGCGGCTTCGATGCCTTCAATGACACCATCTGACGCGTGGGCGTTGACTTTGACCCCCGCCGGTTCATCGCGCGCGGCTTGATGGTGAGCACTATTCACATCCATAAAGCTCTCACCGACAATATCGTGAAGCATGGTGCCGGGCACGATCTCGACCCTATGGCCGACCTCATCGCGGGGATTGGGCTGTTCGTGCGCAAGGGCGCCCATTATTTTATCAGGGGACATTTCATCGGGAATATGCTGGATCAGGGTTCCCCCCAGCGCCACATGCAAAAGCTGCTGTCCGCCGCACACCCCCAAAACGGCCACGTCACGCTGCATCGCCCCTTGCAGCATCGCCATCTCGAAACTTGTGCGATGGTCCTTGGTGGTGGTGATCTCATGGCGGGCATCGTCGCCGTAAAGGGCCGGGTCGACATCGAACGCACCGCCCGTAACCAGCAAGCCGTCGATATCGTCCACGTAAATGGACAGCAAATCCATTTCATGGGGCAACAACAACGGCAAGCCGCCCGCGCGCACAATGGCTGAGACGTAATTCTGGCGCAACGCATACCAGGGGAAGCAGGAATACTCCTGATTTCCGCCAGGTTCGCTGTCCAGGGTGATGCCGATGACCGGCGTGATGAGATCGGATGTCATGAACGGGAGTCTAGGGGGCGTTCGCACCGAGGGCAAGACGTCTTGACGCAAACCCGTTCCCCTCGCACTCTGGGGCCATGATTGAAACTCCAAATCCGTTCATGGCGTTGGCGCTGGAAGAGGCCGAGGCCGCCTTTGCACGTGGCGAAGTGCCCGTGGGGGCGCTTGTTGCGCATGACGGCGTCGTGGTGGCGCGCGCAGGCAACCGCACCCAGGAGCTGAACGACCCCACCGCGCACGCGGAAATGCTGGTGATCCGCGCCGCCGCCGCCAAGCTGGAAACGCCGCGGCTCAGCGGTTGCGACCTTTACGTCACCCTGGAGCCCTGCGCCATGTGCGCCACGGCCATTTCCTTTGCGCGTATCCGCCGCCTTTATTTTGGCGCCTTCGACGCTAAAATGGGCGGTGTCGCGCACGGTGCGCGCATCTTCACCCAGACCACCTGTCACCACCGCCCCGACATTTACGACGGCATTGCAGAGGGGGCGGCAAAAACACTTTTGCAACGATTTTTCCACGATAAACGCTAAAACAAAAAAAGGACCGTACCCGAAGGCACGGTCCCTTTCGTTTTTGCTCGCGCAGGCGAGACGCCTTGGGTTCCTTAGAAGCCCATGCCGCCCATACCGCCCATGCCGCCCATATCACCCATGCCGCCGCCGGGCATACCGCCGGCGTCGGATTTCGGTTCGGGCTTATCGGTGACCATGGCTTCGGTGGTGATCAACAGACCCGCCACCGACGCTGCATCCTGCAACGCCGTCCGCACGACCTTGGTCGGATCGATGATACCGGCCTTGACCAGATCTTCGAACACACCGCTCTGCGCGTTGAAGCCCCAGCTCGGGTCTTCGCTTTCACGCAACTTGCCTGCGATGACGGCACCGTCGGCACCGGCATTCTCGGCAATCTGGCGAACCGGAGACTCAATGGCACGCGCCACGATATCCACACCGACCTTCTGATCGGGGTTCTCGCCTTCAAGCTTGGAAAGCGCCTTGATCGCATACAAAAGCGCCGTGCCGCCACCGGGCACGATGCCTTCTTCGACCGCTGCGCGGGTGGCATGAAGGGAATCGTCAACGCGATCCTTGCGTTCCTTCACTTCGACTTCCGAACCGCCGCCGACATGGATCACTGCCACGCCGCCCGCCAACTTGGCGAGACGTTCCTGCAGCTTCTCCGCGTCGTAGTCCGAAGACGTGTCTTCGATCTGCGTGCGGATCTGGTTGCAACGCGCCTGGATGTTCTTCTTGGAACCCGCACCGCTGACGATGGTGGTTTCTTCCTTGGTGATCTGCACGCGCTTGCAGGTGCCCAGCATGTCGAGGGTCACGTTTTCAAGCTTGATGCCCAGATCTTCGGAAACCACGGTGCCGTTGGTCAGGATGGCGATATCTTCCATCATGGCCTTACGACGTTCGCCGAAGCCCGGGGCCTTCACCGCCGCGACCTTGAGGCCGCCGCGCAACTTGTTGACCACCAATGTGGCCAGCGCTTCGCCTTCGATGTCTTCTGCGATGATCAGCAAAGGACGCGTGGACTGAACGACGGCTTCCAGAACCGGCAGCATCGCCTGCAGAGAGCTCAGCTTGGATTCGTGGATGAGAATGAAGGGATTCTCCATCTCGCACGTCATCTTGTCGGCGTTGGTGACGAAGTAAGGCGAGGTATAACCGCGATCGAACTGCATGCCCTCGACGACATCGAGTTCCGTTTGCAGGCCCTTGGCTTCCTCGACCGTGATCACGCCTTCGTTGCCGACGCGTTCCATGGCCTGGGCGATCATGTTGCCGATCTCGCTTTCGCCGTTGGACGAAATGGTGCCAACCTGCGCCACTTCTTCAGAGGTCTTGACCTTCTTGGAACGCTTCTTCAAGTCCGCGACCACGGCTTCAACAGCCAGATCAATGCCACGCTTCAGGTCCATCGGGTTCATGCCCGCAGCCACAGCCTTGACGCCTTCGCGCACAATAGACTGAGCCAGCACGGTGGCGGTAGTGGTGCCGTCACCGGCTTCTTCGTTGGTGCGCGAGGCCACTTCTTTGACCATTTGCGCGCCCATGTTCTCGAACTTATCGCTGAGTTCGATTTCCTTGGCGACGGATACACCGTCCTTGGTGATGCGCGGTGCGCCGAAGGCCTTGTCGAGGACCACGTTACGGCCCTTCGGGCCCAGGGTCACCTTGACGGCGTTCGCCAGCGTATCGACGCCGGCGAGCATGCGATTGCGCGCATCGGTGCCGAATTTTACGTCTTTAGCAGCCATTGTCTAAATCCCTTACATCTGGATTGGCTTGATAACGGATGATTTCAAAGTAAGCCCGAGGCTTACTTCTTCTTTTTGGACTTGGTGCCTTCGATGACGCCGAGGATGTCGCTTTCCTTCATAATGATGAGATCTTCACCATCGACGGTCACTTCGGTACCGGACCATTTTCCGAACAGCACCATATCGCCCGCCTTGACTTCCATCGCAACGATGGAGCCATCTTCACGGCGCGCGCCGCTTCCTGCGGCAACGATCTCGCCTTCGGAAGGCTTTTCCTTGGCGGTATCGGGAATGATAATGCCACCGGCTGTTTTTTCTTCTTGGGCGACGCGACGCACGAGTACGCGGTCATGTAGAGGCCTGAACTTCATTGTAAAATCCTCCAGAAGGCCTTGAAAAACAAAAGCACAAGGGGGTGTTAGCACTCCCCTGCATCGAGTGCTAGGGATTTACGGGGGCTGCACCCGGATGTCAACAGAAGGTCCATGAATTTTTCGCAAAAAACGATTAAAAGCGAGATGCGTCCCACATCGCCAGCAGCCGCCCCCGGTAAGGCCGCACGGACAAAGGCTGTGAAAAGGCGGAAAGTTGGGCTTTTTTCACCGTGGCAATGAGAATGCCGTTGGGGTTTTTCTGCGCCCACACGCGAGCGTCCTTAACATGCGCCACGGTATCAAGGGGCTTGCGCAGACGGCCCAGAAACTGAAATTCACCGTTATATTTGCCGATATAAGCCACCGGGCGACCCAAATCCTGAAAAACCCGCACCTGACGCGCCGTGGGCGTGAGGTCATAGGCCAGGGAAAAGGCCGGGCTGGCGGCAAAATGCAAAAAGACGATGACTCCCACCGTCGTCAAGGCGATGAGACGGCCTTCGCCGCGCGGCCCCGCAGCGCGCATGAACGCCGCGCCGATGGCCAAAAGGATCGCCGGTACAAGCCACAGGGGTCTGGCGACGACGACCCAATCCGGCACTGTTTTGCCCAGCATGGGTGCGACCCACGTCGCGCCCAGCAAGCCGACAAAGACGATGAAGGCAGCGCCGCCCATGAGCATAACCGGCACGCGATGGCCGAACCCGGGCGCTTCGCGACGTTGCTCCCGCTGAGCGCTGCGCTGGCTCAAGACAAAGGTGGCGAACAACGCCAGGGCCGGAAATTCAGGCAGCAAATAATGGGGTTGTTTGCCGCTGATGGCGGAAAAAACGACGAAAGCACAGACCGCCCACAGGGCGACAAAGCGCACCGCGCCATCGTCCAACGCTTGACGCAACCCGCGATGTTCACGCCACGCTTGACGCGCGCCGACGCCTTTCCACAAACGCGGCCACAAGGTCCACGGCAGCAGCAGCAAGGGCAGCACCCAGGCGAACCAGTAAAACGGCCTGCGATGGGCGAAGGATTTGACCATACGTCCGGCGCTTTGCTTGATGAAGATGGCCTCGCGGTATTCAGCACCCCCGACGATGGCGGCGGGCACGGCCCACGCCAACACCACAATGGTGCCGAGCAAAAGCGAGGCAAATACGCCCGCATACCACGTCCGCCACCGCAGTTCACTCGGCGCACTAAGCAGCCGCGGCCCCCACAACGGCGCCAGAAGCGCAACGGGCAGCGTATGAACCAAAATGGCCGGGCCCTTGGCCATGCCGCCCAGACCTATGCCCACCCCCGCAAGCAACATGCCGGCCCAGAACCCACGTCCCGCGACCAGACCCTTCCACGCCTTCACATAACCCAGCAAGGCGACCAACGTGGCGAAGGTCAGGATCATGTCGAACATGGTCATGGTGGAAAACACCGCCCAGTACACGCCGGAAACCAGCATCAAAGGAGCGAGGGAAACGCGTGTCTGCAAAGCTTCAGCCCCGGCCTCCGGCCACAGGACCTCCGGCCAGAGGGCACGCGCCAGTCGTGATGTCATCCACAAGGCGCCGAGACCGAACAGAGGCCCCACCAGCCGCGCCCAGGTTTCCGACACACCGCCGATGGACCATCCCAAATCGATCAGCCAAAACAATAGCGGCGGCTTTTGGCTGTAAAGCGCCCCGTTCAGGGTCGGGACGAGGACGTTTCCCTTCGACCACATTTCCCACGCAACGCTGAGATAGCGCGTCTCATCGATGGGCAGCAGCGGACGCAGAATCAAAGCGGCAGCCATCAAAACGATCCACAGCAAGGCTGTCAGCCCGACATCGCTCGTGTTTTTGTTCACAATACGGTTTTACCTTTTTGTGTGGCCTTGAGATCGGGTGAAACGTCCGTTTCGCCGTCAAGCTTTTTATCCAGGGACAACCCGTGGCGAAAACGGCGGTAAAGATAAACGCCCAGCAGGCTTGAGGCGACAAACAAAATAACGCTCAACGTAATGCGCAAGACCGGGTCCACGGCCACACCGCTGCCCAGCAGCGCGAAGATCAACGTTTGCGGCAGGTATCCCAGCAACGAGCCGGACAGAAACGGCACGGCACGCACGCTGGAAACGCCACCGGCCAAATTCGTCACCACGTTGCTTCCGACCGGCAACATACGGAGCAAAAGTGTCATGGAAAAGGTGTGCTCATGCAAAAACGTATCGAGTTTATGCACCCGGCCTGAAAACCGTTTGCGAATCGGCGCGCGCGCCAGCAGACGTGCATAATAGAACGCTCCCGCACAGCCCAGGATCGTGCCGACAAGCGCAAGTCCGGTCCCCAGAATCAAACCGAAAGCGTATCCTGCAAGCAAACTGACCACCTGGCGCGGCAGACCCAGCCCGGTACCCAACGCCGCAAGCCCCAGAAACAACACCTCACCGCCCAGGCCACGGCCTTTGATGTGGGTCGCAGCCCAGTTCAAGGTCAAGGCGTTGGACAAATCCGCCGCATCCCAAGCGTAAAGCGCCAACGCCAACGTCAGCATCAGCAAAACGCCCCGCGCAATAAGATTGAGATTCATGGACGTTGCGTCCTTTTCAGCACGTTAATCACGTGAGGCCCGACGCACGGTTGCAACGCGAGGTTTTGAACCGCGGGCCGTGAGCCACATCACCCCCAGAAGATCGCGCACGGCGACCGACAGGCGATCCCACATGCCATATTTGGAAACGCCTCGTTCGCGGTGACGATGATGAACAGGGACGGATGTAACGCTCCCGCCACGGCGGATCATCAACGCGGGTAAATATCGGTGCATATGGTCGAAACGCGGCATATCGAGAAAGGCCGCACGGGTAAAGACCTTCAAGCCGCACCCCGTATCGGGGGTGTCGTCACCCAGAAGACGTGCGCGCACAGCGTTGGCGATTTTGGATTGAAACCGCTTCCATCCGGTATCCTTGCGCTTGGCCCGCCACCCTGCAACCAATAAAAGATCCGGATCAGAGGCCGCTTTCAGGCGTTCCAGCAAGGCCGAAATATCGGCGGGATCGTTCTGTCCGTCACCGTCCAAGGTGGCGATGATGCGCGCATTTGCGTATTTGACGCCGGTCGCAACAGCCGCACTTTGTCCGCAGGCTTTTTCATGGGTATAGACGCTGAGACGCGGTTGCTCGGCCATCAATTTATGCAATTGAGCCAACGTTGTATCGGTGGAACCATCGTTGACGTAAACGATCTCGAAATCCGCAATATCGTCTAAGGCCGCCACAATCTCTTCGATCAGCGGACGGATGTTTTCCGCTTCGTTGTACACCGGCACGACGACGGAAATCTCAAAAGAGGCGGGTGAGTTGTGAGTGCCCGACATGGCGAAAACGATGATCCCAACACGAAATTCAACGGTGGCACAAAAGTGCGCTTTGCTTTTACACCTTCGCGGCGCGCCAAACTACCCCGGATCACAAAGGGTGCGCCAAGAAAAAAATAACACAATCATTTTGACGTTGGTGTTGATTGGCGGAAGGATCATATACAGAGAAGTGCGTATCGTGAAAGAAGTCAAACAGACAATGAGTTTGTAACCATGGCCTTTCTGGATTCCTTTGAACAAGCCGCCGAATATTCGCGTCTGGCCCTGAAACAAATGGCGCAGCTCAAGATCCCCGCGACACCGTGCAATTTTACGCTCTGGTATACTCATGTGTCGGGGCGCGAGCCGCATCTGTCGCATATGATCAAGGTTCTCAAAGACAACAAACGTGAATTCAACGAAGATGTCTGCAACGAACTTTTCGTAAAGTTTTTTTCCAGCGAATCGGAAAGTCTGGTCCTTTCGCAGACCACACAGCACATGGAAAACGAATTGCACCGCATCATCGAATACGTGGACGAAGCCGAAAGTGGCGCCACGGCGTATGGCCAAAGCCTTGCCTCCGCGCAAAGCAACATTACGAATGCCGCAGACGCCCCCAGCTTGAAGAACGCATTGGCAAAGGTCATCACCGACACCCAGAAAATGCAGGCGATCAACCAAAACCTGGAAACGAAGCTTGCGGCTTCGACCCGAGAAGTCGGGAAGCTGCGCGTTGATTTGGAAGACATGCGCAAGGAGGCCTTGACCGACGCGCTGACCGGCATCGCCAACCGCAAACTATTCGATATGGAACTGCGCCAGCGTGCCCGTGACGCAATGGAAAACGGCGAACCCTTAAGCCTGCTGCTCATCGACATTGACCACTTCAAGGTGTTCAACGACCAATTCGGTCATCAGACCGGCGATGAAGTTTTGAAGCTTCTTGCCTATACCATGACAAAAGCGGTCAAAGGGACCGATGTTCCGGCACGCTACGGTGGCGAAGAATTCGTGATCATTCTGCCACAAGCCGACCTTGCCGGCGCAGGCAAAGTTGCAGAAAACATCCGCAAAAAAATTGCCCTCAAGCGCATGATCAATCGCAACACCGGGCAGAGTCTGGGGCGGATCACAGTCTCCATTGGCACGGGACAGTTCCTCATGGGGGAACCCCTGGGCAATTTGATCAAGCGCACCGATCAGGCCCTGTACAAGGCAAAAGCGATGGGTCGCAACCGTGTCGTGAGCCAGAACGACCTAAAAAACGAAGAGCTAACGTTTCAATAACATCACCTCCGTCCCAGCGGGGTCATAATTTCGCCATTATTTTTGCATGCCATCTTGTGGTCTTGCATGTTTTCGTCTATGGACCTTCCTAAGATCCGCGCTGTTTCATGCGCAACGGTCAATTGATCCTCATTAATCCTATCTCGAGCCGCGTGTCTGGTGACCAGACTGTCGGCACGTCAGGCATTTTGGCTTTGTTTCCAGGAAGGAATTTTATGTTACGCGCGCTGACCCATCCCAATGCTATCTTGCGTGTTTCAATTCTGGCGATCTTCACAGGGCTGTTCGCCGGCATCGGCGCCGTGGCCTTCCGCGCCCTCATCGCATTGTTTCACAATCTCATGTTTCTCGGCTCGTTTTCATTGACTTACGATGCCAATGTGCACACCGCGCCAAGCCCCTGGGGAATAGGCATTATCATCGTGCCGGTGATCGGCGCGTTGATCGTCACCTATCTGGTCAAACATTACGCGCCGGAGGCCAAGGGACACGGCGTCCCCGAGGTCATCGACGCCATCTATTACAACAGCGGCATCATTCGCCCGTCGGTGGCCCTGATCAAATTTATCGCCTCGGCCATTTCCATCGGCTCCGGCGGGGCCGTCGGCCGTGAAGGGCCGATCATCCAGATCGGCGCCGCCTTCGGCTCCCTCGTCGGACAGATCATTCACATGCCGAAATGGCAACGTTTCACGCTGATTGCATGCGGAGCAAGCGGCGGCATCGCCGCGACCTTCAACACCCCCATCGGCGGGCTGATGTTCGCCATCGAACTCATTTTACCCGAAATCAGTTCACGCACCATCATCCCCGTCGCGCTGGCGACCGGTGCCGCCACCTATGTTGGACGTTTCTTCTTCGGCGACTTTCCCGCCTTCACCATACCTGACTTCGCCATGCAGTCCTCCAGCACACTGTTTGCGCCCGGAATCCTCGCCTGGCTCGGATTCGGCGTCCTGCTCGGCGTCGTTTCGATGATCTACATCCGTGCCCTGTACGGATTCGAGAACATGTTCGAACGCATCCCCGGAAACGACTACACCCGCCACGTGCTGGGGATGTTTCTCGTAGGCGTCACGATGTATTTGCTGCTGCGTTTCACCGGCCACTATTATATCCAGGGCGTGGGCTACGCCACGGTCCAGGATATCCTGCGCCAGATGGCTTTCCATCCCGGTTTCTTGTTGATGCTGTTCGTCATGAAATTGCTGGTCACCTCGCTGACGCTCGGCTCCGGGGCTTCTGGCGGCATTTTCTCGCCATCGCTGTTCATGGGCGCGTCCCTCGGCAGCGCTTACGCAATGGTGCTTGGTCCCTTGATGCCCGATGCGGGTCTCGGGGTCGTCGGCACGGCCATCATCGGCATGGCCGGCATGGTCGCCGGCGCCACCGGCGCGGTGGTCACCGCCATCGTCATGATCTTTGAGATGACACGTGACTACAACGTGATCATTCCGCTCATGATCACCGCATCGGTCGCCTACGGCATTCGTCGCGCCTTGCT
>VAPM010668089.1_pt1 | contig 11462 bp, 13 predicted proteins | sample 3395091 | NCBI WGS metagenome assembly VAPM01 (sample SAMN08290445, study PRJNA428436) | hydrothermal vent metagenome | isolation source: Deep-sea hydrothermal vent chimney 3 | place: Pacific Ocean: Juan De Fuca Ridge | reverse complement strand
CGCTTTGACGCCGTGCTGCGCCAATGCGGGCATCAATGCGGCCAGAACTTCACCACCCATACCGCGGCCCCGCACGTTACTGCGGATGTAGAATTCATCAATAAAACTATCAATGCCACCCATTTCCACCGAATAGCCGAAGGAAACCACAATGTATCCCACAGGGGAATTGCGCGGACCAATCAGATAGGCTGCCCCGTGCGGTGTGCCAGCGAGCAACGGGGACAGGGCGGCCTGGCGGGTGTTTTCAGTGCTGTCTATGGCTTGTGTTTCGTGGAACGCAGCGACCAGAGGCAGTAGTCGCGCCAGATCGTCCGGGCCACAAAGGTGCAGGGCAGCGCTCATAGCCGAGCCAGACGTTCCGTTAGCAGTCTGAAAAACCCGTCTGCGTCGACGTCACCCATGAACATAGCGTTTGGCGCACGATCGGTAACGCCCCACCAGTCGGCAACGGTCATGCCCATAGTCAGCTCACTTTCGGTTTCGATCTCGACGTTGATATTACGTCCGGTGAACAGGTCAGGTTGCAGCAGATAGGCGATTACAGTCGGGTCATGCAGCGGTGCACCTAATGAGCCGTATTTTTCTTTGTCAAAACGCTCATAAAAATGGGTCCAGCTGGCGACGACACGCCCTACATGGGTATTGAGTGCTTCAAATTCAGCAACATGGGGTGCTGTAACCAGAACTTTGTGTGTAACGTCTAGCGACATTACCGTAAGATCAACGCCTGATTTAAAAACAATATCAGCGGCTTGCGGATCGACGTAGATGTTAAATTCCGCCGCCGGGGTGATGTTGCCAACTTCAAAATAGGCGCCCCCCATCAATACAATTTCGGCCACCCGCTCGATGATGTCCGGGGCGCGTTGAAAAGCGGTGGCGATATTGGTCAACGGGCCAAGCGGGCAAAGCGTCACCATTCCGGCGTCTTCTGCGCGCAGGGCGTCAATAATGAAATCAACTGCGTGTTGGTCTTGCAGCGGCATTGTTGGTTCAGGCAGTTGCATACCGTCCAGCCCGCTTTTGCCATGAACATGTTCTGCGGTGACCAGTTTACGGCCCATTGGGGCGTCACATCCGGCGTAAATTTTTACATCAACTTTGCCAGCTACCTCGCAGATAACACGGGCGTTTTTTGTTGTCAGTGCTAGTGGAACATTGCCCGCAACAGTCGTAATTCCCAATATCTCCAGATCATCCGGGCTGGCCAACGCCAACAGGATGGCAACAGCGTCGTCCTGACCGGGGTCAGTGTCGATGATAATTTTGCGCGGCATTGGGGACTCCTGTTAAGGGGAGCACAAAAACATTTGTAAAATGTTTTGCCAAGACTTTTTTGAAAAGTCTTGCGCCAAAATCAGCCGTCGAAATCCACTTCTTCCGCCAGTCGCAGGGCGTCGGCGCGAAAGCCAGCGAGATCCATCAGATTGACGTCATCCGCCGTGAATGACCCCCAATCGGCGACCTGAGCGCTTGGGGCAGTGCCGGGGGCAATTGGGTATTCATAGTTGCTTTCGGCATAGATCACTTGTGCGGCAGGAGAGGTAAGAAATTCCATGAATTTCAATGCGCTATCCCGGTGCGGTGCGGCCTTGGTCATGGCTACACCTGAGACATTTACATGGGTGCCGCCACCTTCAAACACCGGGAAATCGAGGCGCACGGCGTTGGCCCATTCCACCTGTTCCGGGTTTTCCAGCATCTGGCCCATATAATAGGTGTTGCCAAGTGCGATGTCGCATTGTCCGGCCCAGATCGCTTTTATCTGCGCGCGGTCGTTGCCTTGTGGTTTGCGGGCCAGATTGTTTTTAACACCTACCAGCCAGGTTTTTGCACCGCCTTCGCCGAGGTGGTAGATCACGGCCGAGGTCAGCCCGGTCATGTAGGCGTGGGTTCCCGAACGGGTACAGATGCGACCGGCCCATTTTGGGTCGGCCAGGTCTTCGTAGGTGGTAATCTCGCCCGGTGCGACCCGGTCTTTGCTGGCGTAAATAATGCGCGCGCGGGTGGTCAGGCCCCACCAATGGCCATCCGGGTCGCGGAAATCTGCGGGGACGTTTGCTTCCATGGTCGCAGAGGTTACGGCTTGCGTCACACCAGCCTCAACCGCTTTTGCCAGGCGGGAAATATCCACCGTCAGGATGATGTCAGCAGGCGAGCGTTTGCCCTCGGCCAGCAGGCGTTCGACCATGCCTTTGTCGAGAAACGCGACGTTAACGTCGATGCCGGTTTGGGCGGTAAAGGCATCCGTGAGCGGTTTGATCAGTTCTGGTTGGCGGTAGGAATAGATGTTCACCTCTTGAGCGAGTGTTGGATACGCAACAAATAGCGCGAATGTTCCAAAGGCGAGCGGTGCGAGCTTCATCTGATTTCTCCGGTATTGTTGGTCTCTTTAAACCTGAGTGTTTTAGTCAGGTCAATACCTGATCGATTCAGTCAGATGAATTTTCATCACGTTTTACGGCGTCCCAAAGCGCGTCCATTTCGGCCAGATCAGATTGTTCCGGGCGTTTTCCGATGGCGGCCAGGCGGGTTTCAACACCGTTGAACCGGCGGATGAATTTGGTATTGGCGGAACGCAGGGCGGCCTCTGGGTCAATTTTCAGATGCCGTGCGAGGTTGGCGATGACGAACAGCAGATCGCCGAATTCTTCAACGATGTGGTCCTGATCATCCTCTGACCGGGCCTCCATCAGTTCATTCACTTCTTCGGAAATTTTTTCAATCACCTGATCAGTCGAGGGCCAGTCAAACCCAACCCGCGCGGCGCGGTTTTGCAGTTTTACCGCGCGCAGCAGGGCAGGCAGCCCAGCGGCAACACCATCCAGCGCGCCGCCGTTGGCCTTGGCGGCACGTTCAGCGGCTTTGATCTTTTCCCAATCCAAAGTTTGTTGCTCGGCAGATTTATCCCGGCTCTCGGTGCCAAACACATGGGGATGCCGGGCAACCATTTTGTCGGAAATGCTGTTGGCGACACTATCGAAATCAAACAACCCGGCCTCGGCGCCCATTTGGGTGTGGTAGACGGTTTGCAGCAACAGGTCGCCCAGTTCACCCTTCAACTCAGCCCAGTCCTGTCTTTCAATCGCGTCGGCCACCTCATAGGCTTCTTCGATCGTGTAAGGCGCGATTGTCGAAAAATCCTGTTCAATATCCCAAGGACAGCCAGATTCCGGGTCACGCAGACGGCGCATGATTTCCAGCAACCGGGGCATACCACCCACGGGGTCATGTACCAACTTATCGGATGATTTGGACATTGCTCCGGCCCCCGGATTGGTGAAAGCTGTGCCTGTTATCCCGGAACAGGAAAGATGAGTCCACATGGCACTGAAAGACGCAAAAACCAACGTAGATACCGCCTTTACACGCAGCGATGATAAGCGGTTGTCGTTCGAAAATGCCTTTGGCGGCGCGACATCGTTTATGCGCCGACGCTATACCAAGGATCTGTCGGGCGTTGATCTTGCAGTTACCGGTATCCCGTTTGATCAGGCGGTGACCAATCGCCCCGGCACCCGGTTGGGACCGCGTGCGATACGTGAAGCGTCGACGTTGCAGCCCTGTGATCCGCCCTATGGCTGGGGTTTTGATCCGTTGAGCGAGTTTTCAATTATAGACTATGGAGACATGGCGTTTGATTATGCGAAAATAGCGGATTTTCCGGCGATGCTTACTGATCATATCCGTGGGATTCTGGACGCGGGGGTGGGCAGTATCAGTCTGGGCGGCGACCATTATATTACTTTCCCAATCCTGAGGGCCTATGCCGAAAAGTACGGGCCACTATCGCTAATCCAGTTTGACGCCCACACCGACACCTGGACCGACGATGATATGGAACGCATTGACCATGGCACCATGTTTTATAAGGCCGTAAAGCTGGGGCTGGTGGACCCGAAACGCTCTGTTCAGGTGGGAATTCGCACTGAAAACGATGACCGGATGGGGTTTAACATCATTGATGCGCGCTCGGTACATGAAATGGGACCAGCGAAAGTGGCCGAGCAGATTAAGGCGTTTGTTGGCGATCATCCGACCTATCTGACATTTGATATCGACGGGCTGGACCCGGCATTTGCGCCCGGCACCGGCACCCCGGTCTGGGGTGGGCTGAGCAGTTGGCAGGCGGCTGCGATACTGCGTGATATTGCCGGGATCAATCTGGTGGGGGGCGATGTGGTAGAGGTTTCGCCACCCTTTGACACAACCGGCGCCACAGCGATTGCCGGGGCGCATGTGGCGATGGAACTGATGTGTTTGTATCTGTGGAACAAACGGACAGGGGTATGAAATTATTGTTCTGGGTTTTTGGTGTTGTCCTGTTGTTGGCAATATGGGTGCGGGTTGCACCGACCTCGCCCGAACGCTGGCATGTTGACCCGGTAAGCGCCGCCAAGCCGGGTGTCGGGGGCTATCGCACGGAAATGGTTACCGAACTAACTCCGCAAGAGGCGTTGCAGGCAATTGACACAGCGGCACTGGCGACGCCGCGCACCAAATTGTTAGCAGGCAATATAGATAGCGGGCGGATCACCTATGTGACGCGCTCAAAAATCTGGGGGTTTCCTGACTATACGACCGTGTCAGCGCAAATTGCCGGTGAAGTTACCCGCGTGGTGCTGCTAGGACGCCTGCGTTTTGGGCGAGGAGATATCGGTGTTAACCGGCAGCGTATTAAGGCCTGGGTGCAGGTTTTGCAGCCGATCCAGCAGTGATGCCGCCGGGCAACCATCCTGCACTTTTCGCCACATCGGGTTATTCAGGCTCATGTCACATTTCGCCAGCCATGACTGAGAACAACTGTTGTTTACCAGGCAAACTACTTCGCCCATTTCATAGCGTTTGCCATCAGAGCCGGTGCAAAAATAGTCGTAGGCCCCAAGCACATATTCGCCGTCAATTATTTTGATACCGGTTGTGCCCTCGGCAAAGGCGGGTGAATAAAGAAGAGTGGTTAAGACAAATACACGCCACATAAATTATTCTTTATCATAGTAATAAGGGCTTTTCCACCCCTTGACCTGCGGCGCGCCAGCGGGCAACAGGCTGCTATGGTTCCTTTAGATAAACTTCGGCAGATTTCAGAGCGATTTGAGTTTCTGGAAGCCAGCATGGCCACCGGTGAGGGTGATATTGCCGTACTGGCCAAGGAATATTCTGACCTGCGCCCCGTGGTGGCCGAGATTGCTGAGTATCAGGAAATTCTGGACGGAATAACTGAAGCGACAGAGATGGCGCAGGACGCTGAAATGAAGGCGCTGGCAGAGGAAGAGCTGGTGTCTCTGAACGCCCGTTTGCCTGAGGTGGAAAAGAACCTACAAATATCGCTGTTGCCCAAAGACGCGGCCGATGCGCGCCCGGCAATCATCGAAATCCGCCCCGGAACCGGGGGCGAGGAAGCGGCGTTGTTCGCCGGTGATTTGCTGCGGATGTATCAGCGGTTTGCTGAAAGTCAGGGTTGGCAGTTTAATATCGTACAGGAAAGCCAGACCGAACTGGGCGGTATCAAGGAAGTTATCGCCAATGTGAAGGGCGAAGGCGTGTTTGCCCGGCTCAAATATGAAAGCGGCGTACATCGGGTGCAACGGGTGCCGGAAACCGAAAGTGGTGGGCGGATACATACATCAGCTGCAACGGTGGCGGTGTTACCGGAAGCCCAATCGGTGGATATTGAGATTAACGCCAATGACATCAGAATTGATACAATGCGGGCCAGCGGGGCAGGTGGGCAGCATGTGAATACGACGGATTCGGCTGTTCGGATCACCCATATGCCAAGTGGGATCGTGGTGACGTCATCCGAAAAATCGCAGCACCGTAACCGCGAAATTGCGATGGATGTGCTGCGCGCGCGGCTCTACGACGCCGAGCGCCAGCGCCAGCACGATGAACGCTCTGAGACGCGCAAAGGGCAGGTCGGGTCGGGGGATCGTTCGGAACGTATTCGGACCTATAATTACCCGCAGGGGCGGATGACGGACCATCGGATTAACCTGACGCTTTATAAGCTGGATGCGGTGATGGCTGGTGATCTGAATGAAATAATTGATGCGCTGGTGGCCGATGATCAGGCGACGATGTTGGCCGAGATGGGGGTATGAACCCCGGCGGGGTTGTTATCTGGAATGAGGTGTTGCGCGGCGCGGCGCGGGAATTGTCGGATGCTGGCATAGATGACCCGATGCGCGATGCGCGACGGTTGCTGGCCCATAGTCTGGGGATAGCGGCGGATCGGGTGACGTTGTTTTCTTCGGATATTGCCGGCGCAAATGAGGTTGAAGGTTTTCAGGGGTTGATACGCCGTCGCGCCTTGCGGGAACCGGTTTCCCATATTGTTGGTAGCCGAGAATTCTATGGGCGGCAGTTCAAAGTGACACCGGATGTGCTGGACCCGCGACCAGAGACCGAGCATCTGATTGAAGTCGCGCTAGAGCAATCGTTTGAGCGGGTTCTGGACCTCGGGACCGGGTCGGGATGTATTTTGCTGACCTTACTGGCGGAGCGGATGCAATCCAGCGGCATCGGCATAGATATTTCCAAGGCAGCTCTTGGCGTGGCGCAGGACAACGCAGTGTTGATAGGGGTAGCTAAAAGGTGCGAGCTTCGCCATTCTGACTGGTTCGGGCAACTCGCTGGCCGGTTTGACCTGATCGTATCCAACCCACCCTATGTTACTCTGGCTGAGATCGACGATCTGGCACCGGAAGTTCGCGACCATGAACCTCACATCGCCCTGACCCCCGGTGGCGACGGATTGGATGCCTATCGGGCAATCACAGCCGGAATTATAGCGCATCTGACACCGGGGGGGCGGTTGATCGTCGAAATCGGCCCGACGCAAGGCTCGGATGTTAAGGAAATGTTCAATGCAGCCGGGTTACATAATATTCGCGTGGCAAAGGACCTCGACCAGCGGGATCGGGTCGTGATCGGCAACAACCCGCGTTGAATGGTGGTTCTGTTACGAATTTCGCCCAAATTTGACCGCTAACTGCGGTTTTTACTTGTTTTTCCTCTGTTGGCGTGTTTATTCGATGCCACGCGGCAGACGGGTCTGATTTCCGACGCCGCGTAAACTTGCTGCAAATCATAAGGAACCCGGGTAGAGACACCGCCGCATAGGTATAGCGGCAGAGGTTCACATAAAGCCAAAAGGCTGGATAAAAAAATCACATGAGATCTTCCAAATCGCGCTCGCGCAATAAGAATAATAACCGTAACCGTTCCGGCGGTGGTGGCGGTGGCAATGTCATGAACCGGGTGTTCGACAGTAATGGCCCCGAAGGCAAGGTTCGCGGTACCCCGCAACAGATCATTGAAAAATACGGGCAGCTGGCCCGCGATGCGACTTTGGCTAATGACCGGGTAGCCGCCGAGAGCTTTCAACAACACGCAGAGCATTACACAAGATTGCTAACTGCCGCTCAGGTCGAAATTGACGCCCGGCGCGAGCAGCAGGAACGCGAACATCGTGAGCGCCAACAGGCCCGCAATGATCAACAGCAGAACGATCAGCAACATCAGGGCGGACAGCCGCCGCCGCCGCAACAACAGCAGCAGGCTGATAAGCAGCCAGAACCGGCCGTAGCAGCTGATCTTTCGCAGACCGATCAGCCTGACATCGCGCCTCTACCCCCCGAAGGTGACAGTGGTTTGGTGGACACCCCGGAAGCCGCGCCGGTTAAACGCCGCGCGCCGCGCGCCCGTAAGCCTAAGGCAGACGCAAAGGTTGCCGGTCAAGCCGAGCCAAAGGACGATACAAAGCCGGATGAGCCCAAAGCCGCGGAATAGTTTCAGCCGTTGAGAACATTTAAACCCTGCGCATCGCGCGGGGTTTTTTATGCGCTTCACCTCCAAATGAATTCACCCGACTACCTGAACGCATTTGTTAAGGCAAACGCTGTCTCGGCCGGTCGGCTGGATGCGTGATTCTGGTTGGATTGGATACGCTTTAATGCGTCGCAGAGTTTGAAAATAGATGGATGATCAGGATGCCAACCAGTATCATACCCAGCCCCAGAATTGCAGGCAGGTCCAAACGCTGACCAAACACCGCGTATCCAATGGCGGCAATCATTACGATGCCAAGGCCAGACCAGATCGCATAAACAATGCCAACCGGCATGAACTTTAGCGTCAGCGCCAGCAAGTAAAATGACAACGCGTACCCGACCACCACAATGACCGAGGGCCAGAACCGTGTAAATTGGTTGCTGGCCTGCAGGGCCGTAGTACCGATGGTTTCGGTGAGGATGGCGAAGAACAGATAAATATAATGTAGGGGCATGACAAAGTCCGATTTATTGCGGCTGACGCGCGCAGGTAATCAGACACTGGCGCATATAAAAAGGCAGGCCAAGGGGGCCTGCCTTCCAAAATGGTTCTGGACCGTTGTTAACCTGCCAAAGCAGCTTGTAAGTTGGTGTCGATCTTTTCCAAAAAGCCCTCAGTGGTCAGCCATTGCTGGTCCGGGCCAACAAGCAGAGCAAGGTCTTTGGTCATTGAGCCACTTTCCACGGTGTCAACGATGACCTTTTCCAGCGTTTCGGCGAAGTTCATCAGCTTGGTATTGTCGTCCAGCTTGGCGCGGTGCTTTAGCCCGCCGGTCCAGGCATAAATCGAAGCGATTGAATTGGTCGACGTCGCTTCGCCTTTTTGGTGGTTGCGATAATGGCGGGTAACAGTGCCATGGGCCGCCTCGGCCTCAACAATTTTGCCGTCGGGCGTCATAAGTTGCGAGGTCATCAGACCAAGTGAGCCAAAGCCCTGCGCCACAGTGTCAGACTGCACGTCTCCGTCGTAGTTTTTACAAGCCCAGACAAAACCACCCGACCACTTCATCGCGGCCGCCACCATGTCGTCTATCAGCCGGTGCTCATAGGTGATGTTAGCTTCTTTGAATTTGGTTTCAAATTCTTCTTCAAACACCTGTGCAAAAAGATTTTTGAAACGACCGTCATAGGCCTTCAGAATGGTATTTTTGGTGGACAGGTAAACCGGCCAACCCATTTTCAAACCGTAATTAAGAGAGGCGCGGGCGAAATCGATGATGCTGTCATCCAGATTGTACATGCCCATTGCGACACCGGCACTTGGGGCGTCAAAGATGTCTTTTTCAATAACGCTGCCGTCTTCGCCGACGAATTTCATCGTCAGCTTGCCTTTACCGGGAAAAAGGAAATCGGTGGCCTTGTATTGATCGCCAAAGGCGTGGCGGCCAATGACAATTGGTTTGGTCCAGCCGGGGACAAGGCGGGGTACGTTTTTGCAGATGATCGGGGCGCGGAATATTGTGCCGCCGAGGATGTTGCGGATCGTGCCGTTCGGGGAGCGCCACATTTCCTTAAGCCCGAATTCTTCAACCCGCGCCTCATCCGGGGTGATGGTGGCGCATTTCACACCGACGCCGATTTCCTTGATCTTTTCTGCGGCATCGATAGTGATCTGGTCATTTGTGTCGTCGCGGACTTGCATACCGAGATCATAGTAAAGCAGATCAATATCCAGATAGGGCAGGATCAGTTTTTTCTTGATAAAATCCCAGATGATCCGGGTCATTTCATCGCCGTCCAGTTCAACAACCGGGTTTTCAACTTTGATCTTGGTCATGGGGCGTCCTTTGGTTCAGGCGGATTCGTTGCTGTCTTTTAGCGTAAATCGGGCAGAGTGCAAATGCGGTATACAAGTGTATACTTAAAGCAATGTGCTATCCTAACCCATGTTCCTTAAAGAACACTTCAGCTTGTGTTTTAACGTAGGCCCACAGTTTTGGCGCACCGCGGGTGACCTTGACGCCGATGCGGGATTCCAGTTTTTCCAGTGTCACCCCATAGGTTTTCCACGAGCCACCATCCGACGCCATTATCTGGATGACAGGTGCTACGCGATCAATCGCCTTGGCGAATATGGCGTCAGGGGTTTGGGCAGCTTCAAATTCGCTCCACAGGTCTCGAAAAAGCATACCCTGATCCGCGGGGAGCAGGCCAAAAATGCGTTTGGCGGCAATTGCTTCTTCTGCATCCACTTTTGCTTGGTCCACATCGCCGTGAATCGGGTTGTCTCCTACGTCGATTTCAACAATGTCATGCAATAGCAACATCTGGATCACACGATTAATCTGAACGTCGGGTTCAGCGTGTTCGGCCAATACCGTTGCGAACAGACAAATATGCCAGCTATGTTCAGCGCTGTTTTCAAAGCGAGACCGGTCAACCAGTTCGGACGCGCGAAGCACTGACTTAAGCCGGTCGATCTCCAGCAGAAACGCGAACTGGCTGACCAGCCGCGTATCTGCCTGCGTCATCGTGTGGTCTCAGTCAGGCGACGACGTACATATTCATCAACATTGCCGATCATGGTTTCCATATGCGGATCTTCAAAGAAGTGTCCGGCCCCCTCAATTTCCTGATGGGTAATGGTAATGCCTTTTTGCTCATGCAGCTTTTCGACCAATGTATGGGTGTCACGGGGTGGCGCTACACGGTCGGCTGTGCCGTTGATGATCAGACCAGACGCCGGGCAGGGCGCGAGGAACGAAAAGTCGTACATGTTTGCCGGTGGTGACGCAGATATGAAACCAGTGATTTCCGGGCGGCGCATCAGCAGCTGCATTCCAATCCATGCCCCAAATGAAAATCCGGCAACCCAGCAGTGCTTGGAATTTTGGTTCATAGATTGCAGATAATCCAGAGCGGACGCGGCATCAGACAGCTCACCAATACCCTGATCGTATTCACCCTGGCTGCGACCCACACCGCGAAAGTTAAAACGTAGCACTGTAAATCCCATATTGTGGAACGCATAATGCATATTATAGACCACCCGATTGTTCATCGTGCCGCCGAATTGTGGGTGCGGATGCAGGATGATCGCGATCGGTGCGTCTTTGGCTTTTTGCGGGTGGTAGCGACCTTCTAGACGACCCTCTGGGCCGGGAAATATTACTTCGGGCATGGGGCCTCTGTTTTTACGTCAAGTTATCGTCTGGAATTCTTGACGAATTCCGTCAGTTATCTTAGAACAATTCTAAATTGACCGCCCAAGGGCGGATTGCGGTTGTCCGTGGGGTAATGATAAGGCGCACGGACGTCAACAAAATTAAGGGTTTGGGGCGATGAAACTGAGCACAAAGGGACGTTATGCGATGGTTGCGCTGGCCGATTTGGCGACGCAGCCCAGTGATACGCTGTCATCTTTGGGGGAAATTTCCAAGCGCCAGGACATATCACTGCCGTATCTGGAGCAGTTATTTGTGCGATTGCGGCGCGCCGGGCTGGTGCGCTCGGTGCGCGGGCCAGGCGGGGGATATGCGCTGGCAAAAGACCCGAAAGAGATTTGTGTGTCCGAGATACTGGAAGCGGTAGAAGAAACCGTATCGGCCCTGCACACGGGCGGTGGTGCTTCTGGCGGGGCATCTGGCACCCGGGCGCAATCGATGACTAACCGGTTGTGGGAAT
>VAPM010099251.1_pt1 | contig 11468 bp, 12 predicted proteins | sample 3395091 | NCBI WGS metagenome assembly VAPM01 (sample SAMN08290445, study PRJNA428436) | hydrothermal vent metagenome | isolation source: Deep-sea hydrothermal vent chimney 3 | place: Pacific Ocean: Juan De Fuca Ridge | reverse complement strand
AATACAATGTATTATACAATGGTAAAGTTGCTTTGCAAAAAGGATTAATTGAATTAAACCAAAATTATGAAGATAATTATTGGAAAACCTTACCTATTGAAGCTTTAAAAGTAGATAAACTTGCTTTACCTGGAATGAAATTAGATGCTGATGCTTCGCCTAAAGAATTCGATAAGGCTGAAGAAAAAGCGGTAAAAGCAGTTCAAAAACATTCTATGTTAATTGCAAGGCAAGAACGAAATAATCAAATAGATGATGCTTATTTATTATTAGGTAAAGCACGTTATTATTCAAAACGGTTTGTACCCGCTTTAGAAGCTTTTAATTTTGTGCTTTTGCATTATCCAAATGCAAGCTTAATTGATGAAACTAAAATTTGGCAAGCTAAAACTTTAGTTCGACTACAAAATCCGGAACAAGCAATTGACAATTTAAAAATGCTTCTTAAACACAAAGATTTAAAAGATATTATTAAAGAAGAAGCACATACTGCAATAGCAATGGCTTATGTTGCTACAGATAGTTTACCACAAGAAATTATTCATTTAAATAAAGCGGTTAAATTTGAAGATAACAAAGAACAAACCGCACGAAATTTATTTGTATTAGGACAATTATATCAACAAAAAAAAGAAATTGATTCTTCTAATATTGCTTTTCAAAAATTAATCGATTTTAAAAAAGCACCTTATAAATACAAAATTCATGCGGCTATAGAAAAAGCAAAAAATGCAACTACTAAAGAAGAAAAAATAGTTGCTATTTCTGATTTAAAAAAACGCATTAAAGATAGAGATAATCGTCCATATTTAGATCCACTATATTATCAATTGGGAAACTTGCAACTTACTAATAACGATTCCATTGCTACTATAAGCTTTAAAAAAGCTTTAACACATAGTAAATCTCCAAATTTTCAAAAAGAATTGGTCTATCAAGCTTTAGGAACCATTTATTTTAACAATGCAAATTACGTAACTGCGGGTGCTTATTACGATAGTATTTTGGCAATTACCAAAAACACAAATACCAAACGAATAAGACATATAAAACGTAAAAGAGAAAATTTAAATGAAGTTATTTCTTACGAAAAAATTGTAAAAGTAACGGACAGCATTTTAAATGTTGTGGGCATGACTACACAACAACAAACCGATTTTTATACCAATTATATTGAAAAGTTAAAAAAAGCTGATGAGCAAAAGCAACAAAAAATAAATACTGGAAATGCCTTATTTGCAAATGGAGATAATTCCTCTAAACAAGGAATAGGTAATTCTGGAAAATGGTATTTTTATAATGTGCAAACCGTAGGTTTTGGTATGCAAGAATTTAAAAAAATATGGGGAAACCGTCCTTTAGAAGATAATTGGAGGTTAAGTAATAAAACAAAAATTAATATTGCCGTCACAAAAAGCTTAAACACTAAAGATGAAAAAATAGTAGATGCGTCTAAAAAATATGATTTAAAATTTTATTTAGATAAAATTCCTACAGATAAAAAACAAATTGACAGTATAAAAGTAGTTCGAAATAATGCCTATTATAAATTAGGTTTAATTTATAAAGAACAGTTTAATGAGTATAAATTAGCCACAAATAAATTAGAAAAATTACTCACTTTTAAACCTTCTAAAGATTTAGAGTTACCAGCAAAATTTCATTTGTATAAAATTTATGAAAAACTAAAAAGTGGAAAAGCCACTTTGTATAAAAATGACATTGTAACTAATTTCCCTGATTCAAAATACGCCAAGCTAATTATTAATCCGAAATTATTGTTGGCTAAAAATGATGAAAATTCTCCCGAAAAAATTTACGAAAAATTATACTATCAATATAAAGATGAAGCTTATGATGAGGTTATTAAAAAAGCAGATTCTTCTATAAGCTTATATGAAGGACAAGCAATTGTTCCTAAATTTGAATTATTAAAAGCTTATGCTATTGGTAAAAAAGATGGTTTAAAAGCTTTTAAAGAAGCATTAAATTTTGTTGCTATGAATTATCCAAATACCAACGAAGGCAAAAAAGCCTTTAAAATGGTAAATAAATTAAAGGCAAAATTATAGCAAACCCTAATAAAATTTTAAAGATGTTTTCAGAAAAAAAAGAAAAAACTAACCAAGCAACAGAACGAAACGTAATTAGTAAAAATACTTCTATAAAAGGAGATATTATTTCCGAAGGAGATTTTAGAGTAGAAGGTAGTATTGAAGGAATCGTTAAAACTGCCGGACGTGTAGTAATTGGCGTTTCAGGAAGTATTAAAGGTAAAGTTACTTGTAATAATGCTGATATTGATGGAAAATTTTCTGGCGAATTATTGGTAAATAATTTACTAACCCTAAAAGCAACTGCACAAATTTCAGGTGATGTAGTTATCAGTAAATTATCTGTTGAACCTGGTGCAGAATTTAATGCAACTTGTACTATGAAAGGAGCTGTTAAGGAATTAAAAAATGGAAAAACAACCAAAGAAAAAACAGCTTAATAAATATTTACAATTAACTAGCATTGTTTTTCAAATGGGTGTAACCATTTATGTTGGGGCATATCTTGGTAAAAAATTAGATGCACATTTTAATCCTTCTAAAAAAATGTTTACATTAATTGGCACATTGTTGGCTTTGTTAATATCACTTTATAACGTTTTAAATCAAGTAAAAAAAATTAATGAAACTAACGATTAATCCGGCTATTAGTTTTAGTCTAAAACTGTTATTAATTATTTTAGTAGTTTTTGCAATTCACATAGCTATCTTAAATACTTTAAATCTTCCTTTGTTTGATCATAAAATTATACTTGCTTATGTGGTAAATTTTTTAATGGCTTCTGGAATATTTACATTTCTCTATTTCCTTAATAAAAAGCAAGGAAGTTATATCGGTTTTATTTACTTAGGAGGTAGTTTTTTAAAATTTATACTGTTTTTCTTATTATTTTATCCTTCTTATAGAGAAGATGGTATAATTACAAAACCTGAATTATTTTCATTTTTAATCCCTTATTTTTTATGTTTAATTATGGAAACTTATTCCTTAGCTAAATTAATGAATAACAATAAATAACATTCGTAAACTAACTTAAAATAATACCCTATAAATACGGCCTAAAATTATTTTTTAGTTTCTAATTTAAAAACATATATTTGCAAAATATTTATAGGAAACACTAGTAAAAAGTGATATGTATAAAAGAAACTTGGTAAAAATCCTTACTTTACTACTTTTAGTAGTTACATTTTTAGTAAATGCTCAGCATGAACCTGCTACAAGCACTCATGAAAAACAAGCATCTTCTAAAAAAGATTATAAAGCAGAAATAAAAGCAGAAATAAAACATCACGTAAAAGATTCTTATTATTTTGATTTTAATTCAAATTCTGAAACAGGTGAGTATAATGGTTTTTCATTACCCGTAATTTTATATGATAACGGTCTTCAAGTTTTTATGTCATCAAAATTTGCTCACGGAAAAAAAGTTGCAGAAGTAGGCGGAAATTACTATAAATTATATCATAATAAAATTTATAAAACGGATGTCGAAGGTGTTTTACAATTTGATGAACATCATCGTCCTACTAATATAAAACCATTAGATTTTTCAATTACAAAAACTGTTGTAGGAATTATTATAGTTTCAATATTGGTGTTTTGGTTATTTGTAAGTTTGGCTAAATCCTATGCTAAAAACGGAGCAATACCAAAAGGAATTGGTCGCTTTTTTGAACCCTTAGTTATTTATATTAGAGATGAAATAGCCATACCAAGTATTGGGCATAAGCATTATAAAAAGTATATGCCTTTTTTGCTAACAGTTTTCTTTTTTGTATGGTTTTCAAATTTAATAGGTATTACACCCTTTGGTTTAAATGTTACAGGTAATTTAGCGGTAACAGCCGCTTTAGCATTTTTAACCTTTATAATCACTCAATTTACCTCTAAATCAAATTATTGGAAACATATATTTTGGATGCCAGGTGTGCCTTGGATTATGAAAATTGTATTAGCACCAATTGAATTGCTTGGAGTTTTTATAAAACCATTTGCCTTAACGTTACGTTTGTTTGCAAATATCTTTGCAGGTCATATGGTAATTTATAGTTTATTAGGTTTAATTTTTATTTTTCACAGTTTTATAGGAGGAAGTTTAAGTTTTGGTTTAGCATTAGTAATTTCAGTTTTAGAATTATTAGTAGCTATTTTACAAGCATATATATTTACTATGTTATCAGCATTATACTTTGGAATGGCATCCGAAGAACATGAAATGGAGCATACTGAATAATTTTAAAATAGAATGTTTAATTAATTAATATATATATTATGGGACAAATTCCAGTAATGGTAGGTGCAGGTTTAATAGTAATTGGAGCAGGTATTGGTATCGGTAGAATCGGTGGTTCTGCTATGGATGCAATTGCTCGTCAACCTGAAGCATATGGAAAAATTCAAACCGCAATGTTAATTGCAGCAGCCCTTGTAGAAGGTATTGCTTTTGCAGCATTATTTGCAGTTTAATTTTAAAAACAAAAGCTATAACGGTTGGTTATAGCTTTTGTTTCAATTTTAAAAAACTCTTTAATTAAATTATGGAAAAATTAGTAAATCTATTTTCTTACGGATTGTTTTTTTGGCAAATATTATTGTTTTTAGCTTTATTACTATTGCTTAAAAAGTTTGCTTGGAAACCAATTTTAAATGCTATTGATGAGCGTGAAGAAGGTATTAAAAACGCCTTAGATGAAGCTGAAAATGCACGTAAAGAAATGCAAAACCTTACCGCAGATAACGAACGTATTTTAAAAGAAGCACGTATGCAACGTGATTCACTTTTAAAAGAAGCTCGTGAAATGAAAGAAAGTATGATTTCTGAAGCTAAAAGTGAAGCACAACAACAAGCTCAAAAAGTAATTGACCAAGCTAAAACAAGTATTCAAGCTGAAAAACAAGCTGCTATTACTGATATAAAAAATCAAGTTGCAGAACTATCTATTGGCATTGCTGAAAAAGTAATTAAAAACGAATTAGCTGATAAAGACAAACAAGTAAAACTTGTTGAAGAAATGTTAAAAGAAATAACGATACGTTAATTTATAACAAATGAGTGGAACTAGAGCAGCTTTAAGATACGCAAAAGCAATTTTAAATTTTGCAGTTGAACAACATAAGGAAGATCAAATTAATAATGATATGTTATTAATTGTAAACACTTTAGATGAAAATAAAGATTTACAATTAATGATTAACAACCCTATTTTAAAATCTAATTTAAAAAAGAATACTTTAAAAGCTATATTTTCCTCTCACGTATCCTCTTTAACTATAAGTTCAATTAATCTTTTAATAGATAATAATAGATTATCTATTTTAAATGAAGTTGCTAAAAAATACAGCATTATTTATGATGAACTTAAAGGAAAAGAAATTGCAAAAATAACTACTGCAATCCCATTAAATTCAGTTTTAAATAAACAAATTTTAGATAAAGTAAAAGAAATTACAGGAAAACAAGCGACTATTGAAAATAGTATTAATCCAGATATTATTGGCGGATTTATTCTTCGTATAGGAGATATTCAATACGATGCAAGTATTGCAAATAAATTACAAAGTTTAAAAAGACAATTTGAAAACTAAAATTATTTCAAATTAAAAAAAGAATAAAGTTTTAAAAAAAGTAAAAAATGGCATCAATAAAACCAGCTGAAGTATCAGCGATTTTAAAACAACAATTAGCAGGATTTGATTCTACTGCATCATTAGATGAAGTTGGAACGGTTTTACAAATAGGTGACGGTATTGCTCGTGCTTATGGTTTAGCTAATGTAGAATATGGCGAATTGGTAGAATTTGAAGGCGGATTAGAAGGTATTGTTTTGAACTTAGAAGAAGACAATGTTGGTATTGTGCTTTTAGGACATTCAAAAAGTATTAAAGAAGGATCCACAGTAAAACGAACCAAAAGAATAGCTTCCCTTAATATTGGAGAAGGTATTGTTGGCCGTGTAGTAGATACCTTAGGAAATCCAATTGATGGAAAAGGTCCTATTTCTGGAGAAACTATTGAAATGCCATTAGAACGAAAAGCTCCAGGGGTAATTTACAGAGAACCTGTAACTGAACCTTTACAAACAGGTATTAAAGCAATTGACGCTATGATTCCTATTGGAAGAGGACAAAGAGAACTTATTATTGGTGACCGTCAAACAGGTAAATCTACCGTTGCAATTGATACCATAATTAATCAAAAAGAATTTTATGATGCTGGCGAACCAGTATATTGTATTTATGTAGCTATTGGTCAAAAAGCATCAACAGTTGCAGGTATTGTAAGCTTATTAGAAGAAAAAGGAGCTTTAGCATATACTACAATTGTTGCTGCAAATGCTTCTGATTCAGCACCTATGCAAGTTTATGCTCCTTTCGCAGGAGCTGCAATTGGTGAATATTTTAGAGATCAAGGGCACTCTGCTTTAATAATTTATGATGATTTATCTAAACAAGCCGTAGCTTACCGTGAAATTTCATTATTGTTACGTCGCCCACCAGGACGTGAAGCATATCCTGGAGATGTTTTCTATTTACATTCTCGTTTATTGGAACGTGCAGCTAAAATAATTAATGATGATACTATTGCTGCTCAAATGAATGATGTTCCAAGTGTTTTAAAAGGAAAAGTAAAAGGTGGAGGTTCTTTAACTGCATTACCAATTATTGAAACTCAAGCAGGTGATGTTTCCGCCTATATTCCAACCAATGTAATTTCAATTACAGATGGACAAATATTCTTAGAATCAGATTTGTTTAATTCTGGTGTTCGTCCAGCAATTAATGTAGGTATTTCTGTATCTCGTGTTGGGGGAAATGCTCAAATTAAATCTATGAAAAAAGTAGCTGGAACTTTAAAATTAGACCAAGCTCAATATAGAGAATTAGAAGCTTTTTCAAAATTTGGATCAGATTTAGATGCTGCTACTTTGAATGTAATTGAAAAAGGAAAACGAAATGTGGAGATTTTAAAACAAAAACAAGCTACTCCATTTAAAGTAGAAGATCAAGTGGCAATTATTTATGCGGGTTCAAAAAATTTATTAAAAAATGTTCCTGTTGATAAAGTTAAGGAATTCGAAAAAGATTATCTTGAATATCTTAATGCTAAACACAGAGATACATTAGATATATTAAAAGCTGGAAAATTAACGGATGAAGTAATTGATATTTTAACCAATGCTGCAAACGAAATTTCTGCAAAATATGCATAATTAAGATTTTAGTATTAAGTATTGAGAGGTGTAATTCTCAATACTTAATACTCAATACTTAATACTAAATATAAATGGCAAACTTAAAAGAAATACGAAACAGAATTACCTCTATTGGTTCAACCATGCAAATTACCAGTGCCATGAAAATGGTATCGGCAGCAAAGTTGAAAAAAGCACAAAGTGCAATTGCTAAAATGAAACCTTATGCTAATAAGCTAACAGAACTTTTACAAGGCTTAAGTGCATCATTAGATAGTGAAACAGGAGGTGTTTATTCCGAACAACGAAAAATTTCTAAAGTTTTATTAGTAGTTATAAATTCAAACAGAGGATTGTGTGGAGGTTTCAACGCAAATATTGTTAAAGAAGTAGAACATTTAATTGAAAATAGTTATCAAAATAAACAAGTTGATATATTAACTATTGGTAAAAAAGGATATGATCTTCTTAAAAAAACACATACTATAATTGATAATAAAAGTGATGTTTTTGATGAGTTAACTTTTGGAAATGTTGCAGTTATTGCAGAAAATATTATGCAATTATTTGCAAAAGGTAGCTATGATAAAGTACAATTGGTGTATAATCAATTTAAGAATGCTACCACTCAAATTCCTACAATTGAAGATTATTTGCCAATTAAACCTGAAGCAGGAAGTGATGCTAAACCTAATTTAGATTTTATTTTTGAACCATCAAAAGCTGAAATAGTTTTAGAATTAATACCAAAATCTTTAAAAACACAGCTTTATAAAGCTATTAGAGATTCCTTTGCTGCTGAACACGGAGCTCGTATGACGGCAATGCATAAAGCTACAGATAATGCTACAGAATTGCGTGATGATTTATTATTAATGTATAATAAAGTTCGTCAAGCTGCAATTACTAATGAAATTTTAGAAATTGTTAGTGGTGCTGAGGCACTTAACAATTAGGCGGAACGTTAGTGTAACTTAACAAGTATAAAATTAAATAATTAAAAGTCTATCATAAAAATGATAGACTTTTTGTATTTTGGTATATCCTTTGCTACTAAATTTTTAAATATTCATTACTATGAAAATTCTTAAAATAATTTCCGTTTTTACAGTTATTTCAACATTATTTTTTTGTTGTAGTGCTGCCAATACTAAAACAATGCAAAAATTTCAAAAAAATCCTCCTTTTAAAATAATAAGTTCTGAGGTTACAGATTGGGTTGGCGGTCAACCTGGCATTAGAGGAATTAAAGTTTCTATTAAAGTTGATCATAAAAACATTAAATTAGATAGCCTTTATTTCAGAAATCAAAAAACAGCTTTAGAATTAGTAGCCAATTCAAATCCATCCGAATATATTGGTATTTTTATTACTTCTAGAGGTATAAATGATTTTATTATAGATAAAGATGCTACAAAAGAGTTTGGTAATAAATCAAAATTAGTACAAGAAAAAATTCCTTTTAAATTACAAGATAATGAAGCTGTGGTAAGTTATCAAGAACAATCAAAATTCTTTTTTTATAAAATAAAAAATTTAAAATAGTTAGTTAACTATCTGAAAAACTACACATTATAATTATAAAAAGATTCTCATTCTTTTTTGGCACGAAAATTGAAATTTCAATAATGTAACCAAAAATAAATAAGTATGAAAACTTTAAAATTACTTTTTACGGTGATAATAACAAGTATTGTTGTTTCTTCGTGTAGTGTTGTTGTAGATGATTTTAATAACCCAAACTCAAACTATGTTTCTCTTGAAGAAGTAGTTTCTTCATACGATTTATGGTATATAGATTATAATAGAACTACAGGTCAAGGTGATGTACCTTTTTTATCTAAAGCATTTACTATTTCTTTTTTAAACGGTAAATTATATGCTAACAATAATTTAGTTGGAATTGGTGCTACGGGAAATGGCTATGGAATACAAGTTGGAAATTATAATACTTATAATGGAAGTTTAGAAATAAATCATGATTTAAATGGATATTTTGATTTTGATGTTATACAACTTTCTAATAATCAAATAAAACTAGTAGATAATTTTGATAATGTAACGTATTATTTAGAAGGATATCAAAAAAATACTTTTGATTATAACCAAATATTCTATGATAATATTGAATATTTTTTACAGGAATATGATGCTTGGGAAAAAACAGATGTGAGTAATAATGGAGAAGTAAATGCTTTTGATAACGAAAACTTTCTACAATTTACTCCAGAAGATATTACAACATTTTACTCATCACAAGATAATATTGGTACAAATATTGATGCTATTTTATGGGATTACGTAGGTAACTATTCTGTGGCAGATGTACAAGGTTATAACAATCTAAAAATTTTAACATTAGATTATGATTCTGGAGATACTGAAGAATTTGAATTAACCGTTATAAATGACGAAACCATAAGTTTATACCAAATAAGTTCAGGTACAACGTACGAATTTACAGGAAGAGGATATATTCAGTATTTAAAATCTAGTAAAACAAAAAATACTGTAAGTAATACGGGAAGAAAACGAACTAAAGTAACAAGGGAAACAAAAATACGAAGACATTTAAAATAAAGTTTGGTTAGTTGATTTTTGATTGGTTATTTTAATAACCAATTGATGAAAACCGCTCCTTTGAGGAGCGGTTTTTTTGTACCTTTATTCCTTTAAACTTAAAATAACAAATAAATGCCTACTAAAATCGCTTTTATAACTGGATCAACATCAGGAATTGGAAAAGCAACTGCTAAAATTTTTGCTGAAAATAATATTCATTTAGTGTTATGTGGAAGAAGAAAAGAAAGATTAACTGCTTTAAAAGAAGAATTAGGAAAACAAACTAAAGTAACTACATTACAATTTGATGTTCGTAATAAAACGGAAGTGTTTAATGCGGTAAATTCACTCCCTAAAGAATTTCAAAATATTGATATTTTAGTAAATAATGCTGGAAATGCACATGGTTTAAGTAGTATTCAAGATGGAAATTTAGACGATTGGGATGCAATGATTGATGGTAATGTAAAAGGCTTGTTGTATGTTACCAAAGCAATTCTTCCAAAAATGATTGAAAAAAATGAAGGATTTATCATAAATATAGGCTCTATTGCGGGTAAAGAAGTCTATCCGAATGGAAATGTATATTGTGCATCTAAGTTTGCTGTAAACGCTTTAAATAAAGCTATGCGGATAGATTTAAATAAACACAATATTAGAGTTTGTGCCATTCATCCCGGAGCTGTAGAAACTGAATTTTCTGAAGTTCGTTTTAAAGGAGATAAGGAACGTGCAAAATCTGTGTATTCTGGATATAAAGCACTACAACCTGAAGATATTGCAGATATTATTTATTTTGTAATTAGCAGACCGTATCATGTGAATATTGAAGATTTAATTGTATATCCAACAGCACAAGCTAGTGCAACAATTTTAAATAAAGAATGAGCACATGATTAACAAACGGCTTTTAATAAAAAATTTACTAGCTCAATCTGATGAAAATAGTTTTTATGATAAAAAACAAAAAATTTCATTAAGTTCTAAGGAAGGAAAAGCTAAGTTTTTAAAGCATGTTTGTGCGTTGTCTAATTCAAATCCTGAAAACAACTCATACTTGGTTATCGGTGTTGAAGACGAAACTAATAAAATAATAGGAGTTGATTTTTTTGATGACAGTAAAATTCAAAATTTAATTAACGCTTATTTTGAAAACCCACCAAAAATTAATTATGAAAACATATCCTTCCCAAAATTACCACGTCATAAAGTAGTTGGTTTAGTTACCATTTTTCCAAATAATGAAGTTACATTTTTAAAAAAATCTATTTGGAAATATGTAAAAGGTTTGGTTTTTTATAGAAGAGGAAGCAACTCTATGTCCACTTTGGGTAAATATGTACTAAAAAATTCCAATCAAAAAATTGTAGCATCTATTGAAAAAAATGCAAGTAATAATATCCAATTAACCTTAGATGGTGTTTTTAATTTTTTTAAAAGACACCGTAAAGAATATCATCCTAAATATAAAGTATTTAATGAACAATTTGTTTTATGCTGGGCAGGAAAACAAAAAAAAGTAGGAGATAAAATTTTTTATTCAAGGGTTGACATAGAGCTTATTAACGAGCAAGTTAGACTGTTTTATTCTGCTTTAGATGAAGTAAAAATAGAGGTTAATAGTCGATCATTTATAATTACAGAATATCTTTATTT
>VAPM010646653.1_pt1 | contig 11469 bp, 9 predicted proteins | sample 3395091 | NCBI WGS metagenome assembly VAPM01 (sample SAMN08290445, study PRJNA428436) | hydrothermal vent metagenome | isolation source: Deep-sea hydrothermal vent chimney 3 | place: Pacific Ocean: Juan De Fuca Ridge | reverse complement strand
CGCTTATGGCCGTTAGCTGACTTTTTAGAATTTAATCCAGATTTAAAAAATCAGGCATAACCCCTGCCAAATGGCGAAGTTATGGTTCAGAGGACAAGTTTGATATCTGAGGCATAACATTTCCAGGAATCAGGCATAACTTCGCCAAAATAAGTCATTTTGATAAGGAAAATGACCCTATTTGGGCTTTGAAATAAAGTTAATCAGGCATAATATTGCCTAAGTATAAAGAATCAGGCATAAAAGCTGTTTAGGTTTAAGTGCCTTTTAACTAATTGATTCTAATAGAATTATATTACATATATTTTAAATTTTTATCAAGATATACAGCTCAAATGACTCCATTATCTTAATTTTGTTTAGTCTAGGTCAGATTCATGCTTAGATTAATTTAAGATAAAGCCTCAGTTCGATTTATCTATTTCAGAATTAAGATGGTTATGTTCTTCTTGCATCGTTTTCGTTTCAATATGCTTAATATCTTCGCCTGATAGCTCGCTAACGCTTAGCACAATACGTGCTCGTTTTCGGAGTTGCTTATAATCCTCTGAACTCATGAGAGCTAATTTATCTCGTCCATTTTTGGTAATAATTATAGATTCTTTGAGGGCTAGGTTTTGGTAATAATCCAAATTATGTTGGAACTCTTGGGATGTTATTTTAAACATGATGTTACTCCATATGAAATAATAGCTACATATGGAAATGCAACTACTATTATTAATCATTTAGTTAATCAAATTGTCTTGATTTAACTAAGATATAATAGGAATTTAAGCATGTAACGTCTATTCTTCAAAAGCCCACTCAGAAACACCTTTATTCAGAAGTTCACTTTTGTTATTTAGAAACAATTGTTTTGCTCGTGGATTTCCTGTCGCATCGTCAGAAAAGTCTATATTCCATTGTCGAAGAAAGTAACCGATTAAACATATTTTCAATTTTATAGATTTAATATTTTTTTTAATATCGTAATCCATTATTATCGTTTCAGGATGCTCACTTTTTGGATGCGGGACAAGTTGAATAGTTACTTCTTTATTCCATTCTGTATCATCATCTAATAATATATTGGATGAATCCGTTTCTTTTGCAGATTTAAAACGAGTTAAATTATAATCTCGATATTCATTGTTTTTATAATCGTAACATCGAACATGCCATCGTAGACCATCATGTACTATAGTCATAGGCGATAACTCACGCGTCTGACTTCCGCTAGATAATGAAACATAGTCAGTTTCCATTTTACTGTGCTGGAATATACACCTTGTTATTGTTGATACAGTTTTTAATGAAAGATTTCGCTTGATACTAGAATCAATCCAGCTTGGTAATCGTTTTGCATGATTTGAATCAATTGCTATAGCTCTTTCTCCAGCCAAAGAAAATAATGCTTGGTTAATGTCATGTTTAAACAGTGTTTTACCATTAGTATAAACATAACACTTCTTTCGGAGATCGTATTCTATAACTTTGGGTGCGATTTCCACATATGATGAAAAATCTTTAGTAGCGGCTGGCTCACTTATACCAAATCTAGCCACTAAATCTTTACGTCTAACTTGACCGGTAAACAAGGCCAAGAATTCGATATAAAATAACCGTTCTCGTTGTGTGTCGCGTAATGATTCCATTTATAGTCCACCAAGTAAAATAAAAGCATAGTACTATATTAGCATATTATTTATTATATGATATATTTTATCAGGTCATAAAAAATAGTTGTATAAAATATAATCATGTGTATAATGGAATTATTAGCACTCTCATTGGTAGAGTGCTAAAACAAAGTAGGTATAATTGAAAATGACAAAGCTGCATGTAAATCATACAGATATCGCCCGATTTGCTGACGAGAGAATTAATTTAAAGCAAGAAAACGCTACCGTTTTACGAAAACAAGCTCAAAATCTACGAGAAAAGTTGAAATCACATATAGCAGAACACCCAGATTTTGTCTTGAGGAAGATAATGCTTTCGGGGAGTTTAGCTAAAGGAACTGCTCTTAAGTCGACGAGTGATATAGATATGGCAATTTATGTCAGTGTTGATGATGTACCTAATGTAGACGATATAGCTGAATGGTTAGCTGAAAAATTACGTGAACTATATCCACAAATGAGCCATGGACAAATTAAACCACAACGGTACTCTGTGTGTGTTTCTTTTAGTGGTACTGGTCTTGATATAGATATTGTGCCAATACTGTATGACGGTGATCCACAATGGCGTGGTAATCTTGTTTCACAACACGATGGCTCATTACTTATGACGAGTATTCCAATGCACTTGGAATTTATACGCGCTCGTAAAACTAAAACAGATCGACACTACGCGCAATTGATTAGATTAATAAAGTTTTGGGCAAAACGAAAGAAGCTTGAAAATTCAAACTTTCGTTGCAAGTCATTTTTGGTTGAGTTAATCGTTGCTCATTTGTTTGACCATAATCGCTTGACAATTGATGATTACCCACTTGCGTTAAAGCAGTTTTTTGATGAAATTGCTTCTGGTTTACTCGATGAACCAATTATCTTCAGTGATTACTATAAACCTGATTCAGTTCCAAAATTGGATGATATTGTGAAGGTATTCGATCCGGTAAATCAAATGAATAACGTCGCATTAGATTATGATCGTGCGAATCTAAATTGTCTTGTCGATGCAGCTCTAATAGCTGGTGATGCAATTGAAGCCGCACATTACGCTCCCACTAAACATGAAGCTGTTAATTATTGGCAAGAAATTCTTGGGAACACATTTAAGGTATAATTATCATGGTTTCTTTTACATCAACAGTCACTGAGTCAACTACATTTTCATTAGCTAATGCTCGTCACATATCAGCTAGGATCGCTACTGATTTATCAAGGTTAACTTCTTTTTATCCAACAAAATTAACTGAGTTACGTATTAGTCAATTTCAAGAAGAGGCAACTTTATATCTTAAAGCTGGTTATTTAAAATCAGTAACTTATGGTTTTCGTAAGGAAGAGAGTAACTGGATGGGTGATACAAGTTATGAATGGGTACTTGCACTTAAATATGTTGCTAATGAAGGTGAATTTGAAGGCGGTAGCTCCATTCCTGGTGGAATTAAGCCTGGTACAGATGTTAGTGGTACACACTTTTATTCTTACCTAGTTTTAAATTCCAAATTTTTTGAGCTTGATCAAACCGCACAGGATGCCTTTGAGAATACTCTTCCAATTAATCGTTCTAACGGAAAAGAACCAGTTGGTACTTGGAGGCAAGATCTTGTATATGGACAAGGTGGTCGTTATATGAATCGTTTTACTTGTGGGAATTAAATTATGACAACTCTAACAATTGATGAACTTTTTGATCGAAGGCTAGACTTTCCTGATATTGAATCAAAAGTAAAGTACAACAAACTTGTAGGTATTGATGTGCCTAAAAATAGACTGGAGAAGTTGTTAGGTTTACTTATTAATCCTACTAGTCTTGTCGAATGGCAGAATAAATACCATCCAATGGCTGATGTACTTATAAACCGTGTAATGCGTAGACCCCCACTTATAATTTTGGCAGGTGATGTTGGAACTGGTAAAACTGAACTAGGTGAGACGGTTGGTGATGCAGTTGCTCGTCGGTTTGATGTACCAATAACTTTATTCCCAATGAGCTTATCGACCAGAGGAAGCGGACGAGTCGGTGAAATGACTCAACTTATTTCTGTTGCTTTTGATCAAGTATATGATGAAGCGTATAAATTAAAACGAGAAAAAAATGCGGTTGGAGGAATTATATTATTAATTGATGAAGCTGATGCTTTAGTGCAAAGTCGAGAAAATTCTCAAATGCATCATGAAGATCGCGCAGGTGTAAATGCATTTATCCGAGGTATAGATCGACTTGCTGAATCTGGTGTTCCGGCTGCAATAATCATGTGCACTAACCGACTTTTAGCACTTGATCCTGCAATACAGCGAAGGGCATGTGAAATATTTTCATTTAATCGACCAAATGAAGATGAACGATTTCAATTACTATTTGACTCTTTAGATGGCATTGGCTTGATGGATAATGATATTAGGAAACTTGCTCAAATAACAGGTGAAAATCAAGATCGTGATTATGGATTTACATATTCTGATATAACTCAACGCTTATTGCCTGCTATAGTCTTAAATGCTTTTCCAGATAAAGGAATTACTTACAATTCTGCATTTCAAGTGGCACAAACAATTAAACCAACTCCACCATTTAGAGAGGTTGCCAATGGTTAATCGAGCAAAACAATCTTCAGAAAATAATGGAAAAGAATATTTAAAACAGATATTTCATGATATTGAAAAAGAATTTCAACATTCTATAAAAAAGGAAATATCCCAATCAACACATGATGTTACTCTTGGAGAAAATTGTGAACAGATTTGGATTGATCTTTTTAGGAATTACCTTCCTGCTAGATATGGTGTGGCAAAGGCCTTTGTAGTTAGTAGTAATGGTAAAACATCTGACGCTATAGATGTAGTTATATATGATCCTCAATATACACCAATACTATTTGGTCACGGAAAAGTACAATATATACCGAGGGAAGCAGTATATGCAGTATTTGAAGCAAAACCTACTGTGAATAAGCAATATCTTGACTATGCTGGTGACAAAGCAAAATCAGTTCAACGTTTATATTGTACCTCGGCGTCTATTATAAATATTGGAAAAACATCCCCCCCTCGTGAAATTTTTCCAGTGTTGACTGGATTATTAGCAAAAAATGCTAGTTGGGTAGATGGTTTAGACGGGGAAAGTTTTAAAAGTAATTTACCTACTGAAAAACAAAATAAACTAAGTTTTGTTCTTACTGCTGAATCTGGTTTTTATGATGGTCATAATAGTAACAATTCAATTATTGCGACTAGCGAAGGTAGTTTAATGCGGGGATTATTTCGACTGCTACAAGCTCTACAACAACAAGGTACCGTTCCAGCTATTGACTGGTCAGTTTATGAAAAAATATTATGTGAATAGCTAGTAATTACTTTGTAAAAGCACCATCACAATACCAATCACTTGATACTAGCGCATGATACATAGCTGTCTTCCAGGAATTTTTATGATTTGAATACATAGCATTAGCGGCTGACCTAAGATGTAATTTAACGAGATTTTTATTAGTAGAAAAATAATTACTTAGGGTTGGGTTGAGAGTTGATAATTCATTTGCTGCTTCAATTGAGTATCGTTTGGATAAATTAAATTCATTAAAATGAGATTGAACACGCTGTTGCATTATATTGCTCCAATCTTCAGGTGGTTGAACGAAAAATTGAATTGATGCAGGTATTGTTTCAATAACTTTAGCAAATAACCATTTTTGGTCTTGAATTAGTTGGTGGTCGTAATATGGATGTATTACCTGTTGCTCAGCAGTGTTTGTTATTTTGGCATGTTTTCCGGTATTACAGTCATTACATGACGGAATTAAGTTAAGAGGTAATACCGAAAAGTTAGGAAAACTCGCTTTAGGTAAATAATGATCCAAGGAAGAAGTCTGTCCAAAGCCACAGTATGGACATATTCCATTAGGTGCGGAGATAATTAATTTATCGTATATTGTTCGAGCTGGTTTATTTTGACCAATCATTTGTTGATTATATAAATTTTTCAATTCTTTTTTAGTAATTGTAGTTATAACAACTTGGTCATTTTGGCAATTATTCGCATCGATAAGAAATAATTCCGCATTTTTTGCTTTATTATGATAACTTTTGCAATCATTAATTAATTCAACACTGCTAGCTATAAATTTATTACGCAAATTATCATTACTTATACTATTAACACAAGTATCAAAGACTAACTTAAATTTAAACGTTGGAATATTAATAGCTCTCATCATTGACCTTCGTCATTTGAATTACGTGATTCAATTAGGGCTCTTAGAACAACTTTTCCTTCAAAGCCAAGTTGATTATCATAATCCTCTAGAATTTGTTCGTAAGTTTTTCCTTCTGAAACTGATGTTTCTAGCATTTGATGAAACCCTGAGTTAGATACTTCAAGCCCAAAGATTTCTCGAGTTAATACACCAACATTTTCACCAAATGTTTCGTTTTCAGGGCGATCAGCATGACATGCTAAATGAGTTCTTCGTTGTATCCAAACACACGATTTTGGAACTTCTTGTAATACTACAGGAGAATGAGTAGCTATGATTGCAACACCATTACGATTTAATAGTAAATCAGATAGTGCGCGAATAAAAGCTGATAATAGTGGTGGATGTAAATGACTCTCAGGTTCATCAATTAGTACTAATGTTTTTTCTTCAACAGTTTCTACAAGTTTCGTCATTGAAAGTAATACAACAACGTGACCAGAACTCATTTTAGAAATAAGGAATCGTGCCCTTGTATCTCGTTCTTCAGAGTTTTCAATAGTAGCTAATAGGGGTAATTCCATTTCAGAAAAATTATAATCAGACTCAAGTTTATTAATAGCTTTTAACCACTGTTCTTTTTTTCTCTTAAGACTAAAACAAGAGTTTAAACTATTCGCAAAGTCATCATGAAGCTCTAGAGGCTTTTTTAGTTTACTTTTTCGTTCTCTTTCATCGATAAATGTTTTATATAAACCAATATAGGAATAACAAGTTCCTTGACTTCTATCTGTTTGATTCGGTGGCGGTACGAATTTATCAAATGCACTAAAAGATACTGATGTTACACTACTAAAGTAATCGTCTGAAATAAGATGTTCACTACCGGTAAAACTTAAGTCATAAAAATTTCCGGTATCATCCGCTGATGATTGATTGTCTACAACTGAGTTAATCATATTATTCAATAAAGTGGTCTTGCCGACACCATTACGACCAATTAATATATGAATGTTTGTAGATGGGATTGATTTTGGAATAACTTTAAAATTTAAATCAATGCCACCTCTAATATTACTTTCAGTTGTTTTGTACAAAAAATTGAAGTCAGTTAAAAACGCGCCCCCAGATAGTATGCGTTTGTATTGTCCGTGAATTGATGACATGCTAACATTTCGTAAAAGAGAGTTTTGAAAAACAGATTCATTTTCTACTCTACTCAGAATTTCATCATCATATGTTACATCACGCATAACACTTAATAAATGGTTATAAAAATCTGTTGATAGTTTTTCTTTTACATTTTTATAGTATTCAGCATCTTGGCCTAGAGAAAAAAATTTTTCATTTAAGCTTTCAAAACTATCAGGTATTTCTATTTCAGTACGTCCGGATTCTTGATTGGTATATCCTATTTTAACGTTACCGATGTCCTGTTCAACACCATTTTCATCAAAAATTGTTAAGTAGAATAATGTTTTAAAAGTGAAATCATCCCAGTAATCTATTCGTAGAAAAGCCTTGTTGTGAGATTGAGAGGGAATTGTACTTGTACTGGGTAATTTATGAAAAACTAAAGACATTGTAGATCCTTAAAAATAATATTTAATATGGAGTTATAAGTAAAGTATTTTTGATGACTGTTTTATTAGTTATATCAGATTAAGAATTTATATTAATTTATACATATTATAGTTAAAGTACTTGAATTACTCTAGATTCAATTTCCTTTATAAATTTTTTTATTAGAGTTTTAGCCTCTTGACCGGTATGTCTTGATGAAGTTTCATATCTCATATTATCTTCATTTAGTCTTTCAGCAGAGAGCCAGTTGAATGATCCTTCTATAACTTCATCTTCATCTACAATTAATAATTTCGAGTGGACATTACGAACTAATGTTACTATTGCTCCTGCATTATTAAGTAACTTTATTGCTAAATCAGTAGACTCATTTGATTGCTTAAAACCTTCATCTATATAGATTTTAACTGATATATTGTTTTTCACTGCATCTGAAATTAACGTTGGAATATTGTCAGCCTGAATTGCTCGCAGCGCTATAAATGGTGATATGATTATTAATTCACGTGTAACTGATTTAAAGGCATTAATTAACCATGCTTGGTGACATGCAATTTCGTCGCAATGATCTGAATATTGAAATGAACCTTTACGTATTATTTTAGCAAAGAGCTCATTTTTTTCGGATTTAAATAAGTATTTCCCCAGGATACCACTTGGTGAAAATATTTTTGGATCAAATATATCCATGTCACCAAACACAATAAAACTATCTTTGGCTCGAGATACTGCAACATTTAGCAGTGTATTTTCTTTATCAAGTAAAAAATATTTATTATTATTTCCATCTGACGATGTATAAACTGATGAAAATAGTATAATGGGTTTTGCTGCTCCTTGTAGTGAGTAGACAGTACCAATTTTATCTAATGCAATGTTCATTTTATTCAACAGTTTTTGTATTTGATAAGATTGAGAACTAAATGGCGTTATTATCCCAACTAAATCTTTTAACTCTAAATCATCTTCTTTTCTAATTGAATTATAGTAATTTACAATGTGTTCTTTATTTTCAAGTAACCAATTAACAAGTGTTGTTGATTCAGTGTTATTGATTCTGCTTTGAAATGAATCTACTGATGAGATTCCTTTTATATGTGAATAGCCAAGATGTGGCCAAGGATATTTTTCTAATGACTGTCGTAGAGGTATTATTTGATTTTTATAAGATAATTCATTTGAATACGCAATTATTTCAGGTATACAGCGTCTGTGTTCTAACAGTAACGCACCATTAACATATTCATCAGAATTCGCCAATTTACTATGAAAACCACATGCACTTTTACCAACATGCATTGCTGTTCCAGAAATTGAGCATAAACCACTATCTAAAGCTGCTTCATATGGAAATTCACTTTTATTGATAACAGATTCATAATTAATTTTATCTAGCTCATCACTTAAGTTTTGAATAGGTTTAAGTTGCTCGGTATCTCCAACCATTATTGTTCTTTTAGATAAAGAAACCATAGGTAGTGCAATTTCTGGCGCAACCTGACCGGCTTCATCAATTAATAGGTAATCGATTAAATCGTAATGAGGTATACGTTTTTTATCCCAGTGATCAAAAAATTTAGGACCTGAATGAAGAGTTGTAACAAAGCATGGAGTTAACATGGCATAACGCTGCCATGTTTGTAGTCTTTTGGTTTTATATTGCCTTTCTTTTCTATCTGGGCACTCTGTGATGAATTTTTTTACATTTATTAGCCATCTCGATTCCCAATAATGCAACGATAACTCAAATAAATTATTACGAAATATTAAGTCAAGTTCATTAATAAAACTATTACTATCTTCCCATTGATGAATATTTTTAATTTCAGTATTGCGTATTTTATGCTTGGAACAGATATTTTTGAATAGTGAGTCTATATCATTATATTTCGTAGAAGTTACTTCATATTCATCATAATTCACCTTTGATTTATTTTTTTCAGTCGATGATTTTATTAACTCATTTATAAGTAATTCATCGATATTTTTTCGTTTATTATTGAATTTTGTTTTTATATTACTGAAATATAATTTAAGTAAAACTGCATCTTTGGCTTCTTGTTTTCGTTTTATTGCTGGAATAAATGAGAGTAAAATAGTCCATATGGATTCAGTTGAAATATATTCTTTCCAAATGCTGTCTGCTTGAATTACGTAATCATTATAATTAGATGCTTTAGTATATTGTTCGAAAAGTAGATTAAGCTTTTTTGTAACAGAATTAATATCACCATATTTTTCATTAAATAGGAAATACTCTTCTGCTAAATCAACAACTTTAACAAAATCTATATGTAATCCAATTAAATATTGGTGTATTTTTATTTTAATATCATTAACTGATTTAAATTCATAATCAAAATATTTATTACTTTTATTTGTATAAATTTCTTCTGCTTTTTCAATAAATTTTTTATCTTCAATATCTTCAGTAAAACCAGAAAAATTACCGTTACCAGAAAGTGACCAGGGTAAATTTAATTTGTTTAGTTCTTCTATTTTACTCGGATCAGAAATTAGACATAATCCTATTCCTCTAATTGGTTCTGGCAACCAACGATCAATTTGATAGAAATCTTGTAAATCTTCTAAAGCATTAAAAATAGCTTGATTATTTGTCGATGAAACAACAATTATTGGTGGGTTTTTACCAGAAATAGCATGTTTTACATAGAGTGATGCAACAACATCACCTATAAGAATAGTTTTCCCAGTACCTGGTGGGCCATTAACTGCAAAAATACTGTCTTTATTAGTTTGTAAAATATGAGTTAGGGCTATTCTTTGAGTTGGTGCTATGTTGTATTCTTTATAATGTCCTAAATGAATTTTTGTTTCTAAGAAAAATTTTTCTTTAGGCAGAATATTTTTTGTTTCATTTTTATTAGTTTGGCAATAATTAGATAGTATTTTAGGTTTTCTTGATTTTAAAAGATCATCGTAGACATACATTAACTGACGTATTATTCGACTATCGCTAGATAGATTTCCTTTTGGCATGATAATCGATAGTTTTTTATTATTTTCGATTGCCCTTGCCCTGATATAATTGTGTTTGGTTATACTTTCATTCCAATCAAAAAATGAAGTTATTAATTCACGGGCAATATCCATGTAGTCGGACCAACTTACGTTACTACTTAATTCATGTTTAGCTAATAATGTATCCTGATCAGAAATCGATCCGATTGTTATTTCTGAGGGGGATGGTGTTAAGTAGTTTCTACGTATCCATATATTGTGAATGATATCTGATTTATCCGGTACTTTAAGTTTTCCATTAGCATACAAAATAGCTCTGATCCAAAGTGGAGTTGCCCATTGGGTCTTAATATTATCTTTTAATAATCTGTCAGATTTTAGTTTATAAACAATTGGTGCAATTATTAATTCAGCATATTCATTCTTTTTAGATTTATTTCGATTTGCTTGAGATATGAGCTTGGAAGCTAATTTATCATCTAATATTCCATTAGTGAGATGTTCTGTATCGCATAAGTATGGTTCATAATTATGGGTTTCATTATGAGTTCTTGATATCCAATCTGAATCTGCAAGATTGTTTCGCCAGTACTTTATAAGTCCATTAATTTTGTCTTGTGTATTATTCATTAATTTTGTTAAGTTGAACCGGTTAAAAAACAACCAACTCTTAGATATGATTTTAAGAGTTAGTGATATTAGTACTATATTGAATAATTACAGTTAAGTGTTGAATATTTTTTATTGTAATATTTTAAGTTTTTCTCTGTATTCTAGCATTCTTAGTAGACTGGGAAGCACACGGTTGAATTGTTTCAATTTCCGTCCAAATGAATAAATTCTATTAAAAGCTAATTCTTTTGCTCTATATTTTAAAGTTTTTAACTGTTCTCTTTTAACTTTTAAACGTTGAATATAAACTCGTTTAGTGAAAAGCTACTTACCTATTTTATATTCATCAGGTAAGTAATATTTTAGAACATTATATGTAATCTTGTATTTCTTGTATCTTATCTAGAATAATTTTCTGTAAATATTTTTTTATTGGGAGT
>VAPM010683056.1_pt1 | contig 11473 bp, 9 predicted proteins | sample 3395091 | NCBI WGS metagenome assembly VAPM01 (sample SAMN08290445, study PRJNA428436) | hydrothermal vent metagenome | isolation source: Deep-sea hydrothermal vent chimney 3 | place: Pacific Ocean: Juan De Fuca Ridge | reverse complement strand
CTCTGGAAGACATATTCACTGATATCTGCAATTTGCTGAGGGGTGAGTACCGTGTCCCAGGCGGGCATTTCGGTGCCGAGCTTGCCTTTGGCTATGGACTGGTAAAGTGCCGGGCGATTGAAACGTTTGCGGGAGTTATCACGCTTGAAATTACGCGGGCGAGGGAAAATGAAATAGGCGCGTGGGCCTTCACCATCCCCCTTAATGCCATGGCATTGCACACAGTTTTGCAGATACATGGCATGGCCGGTTTTGATATTTCCTTTCAGATTACTGGGGAGTGTGGCGTTCATATCGGCTGTTTGCAGTTGGGGAGTATTCTCATTTTTGGGCAACAGACGGCGGTTGACGACTCCCATATCCGAGAATTTTGACTTGTTTTTTGTCTTATCGACAGTTGATGACTTACCGTGTGCGCGCGTCCCCGAGATCCCTGAGGCCAGATCAGATCGCATGAAGGCGCTACGGATGTAGTCGACCACATCGGCAATTTCGTCGTTGCTGAGCTGGCTGCTAAAGGCGGTCATGGGACTGTCTTTGACGCCGTGGGTAACCGAGTTAATCATACGTTCACGACTGAGCTGCTGACGAGATTCATCTGTCGTGAAGTTGCGTGGCCGGGAACTGAGTAGATTGCTGCCCCACTTTGCACTACGGCCATCGTCACCGTGGCAGACTGAGCAGGTATGGGTGTAGAGTTTTTTGCCTCGGCTAACATCGCCCGCGCCAACCGCAGGCATGAAAATTTCGCGGATATAGTCGGTGACGGCCTCGATTTCTTTTTTACTCAATTGCTTGTCCCAGCCTACCATTGCAGTACCGGGCAGGCCTTTACTAATGGAGTAGATCATCCGTTCACGAGTCAGGCCACGTGCAGTTTGTTGTAACGTGAAGTCCTTTGGGGGCGGTAACATGCTGGATTCGGCATGAGATTTACCATCGCCTTTATCGCCATGACAGACTGAGCAGTAGTTGTGGTATATGAGTCCCGGTTTGATGGTGGTTTCAGCCTGGCTGGTGGCGCTGAGTAACAGGCTACAGGCAATTATCAGGCTGCTGAGCAGGTAAGTGTTTTTATCGTATAGGGGCATCGCGGACTCTGGCTAAAATTACGGTCAATGAAAATTGAGGATAGCCTACTTTGACGAATCTTTTTCTGAAAAGCAATTTTGATAGTGTTTTTAGTTTATGCATTCGAATAAACTTTGATAAAAAGTGCATTGTTCAACGCTGAGCATGAACATCATTTAATGGCATTAAAATTGCTGGCAAGGTTTAGGCTATGTTATGTGTGCAGGGACAAAAACTGCCGTGTTAGTTAAAAACATGCTAATGTCTCAGCTACAAAAACTATCATCTATACAACTATAAGTTGACCAATGGAGTTTGATATTAAGATGGGTGAAAACCGACAGAACATCTATGTTATTTTGCTGGCTGGATTTGTTCTGCTCCTCAATGCCTGTACCGCTTCCTCGGACAAGGTTGACGAAGACGTTGTAATTCCAGTTTTTCCTCTGCCGCCAGAAAAACCTCGCTTTATCTATGAACGGGTTATTCGTAGCAGCATCGATGTGGTTACAGAAGATTCAACCAATGCTTTCCGGCGCTTTGCTACCGGTGAGCAACGCCATGGGGAAGGTTTTGCCAAACCCTTCGACATCAGCGTTGACAAGGGGCGCATCTTTATTGGTGATACGGTGCGGCGCGTGGTGATGGTGATGGATCCAGTCGGAACCGGTAAATATTTTGAGATAGGGCGTGAGGAGCCCGGGCGTTTGTATATGCCGCTAGGTTTGGCGCAGGATGCCGCAGGCAATCTTTATGTCTGTGATGGCACCTCCAAACGCGTAACCATTTATGATCGTGATGGCAAGTACATACGTGTGCTGGGCGGTAAAGATTATTTTAATCGGCCATCAGGTGTGGCGGTTGATCCTGAAGGCAAACGTGTCTATATCGTGGATACGGGTGGGGTGGAAAGCCAGAATCACCGGGTACGTGTTTTTGATGCCACTAACGGCAAGCATCTGTTTGATATCGGTACCCGGGGTAGCGAAGATGGCGAGTTTAATTTACCGCGTGATGCCGTACTCAGCCCGTATAACAATCAACTCTATGTCGTCGATGGAGGTAATTTCAGAGTGCAGGTTTTTGATGCCGATGGAAAATTCATTCGCAAATTTGGTGACGTTGGTCGGCGTACCGGGCAGTTTTCTCGACCAAAAGGCATAACGGTTGATCGTCAGGGCAATGTATATGTGGTTGATACTGCCTTTGGCAACGTTCAACTGTTTTCTCCAGACGGGAAGCTGTTAATGTTTCTTGGCAGTCGAGGCTCAGCGGATAAACCTGCAAGATATATGTTGCCGTCGGGAGTTGATACCGATGAAGACGGAAGAGTTTATGTTGTCGATCAGTTTTTCCGTAAGGTTGAAGTCTTCAAGCCGACGTCATTGATGACGGGCACTGAAGCCGCTGACGAACCTGAAGGTAGCCCAGCGCAAAAGAATACGCCTGAAGAAGCTAAACCGAACAGCTAATAACATTGTTTATTTAAACATAGGTTTCCTGTGCCGCACGCTGGTTTAATATGCCTTGTATTGCCTGCATCGAAGTTACGATGGGGCTTCATATTTCTGTTTCTTTTTTTTCAATGTGGGATGGGATCGACGTTGCTGGCGGCAGGAAGTGTTATTTCCTTTTCCGATGTTGGGAAAATAAAAGCCTGGGTGCAACAGGGTAAAATTGAAAAACAGAATATTCCTAATCCGCACTGGAATCTAAATGCCTGTATAGCCTGTCACAAGACTAAAGCGAGCAGGAAAAATCTTCATTTAGGTAGCAAAGGTGTCAATGCAACCTGCAATAATTGTCATAAGGTTCTAGCTGATAATACGCATATGCATCCATTAGCCACAGCCGTACCTGAAACTATGGTTGCACGCATGCCGAAAGATTTTAGCAAAACACTGCTACAGAAGAATAAAACAGAAAAATCACTTCGTTGTTCCACCTGCCATGATATTGTCGCGCAGTGTATTGAAACACGGTTTGTCGATGAAAAAATCAATCCACAGTTTCTTCGTGGTGGCCCGTATCGAGCGCGTACGGAGCTTTGTTATCAATGCCATGATCGAAAGGCCTATCAACGTTTGAACTCACATGATCAAATATCTGAATCCGGTGAAATCCTGGTTGAAAAATGTTTGATTTGCCATATGCGTATTCCTAAAGAACTGGAGGATGGTTCGGCAGTTGATACTGAGTTACAGGTTCAAACTGATTACTCCGCACTATGTCTTAACTGTCATCGTTGGACGCCTCATCCTGGTGGGAATTTTGCTTTTATGGATAAAGGTGGGCCGAAGCATCTGGTCAAACCCTCAGCCGGGATCCGCCAGCATATGCTGAAAATGGAAAAAATAAATAGTTTGATATTGCCACTGCAGGATGATAATGGTCAGATTTATTGTGCAACCTGTCATAATCCACATGAACGTGGAGTGCTTAAAAATGCACAGGCGGCAAAAGGCGCGGATCAACCTAAACGTTTGCGTTCTAGCCCGATGTGCGAAAATTGCCATGATTTATAAACTAAAACGACTAACCTTAAGTAGGTGTCACATAACTTTTAACTTTTGAACTGATCTATCGCAAGTATTCGTATTTTTTAATATGCTAATATCGGTGCTTATAAAATCAAGTAATGTAACGCTCTGTTATTCAGAGCGATCTCTCGGGGGAGAGGGAGTAATGTACAAGCGGTTAAAATTATTTATATTCTTGATCCTGGTCGGACTTGGCTATAGTCATGTTAGCGAGGCGATTGAAGGATTTGAAGATGACGAGGGTTGCCTGCTTTGTCACAAGTATCCCAAGATGGGGCGTATTACCGAGGATGGTACCCAACGTCATTACTACGTTATTCCTCATATTTTCAGTAAAACCGTTCATCGCAATGTTCCCTGTACCGACTGTCATAATTATATAAAGCAACTTCCACACCGTGAGGTGAAAGAAGGTGTGAAATGCGATTCAGAATGTCATTCGATCAAGAATCCTGCAACCGGGAAAAACTTTAGTCACAAGCCGATCTATGACCAGTACATTAAAAGTACGCATGGGCGAAAGAAGGCAGCAGTAGGGCATGATCGAGATAAACCCTATTGCGTTACCTGTCATACCAATCCTATCTATAACCCCGATGAAGATGAGCCTCCAAAGCGTATTGTTGATCGTTGTGTGGTATGCCATGAAGATAGCAAGTTTGTAACCAACTGGTATAAACATACCAGTCGTCGAATACGTGAAGTTAAACGATCATCAGAAGAAATTGTTGCCCTTTGTTCTAATTGCCATGGCGACAAGCGGCTGGTTGATCGTCATATGAAGGCAGCCAAATCGGAAGGCCGAGAGCTGGGACGTAAATACCCTTACGCAGTTGAATCGTATGATGAAAGTTTCCATGGAAAAGTAACCCGCTATGGTTTCAAAAAAGCGGCGAACTGTCTGGATTGTCATGCGGATTATGAAAACTATTATATGTCGGTTCATTTTATCCGCCCATCGCGCGATCCCGTTTCACCTGTTAGTCCGGAGCGCAAGTTAAAGACCTGTCAGCGCTGTCATACCTATGCAGATAAAAATTATGCTGCTCTTGATCCTCACCCGACCAGTCATAAAGATGACAACCCTTTCCGCCACTATGCCGAGGTTGTTTATGCCTGGGTGGGTGATGTGGTGCTGGCTTTACTGGTGGGCATGGCGTTGTTCGAAACGATTGGTCGCAGACGCGATGGAGTTATCTGGAAAATTAAGAAAGGCTCATCCTGGTGGCGTCGTTCCAAGCGTGGGCGTGATAGAAAAGTCTAGGTAATGTTAAGATAATTTTTAGTTATAGGTAATTGATAATGAAACTATCGGCAGAAGCGCGAAGTGTGCTTGAAACATCGATGGAGTTAAACAAGCTTGACAACCTGGAACGTGATGATGTTGAAGGCATCATCGCGGCGATGCCTGACGACCGAGTATTGTTATACAAAAACGTTGTTTCAAATCCTATTGGCGATTTACCACGGTATTCGATTCATATTCGCATTCAACATATGTTGACCTTTGTTACTTTCCTGACGCTTGCGTTTACGGGGCTGCCTATTGCGTTCATTGATCACTTCTGGGCTGCGCCACTGAATGCGATGATTGGTGGGGTTGAGGTGTCGCGTATCATTCACCGCACGATAGCCAGCGTTATGGTGTTCAGTATGGTTTACCATGTTTTCACCATTACCCTGGGGCCCATGTCGCAGATATTAAAAGGTAAGTTTGATATTCGCCGAACTATTTTACCGAGCTTTAAAGATCTGCGTGACTTCAAGAATGATATGTTGTATTTCAGCGGTGCCAGAAAAGTACGTCCTGAGATGGACAAGTTTATGTATAAGCAGAAGATTCATTATTTTGCAGCTGCGTTTGGCAATGTTGTGATGATTGTTTCTGGATCTTCTTTTTTGTTCCCAGAGTTCTGGGCAGCTATTTTGCCCATTAGTATTGCCTCACACTTTCAGGAAATGATGCGTCTCTCACATCCACACGAAGCCCTGCTGGCATTGCTGGTTATCGCCTTCTGGCATTGGTACAACGTGCATCTTGCACCGGGACGCTTTCCCATGCAGTGGACATTCCTGACGGGAAAAATTACCCGCGAACATCAGATAGAAGAACATTTTCTTGAATACCTTCGTAATCTGGTTGAGTTGCCAGAAGAACGGGATTACCTGATCGATCTGCTGGATGCGCGTGAGCTGGATGAAAATAGTAATGATGACGCTACGGGTGATTTAGTTGAGGACGGTGTGTCGCCATGATGCAGACACTAAAATGGCATCATAAGTTAATTGCTTATAGTGCGCTGTTTATGGTTTTTTTATGGACTTTGTTTGGATTGTTTACCATCTGGTTATATCTAAGTGAATATTTTAGTGGTTAATTCGAGTTTACGTTATGCATGAATCAGTAGATATCTTAACAGTCTTTATTGTTATTTCTGTTTTGTTATTTATGTTACTGGGGATTGCGATCCTGGTAATGATTGATCACAAGGCAAAAATACCTGGAGCCTTCCATAACGATCCTTTTAGCATTTCTGGTTTGCGGCGAGAGCACCCAGGATTAAGTTTCCTGACGACCTTTATTCTGGCAATCGTTATTTTGAGTTTGCTGTTTGAAATTTCGGTTGCCTTTGGTGAGAAGCTGGGGTTTTTTAAAGAAGAAGAAAAACTGGAATTATTACAGACGCTCAAGGAACATCGTTTTTCTGAAGAAATGCGCCATTTTCATAATGTGCGGGCTAACGATGTTGTCAATCAGGGAAAAAAGCAGGCCTGCTTTTATTGTCATGGTGACTACCCTCATTCAAAGACACGCATGATTCGTACCCTGCTTAATATGCATACTCAGTTTGTTGGTTGTATGACCTGCCATACCAATGAAGATAAAATTCCGGAAGACAAATATAGTTTTGCTTGGTTGAACTATAGCGGCATTGAGGTCAAGGGGCCGCATTTTGGTACCAGCCTTAATCCTGATACTGGCTTTCTTGTCAATACGGATGATTATTTTTCCAAGATCGTAGTGTATGCAGAGACCGAGAATGGCCGAACGCTGATGGAAGCGATTGAGGATAAGCCGGAAGTGCAGGAATTTTTACAGATTAAAGATCAGCTTTCGGATATTGATAAGGAAGCAATGAAAAAACGTATTCACAAACTGGTCAGGCGCAAAGGACGTTTCTGTGATCGTTGCCATGCTTCTGAGGAAAAAAGTTATTTACCTTTCCGTGAGCTAGGATTTTCAGACCAGAGAATATTCGATGTCACTAATTTGAATATTATCGGGGTGGTCAAGAAATATAAAAAATTCCATCTACCTAATCTATTCAAAAAAGAGTCAAACAGTGAAAAATAAGTATGTAAACAGGGGCGTTTAAAGTACAGTATAAGGTGTGTCCCTGGGCTGGAGAACAGCTGTGTATATTTATCACCGGCTTCTTTTCACTGTTTTTTGCATTTCCGTATCATTTCTGAATACTGCAGGTGCTGAGTCTGACTCAGCTAGCGCTGCTGCGCCTGCCTCCATTCCCTATCAAAAAATGTCTTTCCTGCACTATCTTACCGGTGCGGGTTCAACCCATTTGTCTATGCCAACGGATGTTGCGGTGGATGACAAGGGTGTCTATGTAGTAGATGGTGCGAATCACCGTATTGTGGTCTTCACGCATAAGGGACAGCTGGCCTATAGTTTTGCCAATAAGGGGCATGGGCAGGGGAAACTTGATAGCCCGGTGGGGCTGACTGTTCACAAGGGCAAGCTGTATGTTGCTGATAGAGAAAATCGGTTAATCCAGATCTTTGAACGTGATGGTCGTTTTATACGGCAATTCAAGGTGATGAGTCGAGGCAAGGCAGTACGTCCAATTGATATTGCAGTTTCCGCTAATGGCCGGGAACACTATGTTAGTGGTAATCGTAACAGCAGATTGATGGTTTTCAATCAGGCGGGAAAACTGTTACGAGAATGGGGGGAGGATGGTCTGAATCCGGGGCAATTTCGTTTTCCGGGATCGGTTCTGGTTTTGCCGGATTCACGCGTGGCTGTCGTTGATGTGTTGAATACTCGGGTTCAGGTGTTTGAGAAAGGCGGGAAGTTTTCTGTTCAGGTGGGAGAGTGGGGCGTGTTGCCGGGTCAGTTGGTTAGACCCAAAGGGGTGGCAATAGATAGTAATGAAAATTTTTATATCTCAGACAGCTACATGGACGTGGTTCAGGTATATGATAATAGGACTCGCCTGAAATATGTTCTACAGCCTCGGAACTCAAAGTATAAACTGGTTACCCCTGCGGGCATCACGATTGACCGACAGGGGCGTCTCTATGTTGCTGAAGTATTGGAAAATCGAGTGGCTGTATTTCAATTGCAGAAATAATCATGAATAAAGTTAGGCCATCATTATTCTGGTATCAGTTGTTATCGTTACTGCTGTTGTCTTGCCTGTTCTATTCTTCATCTCTTCAGGCGGCTCGCCTGCCTTCAGCCAAACGTGAATGTGCAACCTGTCATCTGATGTGGCTGAATGAATTTAAGCGGAAAGATGTGACGCCGCTGATAGCCTATGATCCCAAGCCGATAGAAAAATCGGGCAAGCAGGATATGGTTAGCACCGAGCGCATGTGCTTTTCCTGCCATGATGGCTATGTTATGGATTCACGCTTTTTGTGGAAAGATCGCAAGCATTCACATCCTGTCGGCGTTATTCCCAGCACCAATGTCAAAATGTCGTTAGTGGAAGGAAAAGAAGTCTTTCCATTAAATGAGGATGGCAAGATCTATTGCGGCACCTGCCATTCCGCACATGGCGTAGACTGGAATCAGAAAGACGCGCCGATATTCATGCGTTTGTTGAATATTAACTCCAGCATGTGCGTGATCTGTCATGAGAATAGGAAAAAAGGTGCCGCATCGGGTAATCACCCGATAAATAAAAAGCTGGCCAAGGTTCCAGAAAGCTTGCGTACGCGTGGTGCCATGTTTAGTAAAAACAAGGATGTTATCTGCCAGTCCTGTCACCGGGTTCACGGTTCCACAGCTGAAAAATTACTGGTGCGTGATAATCATGAGTCACAACTCTGCATGTCCTGTCATACAGATAAGAAAGGTATTCCCGGGGGCAAACATGATCTCGGTATTATGGCAGCGGAAACTCGAAATATTCGCGATAAAACTGTGGCGGACTCAGGCCCCTGTAGTGCCTGTCATATTCCGCATGATGCAAATACGCCACGACTGTGGGCGCGGCATTTTCAACAGGATCAGGACACAGTTTCATCCTATTGTCTGGGTTGCCATACTGACGATGGCCCTGGACATAATAAAACGCTGGGCACCTATACCCATCCGGTGGATGTTCCAGTTTCGCGAGTGGGGATTACGGCGACAATTAATAAATGGGTGAGTAAATATCTTCCGCTAAACAAGACTTCGTCGGTCATTACACCGTTACCCTTGTTCGATGAAAATGGTCAGCGCAGCCAGGGTGATGGCAATGTAACCTGCCTGACCTGTCATGATCCACACAAATGGTCACATAAAAAAATAACGGGTGAATTGCCCGATCCCACAACGCTGGAAGGCGATGGTAGCAATAGTTTCTTGCGGATTGAACATGACAGCAATAATCGCCTGTGTACCAACTGTCATCGAAAAAATGCTAGCGTCGAACTCTCAAAACATAATCTTTCCATTAGCGCGCCGGATGAGAAAAATGTTTACGATAGAACGACGGCAGACAATGGCACCTGTAGTGCCTGCCATCTTCCACATAATGGCGAAGCTGCATACATGTGGGCGAAGGAGACCGGACGCAGTCGTGAAGGCGTTGAGAAAATGTGTAAGACCTGCCATGACAAGACGGGGAGTGCAAAAGAGAAATTACCCGGCAAACACATGCACCCCTTACATGTTGATTTGAATATTTTACCTGAAGAAGTGAAGCCGGGTTTACCCACCTTCCTCTGGGATGGGACTCGCCATGAGGCATTGGGTGAGCTTGATTGCGCAACCTGTCATAACCCTCACCAGTGGCAGCCCGATAATTCAGCCAGCCTTGCGGGCAAACGTGCTGATGTGGATGGTCTGGGGAGCAATAGTTTTCTGAGAATTAGCGCCGCAGATGATGCAAAACTTTGTCTGCACTGCCATCAGGATAAGGCCACCGTTCTGAAGACCGATCATGATATGCGAGTGACTGCAGCTGAGGCGCGCAACAAAAAAGATCAGACGGTTGAACAATCTGGCGTTTGTGGTCAGTGCCACAATGTGCATACTCCGGTTATTGCCCAGCGACTATGGGCGCGCGAGCCAGGGCCGGGTGAAGATGTAATGGAATCCATGTGCCGTAGTTGCCATCAGCAGGCTGGGATAGCTGAGGCTAAAATTCCGCCGCAAAAAACACACCCGAAGCGAACGGTTTCTTCAAATATGGGACGAATGTTTGGTAGACGGACAGCTAATATCCTGGCACCGGTATTTGATGCGAATGGCAAACATGTGGACGCAGGTTTGATAAGTTGTCCTACCTGTCATGATCCCCATCAGTGGGATCCGGCCCGGGCGGTTAAAGGTACAGGTAAGAATCAGGAGGGCGATGCGATGAACAGTTTCCTGCGTCACCAGAATACCGAATTTTTCCTTTGTAGTGACTGTCATGGCGAAGATGCCCTGTACCGATATAAGTATTTTCACTGGGATTTATCTCGCAGTAAACATCATTTGTACAACCCCTGAGTCGTGCTGGCATGCACATGGGAGAAATTCCCGATTCCGGGAATTGATACCGGGAAATATTCCCATATTTGGTATTGCTAAGTAGTTAATAACAATAAAATCAATTACTTATAACTTGGCCGGTATGTTGCATGATCATCTTCAAAGCAATGTGCTTAACTGTGAAACGTTTGATAAGGCCGGAGGGGGCTATGAAAATACAATTAAACAGTGTGAACTTATTGGCAGCGGTGGTAACTGTGGTGGGCATTTTATCCATCAATGTTGCAAATGCTGCTATCTCTAGTACACGTCATAATCTGGGTGCCACGGGAACAGGCACGAATACCTTTGATGGAACCCAGGCTATTTGTGTGTTCTGCCATACTCCGCATGGTGCAGATAACTCTGCTTCCGTACCGCTCTGGAATCGGGTGTTACCAAACTCCAGTTCCTACACCACGTATGACTCGTTGGGTACCACGAGCCTGGATGGTGCAATTGCACCGGTAGGTTCCGTATCAATTGCCTGCCTGTCTTGCCATGATGGTACCCAGGCGATGAATGTTATGATTAATGCTCCGGGTTCAGGTGGTTTTGATCCTGCTGGGTCGGCGCTTGCCGGTACTTGGACAGGACCCGCAGCTGGGGCAAGTCCGGTTGGCTCGCTTAATTATGCAACAGCCAGTATTGTCAATATCGGTACTGATCTGAGTAACGATCATCCGGTTGGTATTCAGTACGGCGGTGGTGGTGCAAGCTCAACCGATCCTGATGGTTCCTTTGGTGGTGCGCTGGCCGATCCTGATTTCATTGCCCCATATAAGGCAACGATTAATACCAATGCTGTATGGTGGGTAGATACGACATCAGGAACAACAGGTATTCGTGAAAAAACCGATATGCAGCTTTATACACGAGCCGATCTGGGTGCAACGGAACCGTTTGTGGAATGTGCAAGTTGTCATAACCCACATACCAGCGATAATCCAACATTCCTGCGTATCGCGAATACGGGTAGTGCGGTCTGTCTAGCTTGCCATACCAAGTAGTATTCGGTAATACTGCAGTATTGTAGAAAGCTGGAAAATTAAATGAAGTAGTTTGGCCCATGGTGATGGGAGTCACTATGGGCCAATTCATTTTGAACGGG
>VAPM010340456.1_pt1 | contig 11479 bp, 11 predicted proteins | sample 3395091 | NCBI WGS metagenome assembly VAPM01 (sample SAMN08290445, study PRJNA428436) | hydrothermal vent metagenome | isolation source: Deep-sea hydrothermal vent chimney 3 | place: Pacific Ocean: Juan De Fuca Ridge | reverse complement strand
TCTGCGACCTCTGCATCTCTGCGACCTCTGCGTTAAATACTCGGTGATTTTAAAAGCAGCATGTTTTTAGCTCTTAATTCACATTTAAACCTTCGGATTCCAGCTAACAACATGCCAGCACGGTGATATTCTCAGTAAAAAGCGCTTAATTCACCTTAAAGCCAAAAGGCTGGCGTACGATACAAAGATCAGCGGTTCCTGGTTTTTCCAGTCTGTGGTAATTAACCAGGATCAAATTGAGAATGCAGTAACATGAGGTATGAACAATGAGCATTTCTGCCCTGAACACCGGTATCAACGGCATAAATCAAGGCCTGAATAATATGCAGCGCAATGCATCCACTATCGCGCAGGCAGTTAATAACGGTATCAATGAAGGGGCCACCAAGCGGCCTATGGAAGTGACTTCTGCATTAGTCAACCTCAAACAGGATGCCCTACAAATACAAGCATCCACTAAAGTGGTCGAAACCGTGCATGAGATGATTGGCAGCTTGTTGGATGTCACCGCCTGAAAGCGAAAAAAGCCCAGCAATCGACAACACCAGCACGCGCTTCAGACGTGACAAACCAGACAATTATTGATTACGTCGGCAGGAAGTCTATAGGATAGGTCACTATCATCTCTTCGACATCCCGAGCACCAAAATTCAGCAATTTCACCCGCGAAACCAGTTTGCGTTCCAGATTCTTGTCATTCAACTCACTGGAAATTATCTTGCAGGCGATGACACGACCAGAGGCTGCAATGGTAATTTCTAACACCACCTTACCTTGTAGAGTAGGATCCTTACGCAAAGCACGACTGTATAACGAATAAATCGCACCTTTGTTTTTATCAAACACCAACGAAATTTCTTCGTAACTCCGTGAAGGCTTACCAGAACCTCCACCGCCTGTGGTCTTCGGCCCTGTCTTGGCGACAATGGCGACTGGGCTTTCCACCTGTGTGGTTTCTCGTCCAGCGAGTGCGCTACGACCCACGCCGGTACTCAAGCGTGACGTATCAATACCGCCACTGCCCGCTGTTCCCGAAGTCAGGATATTGCGTTTCATCACCTTGGCTGAGGTTGCTCCTTTTGCCAAAGGTTTGCTTTTATTTAAAGCCTGAGTAACTGGTTTGTCACGCAAATCAGCCAGGTCATCTGCAAATGCCAACAAGCCCGATGACGCTGCCTTTTTACGCGCCTCGGCAACCCGGTCAACCTTTGGCTTTTCTATTTTCTTTTTTGGCTCTTCTTTTTTCTTTTTCGGTTCTTTTTTCTTTTCTTCTTTCGGCTTTTCTTTTTTCTTCTCTTTCGGTTTTTCTACCTTTTTGGGAATAGGCTTAGGTTTGGGCTTTTGCTTTTCCAGCAGCAACTGCGCCAGACGTGGGGGCAAATCTTCAACGTTATCCTTGTCAACTTCGGGCACAGGGATCCACGGAATGACAACACTAAAAACAACCGCCAATGCCAGAACAATGGTGACGATTTTTTTGAGCCGCCCATCATCCTCTTCCAGACGAGTCCAGGGCAATATAAATGAGCGATACATCAGTACAGACACGAGTTAACCTTTATCCCGTTTGCGTAAAACAGCCAGCGAAATATTGCTGTAACTCGCCTTTGTGCAAGTCAGCATAATTTTTTTCAGTAAGGCGAAAGGAATTTTTTTGTCACCCATTATGGTGACTTCACGTAACACCGGTTTTCCATCTACTGTTTTAGTACGCACTTTACGTGCAGTTAAACGTAACAGCTCATCTTTCAACGCCTTTATTTCGGTACTTTTGGAGCGCATTACATCTGCAACCGAAGCAATTTTTCTTCCCTGCACCACAATATCATCAGCACCTACAATAATGACGACGGTTTCTTTTGGTAATTGATTAGAGACTGACTCGGGGAGTTTGATTTGTTTGGCGTTGGGTAAATCTTGTACTGACGAAGAACTTACCAACAGGAAAAACACCAGGATTGTAAAAATGTCCATCAAGGACACCATATTCAGCGAGGCGGTACGCTTGGTACGCGCATGATGACGCTCCATACGTTTGGCGCGACGCGATACACTCATGGTGCATCACCAATGGCAATTTGGGGAAACAGTTCTTTTTTCACCACGGAGGCTGCCTCTACCACTTCGACTTCTCGCACCGTATCCATGGCCTTTACCAAAAGCTCATATTCAGTATCCGGTTCCAATAAAATACTGATATTTTGTTTCTTAGGAAACCGGGTTTTTATTTTTACCAAATACTCAGAAAGCGCTGCAAAATCGTGTTTACCCTCCGTGTTTTTAATCACTTTCAGTACACCGCCGAGAGTATCTGCCACGACCAGTTTATCCTTGCGCACAATAACTTCGAAATTGCGCTCCTTTTTCTGGTCCTTATTTGCCTGTGATTGCGAGTCAGGCGGAAGGTTGAGTTCCAGGATGCTGAGTTGGGAAAACACCGCTGAAAGTAGCAGAAACGGAATCAGCACCACCATCAAGTTCATAAAGGTGGTAATGTTGAGTTCTGGCACCTCGCGACGCGCGCGCCTAACACGGGCTCTTACGGACATATGAAATCGTTCCGCTTACTTTGCGCTACGCGCAGTTTCTTTACGTTGTTCGGTAATCGAGTTCAGAAATTTTACTGTTGCCATTTCCATACTATCGACTATTTCAGTTGTCTTGGTTTGCAACACAGTAAACATTAACAACAGGGGAATCGCCGCCATCAAACCAAAGGCGGTGGTATTCATGGCCACGGAAATACTAGCCGAGAGTAAATCAGCCTTGTCGGCCGGGTTTGCATTAGCCACCGCAGTAAACGCCTGGATCAAACCAATGATGGTGCCCAACAACCCCAGTAGCGTAGCAATATTGGCATAGGTGGCCAGATAATGAGTCCGCTTTTCAAGGCGTGGAATAACCTCCATCAGCCCTTCTTCCATGGCGATTTCAATATCATCACGATTTCTGCTTATCTGTAAGCGACTCAAGCCATAAGCCATAATTTTTCCTATTTCAGACTTTGAGCGGCTACTTAATGCCATGGCTTGCTGGTAATTATTTGCCTTCATTAGCGGGGTTAATTTATCCCACATACTACGATTGGTTTGTTTTGCAATCGTCAGATACAAGTACCGTTCAATCGCAATTGCCGCGCCCAACGCAAACACCAACAGAATGGGGTACATAAACGGCCCACCCTCCTGGAAAAATTTCACAATCGCGTTAAAGAAATCCATACTTTTCTCCTCACATCACATAATTCGATTTTTTATACTACTCATTGGTGTCACACACCAATGTTGTACGTTTTTCATACAAGCCAATGACACAAACAGCGCTCTAGCATGCCATAAAATACGCCTGTGCTGACCAACTCAATTCACAAAGCTCTGCACACGAAAATACACTGCACATTGCGGCATTTTAACGACATTCTTGAGTTTCTGATAGCAAATAGGAGAAGTTAAGTCACTTAAAAGCTGTGCCACATTTATAATCATATTATTTAAACCGCTATTTTTAGTTGTTTACTTTGGCACTTCCACTGGAAGACGTTTGTGCTCCAGCACCGTACAACATGTCATAGTATTCAACCTGACGCCGAAACACATCCCTGTCCAATGCTTCAAAAGCAGTATCGAAAGAATTGCTGCCAACACCGCCTTGCAATAAACCCAGCCGTGTACTTTTCCAAGGAATGACGTACAAAATTTTAGGCAACTCACGACTACCCTGAATCGCGGTTTCATCTAGCTCAATCCTATCCGCTGAAAATACATTAAGTGGCAACAACACAAAGGATAAACAACAGACAAGAAAAATAGACCTAATCATTTTTTAGCTCTGCGCCCCAGGTCAACTATCCATTTCTTAACTTCAACATCTTCTTCTGGTGTCAATTTTTGATACTGCTGATAATGTTCCAATGCTTCCGGCAATTTGCCCATGTACAATTCCAGTAAAATACCGAAGTTGAGATGAGCATAAGCGTAATCAGGATCAATCTGCAAGGCTTTTTCATAGTAAGTCCGGGCTTGTTCAAACTCACCGGCACCACGGCTGATAATTCCCAGGTGATTCAAGCTCACTACATTTTTTGGATTGATTTTTAACGATGCCTGAAAAGCAGCTTTTGCTTTTTCCAATTCATTTTGCTGAAAGTACAAAATACCCAAATTTGCCTGTGGCCCAGAATAATTCGGGTATTCAATCGTTAATTGTTGTAATGCCTTTTCAGCCTGAGCCGTTTTTCCTGTCCGCATTGCAGACAAAGCAGCTTCATAAGATGCCGTAACTTTAGGATCAATTTTTGGCAGTTCGTCTTTGGCGGGCGCGGCCACATCACGAGTTGGCTCGGTAGTTACCGCACAGCCTGCCAACAGCAAAACAGCTGTTATAAAAAACAAGTGGGCAGCATACCCCACACGTTTTTTTCGAAAACAGGAAATAAATGAATATCGCATTATAAATATCTTTTTAATCAATATCTTTTTAATAAAGATACAGGGCTGTCGATTCACTCTTCTCAGACTTGGCGTAACGTATAGGACTCAACTTACGCAATTCTTCAAAACTCTTTTTTATCCACTCATCAAACGTACCTTCACTAACACGTCCAACATTTGATTCATGAATGTTAATCGACTTCTCTTCAAAGGGATAGGCTTGCTCTTCCAATAAAATGTCGTATTGCTCAACTTCTTCTTCAGATAAGCCTTCTGGTCGCTCTGATTGCATCAACTCTCGTCCAAATTCATTATAAATTTCTGCCAGCCAGTAGACAGACGCGGTGGTCACCTCGGCAATCCCATAATCTGCTGCCAAAGTAAAGGCATCCACAGCCTCTTTCATTTTCTGTTTTTTGCGCGCCAGGTTTTGCTTCAGTGGCCGCACCAACTTAACCTGTTGGAAAGATTGGAGCGCTGGCTCTGCCAACTCAAAGGCTGCCTTCGCTGCCAGATACTGCGTACGCGGCGTGCTACCGTTGCCTGCATTTTTGTCGCTTTGAATAATCTCATTTAACCAGTGGCGTCGCTCACCCAATTGTCCCCTCTTGCCATAAATAGCGGCCAACTTATGGCGTGCTTCAGTCGCTTGTTCCACAGGTTGTGGAAACGTACTCACATAACGTTTGTAGGTTGTAATAATCTGCTGCTCACTGTCCGCTTCTTCATACAATTCCGCCGCCTGCCACAAGGCGGCGCGCCCGATTTCCGGGTTTGATGCATTCTTTGCCATATTTTCCAGTTCAACCGCTGCTTTAAGCGGCTGCTTGCTTTTCAAATAAGCCTTAACCAAGTTCTCAGATACTCTTGCTGACAGCGGATGTGCCGGATTTTTATCGCGAAACGCCAAAAACTTGCTAATAGCCCCACCCCAGCTTCCAGATTCCATCAGACTTGCCGCAATATCAAATTCTGCTGACTGAATAACAGCGGAATTTGGTGATACTTGCTCAACCCGGGAAAATTGGGCAATCGCACCTTGCAGGTTGCCCTTTGATTTCATGTATTCGCCTTGTTTGTAGACCGATGCAGCCAACCCGTCTTTTAGTGCCTTGCGACTCGTGTCATTTATACCTGTCAAACTCAACGCAACCTTATAGGCCACTTCAGCCCGTGTGTAATCGCCTTTTTCAAACTCTGCGCGCGCAATAATTTTCCATGCTGTGCGCCGTGTTTCGGAGTTAGGTGCATGTGACAATTCCAAAATCTGCCGTGCTGCCACTGCTGCTTGGTTATATTTTTTCAGTGCAAACATGTCTTCCGCAGCCCTGGTCAATACTTGCGCAGAACGTTTGTCATCGGGAAAGGTTTTACCAAAGCGCATGGCACTACCCACTGCTAGACGGCTCCAGGTCGTTTTTTGTTTCCCTTCTGCCTTTTTTTCTGCCTCACCATAGGCTAGCAAGGCTGCATAACCCGCCTCAGCGTCTTTGCCAAAACGCACATAACGGTACGCGGTTTTTTCATATTCCTTGGCAGCTTTTTCAAAATTGCCTGATTCGAACAAAAGCTCGGCATAAAGGAAATTCAATTTTTGTGCGTTTTTACTCTGGCCAAACCATTTCAGATGCTGCCGATACCAGATAAAAGCCGTCTGATAGGCAACGGCTGTTTTATTTTTTTGAGCTTCGGCATGAAGATGGCGCACAACATCTTCTGAATTCTCCCTTACCGCCGTCTTTAACTGCGCAAGAATGGTGTCTTCCTGCTCCTCATAACGCTTCCAATAGGCACCATTAATGCGATAGCGTTTAATAAAGGTGCGCTTTTCTTCAATCAGCACGCTGGCAAAACCAGCCTGGGTATACGTTTCTATTGCCTTCAAATCAAATTCAAAGGCTTTTTCATGCATAGGGTAAGCTTCTGCAAAGGCGTGATAAGTCTCTGCGGCATCCCGCACACGGTCTTTTTTTACATAAAACTTTGCCAGATCACGATAAACCCGAATTTCGTATTCGCGATGACCATTTTTATCAAAATAAGGCTTGATCGACTTCCCGCCACCCAATTCGTTAAATGTGAGCGTCACAATACGGAACACATCATCGACGAGCTCTTTATCTCCGCGGCTCAACTTACGAGGAGCCGCCAGACCAGTAGTCGGTTTTAATTTCCGGTCAGCAAGGGCAAAAAAGGCTTTCAGCGCCTGTTGATAACGCTCTTGTTTGAATAAGGCCCAACCCAGCTTTGTGGCTGCTTTTTCGTAATAACGCGAAGCAGTACCCATAGAAACTACCTGGGCATAAGCCTGCTCGGCCAATTTGAATTTGCGCCAATCAAACAACAATTCACCACGCCGAAATTGCAACTCGTCACGATTTCCAGCACGCGGATTCAGAACCAGTAGGCGATCCAATGCATCCAGTGCCTTTTCCTGTTGACCCGCTTGTTCATAAGCTTTGGAAAGCTGGTACAGCAAACCCGCAGAATGCGGGCCACCGTCCGATAATTTCAAGGCATCTTCATAAAGTTTGATGGCTCCACGAAAACTCGTTTCACGCAATGCCTGTATATCACTACCATCACCGGCATCACCTTCCGCAAATATTTCCATCTGCTTTTGGAAGCGCTCTTCACTACGCTCCATTTCCAGGTCTGCCAGCCGCCGCATGGCTTCGATTTTTTGTGGGTCCTGTTTGCTTTCAGACATGAATTCCCAATAATTATCCATCGCCTTGTTACGACTGCCGGCAATGGGGGACTCAGTATCAATCTTGATATCCAGCTCACCCAGGTCTCCGAGGGTTTCCTGCTTTTGGCCGCCAGCGCACCCCGCTAAAGCGATAATAGGCAACCAGCACAACAACCGCATATTCATTGCTCACTACCCCAACGTTTGGACGCATAGTCGTACATCTGTGCCATGGAAAAACGGGCTTCGCTGGCATAACCCAGCAGGCGCTGCTCGTGGCGCTTCAATGTTTCCTGCGCCAATATTTTGAGGTGTGTTTGTGTGCGTTCCAGAACGGACAACAGCTCGCTCTGCAAGCCCGCCACCCTTTTTTCCAATTCGCGCCGATGTGTTGGCTCCAAATCTTTGGCGCTATCAATCTGTGACGACCATTGTTCCAGGCGTTCCAGCGACCGCCGTAACTGCGCATAATTTTTCAGGGTTTCCTGAAATTCATGCGTTGTGAACAACTGCCACAGGTAACGCCCACCGGGGGTATTGGGCAGATCTTGCACCAGCCAGTGTTGCTCCGCAGGCTGACTACCGACAACGCGTGCCAGCGTGTCTGCCAATGCCCCACTGTTGACTGCTGCTTTCGCTTGGCGTACCTGCTCCACTTCGATTTTGAATTTTTCCAGTGCCAATTGGTAGTATTCCAACGCCTGCTTGAATGCTTCTAATCGGCCAAAAGCAAAAGGCACAGCCAACAAACCATCCTGCACGGCGGGGTCGCTGGCATCCATTTTGCTCAGTTTCAACCAGGGGACCAACGATTTTTTGTGTAACTCGTTAGCGGAATAAACACGCCCCAGACCCAATAGTGCCCGACTGGACATGGGGCCCTGCAAGCGCGTTTTCACAAAATATTGTTGTGCCTTTTCTGCTTCATTTTTGTTCAGGTGATGATATGCCAACATCAAATTAGCCTTATCACGCAAAGCACGACCTTCTTCTGTATCTGCCGCCCCAGAGCCTAATTTTTCCAACAGTGTGCGGCCTTCCTCTTCTTTCCCCTGCCGGAATAACGCCACACCCAAATTGAAGCGGCCATACGTTTCCCACACAGACTTTTCACGGAGCTCCCGCACCAGGGATTTCTTCCCCAACTGGCGCAGGTTAACCACGGCCTGATCAAAATTCTGTTGCTGCATCAGCAGCATAGCGCTCAGCAGTAAGTGTTCCTGCTGTGCCAGACCGGATAATTCTCCATTAATGCGTTGTAACGACGCCAGTGCTTCATCCATTTGTCCATGCTGATACTGCATTTGCGCCAGACTCAGCCAAGCTAGGTTTTGTACCTGTTGTGGTTGGTCACTATTGCCCTTTCTATTACCCAGAGCCTCAAAAATTGAAGCTGCCTTGTGATAGGCACCATTGGCAAGGTACATACTGCCTAACACTAGTTGTGCCTGAGCGGGTCGATGCTTGATGTGCCCTTGATCCAGGTCGGCTTCCAACCGGGTAATAGCCTCAAAAGGTTCACCCACCAGCAAATCAAATTGTGCGGCACGCACCAAAGGATCTTCAATGTGCTCCCATACCACCGGTGCCGCAACCAAAGTTTGTGCGCTCAATAACAGACAGGTCATACCGCTCAGTATTCTTGTCAGTACAGATGGCCAAACATTGTCTCGTTCATGTACGCGACCCGCTAACAACACTTATTTCCACTCCTTAAGTCGCATTTCAGGAAAAGGCTGGTTTTCATTTTCACCTGGGGCAATCCGCAACTCCACCACACGACGCCCCTCACCGGGAGTCATCACTAATGTCGATGTGCGTTGAAAGTCGGACTCTTTCGCTGTACGTCCCATCATCGATACTGTGAGTTTATGTTGACTGGTCGATATATTGTCCCAAAACAGTCGATGACTACCGCCTTTTTGCAGCGCGGCCAACTCGGTTTTGGTGTACTGATGAAAGGAAACCATGCGCTCATCAATGTGTAATTGAATGGTATCTAACTGGAAAAACGGATTGGAATCTACTGTCACCAGTACCAGCAACCGGGGTTGAGACAATGACTTCTGCGCCTCTTCCAATACGGCCATTTGCGCGCCCAATGCTGCCACTTCATTGAGTACCCGTTCTGCTGCAACATCCAGTTGCACAAAACGAGTTGCCTTGGCCGCTAAGCCTTCAGCAGCTGAGACCGTGTACGTCATGGTAGACGCCAACAATCCCAAACCCGCAAGACTGACACAAAAAAATGCGAGCCCCCGCCGCACCACATTTACTTTTTTCATACTACTCCACTCAACATATGGTCTGCACGAGCATACCTCATCAGCCCAAAGCCAGCCACAAATTACCGGGAATAACTGCGCTAATGTGTTTCAGCAAGGTTCACCAAAAAGGGGTTACCCTTATCCAAGTCCGGGTTTTTCTCTCACGCAACTCATCATAAAAACATTCGCTTGCGGACAGGGTTCAACATCTTCACAAATATGCCGACAACGTTTCCAGCACATATCAAAACAAAGGCAACCTTCAAGGCTGGACGGACGTTTATTTCTACTGGCGATGATAATTCCCCCTAATGACCAGACTGAAAATGACATAGCTTCAAGCCGCTATATCGGCACGTATGCACTATTTTTAACATATTTCTCCATATCCAGAATCTCAAAAACAAAACCGAAAAGAAATAACCCCGTCCGATGTTTCAAAGCGATGAACACAGCACAGCAGTTGTCTACATGAGCAAACAATCAGGCCACACAATGCAGGATATTGCCCCCAACTCAAAAACCCAGGCAAACAACAAACGCAAACCACTGTTTGGCACTTTTTCGGTAAAGTTTATTGCCTACACCAGCGCGATAGTGGTCATTGCCCTGTTTTTGTCCGTCATCATCACCAATTTGTTACTGAGCAAAACCTATTATCAAGACTCAGAAAGCAACGAATTCTCCCAGCGACTGGCCGACAAAGCCCGCACACTGGAGTCCCAGCTGAGTTTTTTTCAGCAAATTGTTGACCATGTGGCCACTCAGCCTACCACTCAGGATATTCTCGAAAATCAGGATGACATCAGCGCCCAGACTTGGGCTCTGCAAATGCGTCGTTTTCTACCCCAAGCCATGGGTGTAGCCCTGCTCAGTCATTCCGGACAGATAATGGGGACACCCGCCGATATGCAACTGGGCCCGCAAAGCCTCACTGATCTCACCAAACTCAGCCTGGGAGAACTCACTAAAACACCACCGGTACACAGGCTGACCGCCAGCACCAGTCATTTTGATCTGATTGCTCCGGTGCGGGATGAAACCGGTGCCCCTCTGGGTATGGTATTTGTCAGTTTCGGCCTGACAACTCTGCAACCTCTGCTGCAAAATAACACCAACAACGGACAAAAACTGGTGCTGCGTGATGGCAACAGCAACACCATCGCGCAATACGACCGGCTTGGCCGCCCCGACGAAATACGCCAGCAGGATATAACCCTTACTGACAGCAACTGGCAACTCAGCCTCACCGAAAGCGCCGAACGCCCGGCACCCCGTTTTTTAAATCTGGCGATATTTAACATCTTTGCCCTGCTGTTCACAATCGGCATCATTGTCCTCATGGTGCGTTATGCACTATGCACCCTGAGCACCGATTTTTCACAAATAAAAACCTTGCTCAACAATCTCGCGAAAGGCGAACCCCTGAGCAGGAAATTCGATACCCCGCAATTACGCGAAACCGCAGAAATCCTGCCTGCCATCAGTCATATTCAACGCGGTCTCGATAAAAAACGGCAACTATTGAAAACCCAGCAACTCAACAACGAGATCACCGGTCTACCCAATCGACGCCAGTTTGATCACGAATTTGCCCGTGCTTACGATTTTGCCCGTCGTGGCACATCGGTCTGCATAGTGCGGCTGCACATACGGGGACTGAACAACCTCAACAATAAACAAACCGCCCGGGTACTCAAATTACTGAGCAAAACCCTCAAGGCACATGTGCGTAAAGTGGATCACATTGCCCATCTCGATAAAGACCAATTTGCATTATTGATGTTTGGCATGACGACCGACGGTGCCACCCCCTGTCTGGAGCGACTGCATAAATTCTTCTTTGAGCAGCAACTGCGACATCCGGAAATACCGAACACGCTGATTTGTGACCTTTTTTGTGGCTATACACTGATCCACGCCTTGCGCGACAACAGTGCCACCAACGTGCTCAAGCGTGCCGAACAGGCGCTAACCGATGCCCAAATATCCGCTAAACACTGTATTATTGCCGCATGATAGTGATTCACGACCGCAAGGGTCTTTGCACCTTGTTAACACTGGAACTCAGCAGCTTGCACGGTGCTGAC
>VAPM010536142.1_pt1 | contig 11494 bp, 10 predicted proteins | sample 3395091 | NCBI WGS metagenome assembly VAPM01 (sample SAMN08290445, study PRJNA428436) | hydrothermal vent metagenome | isolation source: Deep-sea hydrothermal vent chimney 3 | place: Pacific Ocean: Juan De Fuca Ridge | reverse complement strand
GAAAACGTACCATCATCAATAGTTCAGTTTGCACAGCTCGATAAACTGCTCTATCTCTGTCGGGCCAATTCGCTCTGGCCGATGACCTTCGGACTTGCCTGCTGTGCCATCGAAATGATGGCCACCGGCGGTTCCCGGTTTGACATCTCCAGGTTCGGGGCCGAGGTTTTTCGCCCCTCACCCAGGCAATCGGATGTCATGATCGTTGCCGGAACCATCACCAAGAAGATGGAGCCGGCCGTCAGGACCCTCTACGACCAGATGCCCGAACCAAAATGGGTTATAGCCATGGGCAACTGCGCCATCTCCGGCGGACCGTTCAAGTGTAAAAATAATTATAATGTTGTGGAAGGTGCCGACCAGTTCCTTCCTGTTGACGTGTATATTCCCGGGTGTCCTCCAAGACCGGAGGCCTTGCTTGAAGGAATTATGACCCTGGAAGAGAAGCTGACCGGCAGTCGTCGCTGGCCGCGCAGACAACCTGAGAAAATCGGAAGTCTCTCATGAGTATTGTAGAAGAAACCAGAATAGCGCTTTTAGATCTGTTCCCGGAGCAGGCCGCTGCTGATGCCGAGGCCCGGGCAGCGGCAGAAGCGGAGGCCGAGGCGGCAGAGGCCGCTGCAGCTGTTCAGGCTGAAATTGATGCTGCCGCCGCGGAAATGGAGTCCATGGATTTGACTGCGGATACCGCTGCAGAGCCGGAGGAGGGCGCTGCTGAGGAAGAAGCTGGCGAACCCGAGGCCAAGGCCAAGGCCGCTGCCAAGGAAAAACCTGAAGAAGAGGGGCCGAGGGAAAACGGGGTTCTGCTTACTGATCATGCTGCCAGAGGCACGCACATTGATGTTCTCTGTGACCCTGATCAGATCGTTGATAGCGCCCGGATACTTGATGAAGCCGGTTTCTTTCTTGAGTCCATCGCCGGAGTCGACTGGATCAAGGACGGCAAGATAGAGGTTATTTACGATTACAACCAGTATGGCATGGAGCCATGCAGGGTTGTGGTCAGAACCTTCGTCGATCGGGAAAAACCTGAGATTGCCACTATCTCCGAGATCTTTGCTGCCGCTGACTGGCATGAACGGGAAACCTTTGATTTCTACGGCATCGACTTCCAGGGCCATCCGTATCTGGTTCCCATCCTGTTGCCTGAAGACGCAGATTTTCATCCACTCTTAAAGGACTTTAAACCATGACAGTGCCTATCCAGTGCCGACATGATGAGACCTTTGTTCTCAATCTTGGGCCGCAGCATCCAGCCACTCACGGGGTACTACGTGTCAAGCTGACCATGGATGGAGAATATATTGTCAAGGCGGAACCGGTTCTTGGCTATATTCACCGCATGCATGAAAAGATGGCCGAGGATGGCACCTTTGCCCAGTTCATGCCCAATACCGCCCGCATGGATTATCTCCATGCCCTGGCCTACAACCACGGCTACTGTCTGGCGGTTGAGCGGGCCGCCGGAATCGAGGTTCCGGAACGGGCCGAGTATATCCGGGTCATAACCGTTGAAATGAACCGGCTGACCAGTCACATACTCTGGTGGGCGGCCTTCCTGCTTGATCTCGGCGGTTTTTCACCGCTGCTCTACGCCTTTGATGATCGTGAGCATCTCCTTGATCTGCTTGAACGGGTGACCGGTTCCCGGCTGACCTACTGCTATTTACGCTTCGGCGGGGTCTATAACGATATCGATGATGAATTCATCACCGGAACCCATGCCTTTATCAAGCGTCTGCGTTCACGAATGCCTCGCCTCTACCATGATCTGGTCACCGGCAATATTATCCTGCAGAAACGGCTCAAAGATATCGGCTTCCTCACCGAGGAACAGTGCCGTAGATTCGGCTGTACCGGTCCGGTTGCCCGTGGATCCGGCATAAATTACGACGTACGCAAGAACGAGCCCTATTCGGTCTATCCGGAATTTGATTTTGATGTGCCGGTCTATACCGAAGGTGATTCCATGGCCCGGTACATGGTGCGGATGGATGAAATGGAACAGTCCATGCGCATTATCGAACAGGCCCTGAACAAACTGCCGGACGGCCCGATAAAGGCCAAGGTACCCAAGATTCTAAAACCGGCGGCCGGTGATTACTGGGCCTCGGTCGAAACCGCCCGCGGCGACCTTGGTATGCGGTTGGTCTGTGACGGCGGCAAGAATCCGTACAAATTGAAACTGCGTTCGCCGACTTTCTGCAATCTGAGTAGTTTTGCGGAAGTTTCAGAAGGCATGATACTGGCGGATGCCCTGGCATTCATGGGCAGTCTGGATCTGGTTATACCCGAGATCGATCGTTAGAAGGTAAGGGGGGTAAAAAGGAATTATGGACACAAGCATCTGGCGCCCGATTCTCTATCTGGTAGGTTTTATGGCCTTTGCCGGGCTCAATGCCGCCTATCTCGGATGGTGCGAGCGTAAAGGCGCGGGTCGTATCCAGCGTCGTACCGGTCCCATGGAAGTTGGTTTTCAGGGCCTCCTGCAGCCCCTGGCTGACGGCCTCAAACTGATGAGCAAGCAGTTGCTGGTTCCCGACGGCGTTGACGGCATTCTCTATCGGGTTGCTCCGATTCTGGCAATGATTCCGGCTCTGACCTCAATGGCGGTTATTCCCTTTGCCGGTAACGTGCAGGCCCGCGCGGTCGAGCTCTCGGTTCTGCTGCTCTTTGCCCTGGCTACTATCGGAATGATGGCTGTCCTGCTCGGCGGCTGGGCTTCGGGTAACAAGTACTCGCTCATTGCCGCCGCCCGTTCGGTTTCCCAGAATCTGGCCTATGAGATTCCGATGCTGGTCACCGTCATCACCATCGTCATGCTGACCGGTTCCATGAACCTTGAGGATATCGTCCTTCACCAGCAGGGCGGATTCTGGAACTGGAATATTTTTCCCCTGGTCAACCATTCCATTGCCCAGGCCATCATCATGCCGGTCTCCTTTATTATTTTCTTTATCTGCTCGGTGGCTGAAACCAACCGCGCCCCCTTTGACATGGCCGAGGCCGAATCCGAGCTCATTGCCGGTCATATGACCGAGTACGGTTCCATGGGCTTTGGTCTGTTCATGATGGGCGAATATCTGAATATGGTCGTCGGTGCCTGTCTGATCACCATTCTCTTTCTCGGCGGCTGGGATTGTCCATTCGGGCTGTTTCCGGGTATCTGGTGGTTCCTGATCAAGATTTATATACTGCTGTTCACCGTCATTTGGGTTCGCTGGACCTATCCGAGAACCCAGATTTATAAACTGCTTAACCTGTCGTGGAAAATTCTGATCCCGTTCTCCCTGGCGAATCTGCTTATGACTGCAGCATTTATCAAGATTTTTTAAGATCAGATCATGCTGTCAGGGCGGTAATCCGGCCGCATGTGACCAGAGAACCTCTGCATGATCTTCCGGTATTGCAGCATATGATACGGAATTTTGGACAGCGAAAGAAATGATACTTGAGTTTTACGATTCCATCACAATCAATTTAGGATGCGTATTGAATCATGAGTGAATACTGGAACGATGTATTTGGCGGAGCGAAGAGTCTGGTTATAGGGCTCTCCATCACTGCCAGAGAATTTTTCAAACCAGTGGTGACGGAACAGTATCCCTGGTTTGTTCCGAAGATGACCGAAAATTTTCGTGGTCATATCGAACTGGTCGGTAATGAGGAAACCGGGAAACCGAAATGTGTCGTCTGCGGCATGTGTCAGCGTTCCTGTCCCTCGGGCTGCATCTCGCTTGCCGGCAAAAAACCGGAAGGGGAGAAGAAGAAGGCCCTGACCAAGTATCATCTCGATTTCACAACCTGCAGCCTCTGCGGCACCTGTATAGAGAGCTGCAACTTTGGCGCTATCCAGTTCTCCAAGGATTACAATCTGGCCAGCACCAGAAAAGAAGACTACATCTTTGATTTACTCAAACGACTGGAGGAACAGGGCTGATGCAAGCAACAATCTGTCAGACAGCTGCTAATCCGTCGCTTTTTACGGCTGAAAGCTTTGTCGGTCTGATCTTTCTCGTCACCATCGGCCTGATTTTCGCCGGTGCACTGATAGCGACTACCTCCAAACGGCTTGTCCGCTGTATTGCCGGGCTGGCCCTTTGTTTCACCGGAGTTGCCGGAGCGTATTACTTCCTGCTCTCCCCCTTCCTTGCCATGATGCAGATGCTTATCTACGTCGGCGCAGTTTCCATCCTCATTGCCTTTGCCATCATGATGGCAACCCCTGAAGAAGGTGACATGCCCGGCAGGCAGATAACCCGCTTTGCCGGCCCGCTCGGTTTTGCCATTGCCTCCCTTTTCTTTGCCGCCCTTTCGCTCCTTGGTCTGAAGACCGAGTGGCAGGTTTTTCCAAAGACCGGGACCGGGGATATGCAGGCAATGGGTACGGCACTGCTCACCACCCATTCCATGGTTTTTGAGCTGATTTCTTTTGTTCTTTTGATGGCAATTATTGGCGCCCTGGTTCTTGCGCGCAGAGGAAGACATTAATCATGTATCTACTCAACCTGTACAACTGTCTTGGTACCTATCTGGTTCTTGGAGCCATGCTCTTTGCCTTTGGTATTTACGGCTTGGTTTCCCGGCGGACCATCATCGGTATGCTCATCGCCTCCGAGCTGATCCTGTCCGGCGCCTCCATGAACTTCATGGCGTTTAACCGGTTCACCGCCCCTGATCCGACCATCGGGCAGATGTTTACCCTGTTTATTATGGCCATTGCCGCCGCCGAGGCCGCCATTGCCGTCAGTATCGTTATCTCCGTCTATCGAAATTACAAATCCATTGATGTCGAAGATGTCGTCGACCTGCACGGATAACCATGGCGAACGCTTAAGGCCACGGCATGAAGATATTCACTGATCTATACAACCAGGGACTCTGTCCCAAGGGACTTACACGGTAAGGGATTGATTATGGACGCTGTTTCCACTACTACACATATTGTAGAAAATGCCAATCTTGGGCTGGCGGTTATGATACCGCTTTTCGGGAGCCTGGTTGTCATGACGATGAAAAATCATCCCAATCTACGGGAATTTATTTCGTCATGTTCCTCTGTCCTGCTCTTTGTTATTATCTTGTCTTTTATACCTGCGCTCAAGGCGGGTCAGACATTGGTCTATCCGATTTTTCATATCCTGCCCGGGCTTTCCGTTACCCTGCGGGCAGATGGGATGTCCATGATCTTTGCCATGGTCGCTTCATCGCTGTGGATGATCGCGGTGTTTTACTCCATGGGGTATATGCGGGCCCATGACGAACCCTGCCAGACCCGGTTCAATGCCTGTTTTGCCCTGGCCATTTTCGGCGCTATCGGAGTTGCCCTTTCAGATAACCTGTTTACCCTCTATCTCTTTTATGAGGTTGTTTCCATCTGTACCTATCCCCTGGTTGCCCATCATCAGGATGCAGAGGGCTATGCCGGGGCCAGGAAATACATTATCTATCTGACAACAACGGCCAAGATGTTCCTGCTGCCGGCCCTGATCCTGATCTATGTACTGGTCGGCAACCTTGATTTCCCCCATAACATTTTTACCGGTATGTTTCCGGCCGATACCAAGTCCTGGGTCGTCGTGATGCTCTATATTTTCTGCATCCTCGGCTTTGCCAAGAATGGTATCATGCCGCTTCATCACTGGCTGCCCGGCGCCATGGTTGCCCCGACTCCGGTCTCCGCTTTGCTCCATGCGGTTGCCGTTGTCAAGGTCGGTGTGTTCTGTACCACCCGGGCCATGCTCTATGTCTTCGGGGTCAACACCATGAACATGCTTAACCTTGGTATCCCCACGGCCTACTTTGTCAGCTTTACCATTTTAACGGCCTCGGTCATTGCCCTGTCCAAGGATAACCTGAAGGCGCGGCTCGCGTATTCCACGGTCAGTCAATTGTCCTATATCATTCTTGGTGTCGCCCTGCTCACTCCGCACGCCATAAACGGCGGTCTGATTCACATCGTCAATCACGGATTCTCCAAGATCACCCTCTTTTTCTGTGCCGGTGCCATCTTTATCGCCACTCATAAAAAGAACATTTCGGAAATGAGCGGCCTGGGACGGTCAATGCCCTTTACCTTCGGTGCCTTTGCGGTGGCCTCGCTCTCCATGATCGGTGTTCCGCCGGTGGCGGGTTTTGTCACCAAATGGTATCTGCTGGTCGGTTCCATGGAGGCCCATCAGATCGGTATCCTCCTGGTTCTTATTACCTCCACCGTGCTCAATGTCGGGTATTTTGCCCCGGTAACCTATAAGGCATTTTTCGGTAAACGTCCTGAAGGCGAGGTCGAGACCGGGATTCAAGAGGCCCCGCTTTCCATGTTGATTCCGATTCTCATCGCAGTGACGGTGTCGGTTGTTATCGGTATCTATCCTAATTTTATGATGCAATTCGTTGAAATGGTGACAGGATGATTAAACTCATAGATTACCTGCGGGAGCGGATCAAGACCGTAATACCGGCCTGCTATATTCTGCTCGCATTCATTGTAGCTTTTGCCGCCATGGTCAACAGGAGCCATGCCCATACAAGCATTGAGCGGGACATTCCGTTTTTCTGGTCCGTGTTCGGATTTGTCGCCGCTGCGGTTATTATCGGTATCGCCTACTGGTACGGGCGTTCGGGTATTCAGGCCAGAACCAACTATTACGATTGCCCGCTGAAGGATGATTGTACTTCTTCGGATTCTTGAATGTAATCCGTCTCCAAGTAGAGGATAACGAGGAATAAAAGCATGTCAGCCCACTTTATTCATCCAGCACTGATTATGATGATCGGTGCCCTGTTGGTACCCTTTGTCCGGGGACCGCTGCGCAAACCATTCTTGTTCATAGTGCCCCTGGTGGCACTGGGAGCCGTTGTCTCCAACAGTTTTTTAAGCGGCGAATTTGCGGCCTACCAGTTTATGGACTGGCATCTTGTTTTTGGCCGGATCGATAAGCTGACCACGGTTTTTGCCTATATCATGGCTGTGATGGCTGTTATCGGCACCCTGTATGGACTGCATGTGGACAATGCCGGTGAGCATATGGCGGCCTGGTTCTATGTGGCCGGTTCGCTGGGCACCATCTATGCCGGTGATTATCTGACTGTCTTTCTGTTCTGGGAAATGATGGCTTTTGCCTCGGTTTTCCTGATCTGGGCACGGAAAGGTCCGCAATCGCTTGCCGTCGGCTACCGGTATCTGCTTATTCATACCATCGGCGGAGTGGTGCTGCTGGCCGGGATCATGCTGCGTTATCAGGCCGTCGGTGATATCGCCTTCAACCTGCTGGATGTAAAGAACCCGGAACTCTACACCTGGCTGATTATGGCCGGTTTTGCCCTGAACGCCGCGGTCGTGCCCCTGCATTCCTGGCTGCCGGATGCATACTCCGAGGCCTCATTCAACGGTGCGGTTTTCATGTGTGCCTTTACCACCAAAACCGCAGTCTACACCCTGGCCCGTTCCTGCGCCGGGATGGATATACTGGTCCTGCTCGGTGTGATCATGGCCCTGTACGGTGTGATCTACGCAGTGATGGAAAACGACATTCGTAAATTACTCGCCTGGTCCATTGTTTCCCAGGTTGGTTACATGGTGGCCGGGGTTGGGATCGGCACCGAAATGGCCATTAACGGTGCCTGCGCCCATGCCGTTGCCCATATTCTGTATAAGAGCCTGCTGTTCATGGGAACCGGATCCGTGCTTTACATGACCGGAAAAACCAAATTTACCGATCTTGGCGGTCTCTATAAAAAGATGCCCGGAACCTTTTTCTTTACCATGGTCGGCTGTCTTTCCATCTCAGCTGCGCCGTTTTTTGCCGCCTATATCTCCAAGTCAATGATCATAACCGCTGGTTTTGAGAGCCATCTCAACTGGGCTTCCTGGCTGTTGATGTTCGGCGCTACCGGTACCTTCATGTATAACGGGCTCAAACTCCCATACTTCCTCTTCTTCGGCAAAAACAACTGCAGTAAAGAAACCTGGGAGAAGGCCAAGGATCCTACCTGGAACATGATGACCGCTATGGCATTGGGCGCAACCTTCTGTATTATGGTCGGCTCAGCGCCGGGCTTCCTCTATAGCCTGCTGCCGTATCCGGTCGAATACAATCCGTTTACCCTGTATCATCTTGCTGAAACCCTCCAGCTCATGGGTTTTGCAGCACTGGCATTCTTCCTGCTCAAGAAATACCTGCAGCCTGTTGATCGGATCTGTCTGGATATGGACTGGTTCTATCGTATGGCGGGCAGACTGTTTCTGTGGCTGGCCAAGAACCCCCTCCAGTGGTTTGACACCGCCTGGGGCGAGGTCTATCGAGTCGTCGGTTTGGGAACACTCATGTCAACGGCAAAGTTCTGGAGCTGGTTTGATTGGAATGCCATTGATGGTGTGGTTGACGGCATAGCACGATCGGTACGCGGAATCGGCGGTAAGGTTCGCCTGCTGCAAAGTGGTCAGATTCAGGTAACGATTTATTACGCTGCATCGTTTGCCGCCATCGTCCTGGTCAGTTATATACTTTTTCAACTTTCATAAAGGAATTGTAGGGAATGGACTGTTTACTCATTAACGAGGGGTTTCCCCTGCTCAGTTTCCTGATTTTCTTGCCGCTTGCCGGAGCATTTGTTTTATTCTTCTTCTCCAGTGAGTCGTTTGCCAGGTTATGGACTCTTTTTGTCACCATCATCATGGCCTTGATTTCGCTGCCGCTCATCTCCGGCTTTGACACTACCACGGCCAAGTTCCAGTTTGCCGAGGCGCATACCTGGATCCCGCAGCTGAACATCAACTACATTGTCGGTGTGGACGGTATCTCCATTCTGCTGGTTATCCTGACCACCTTTATCATGCCGCTCTGTGTACTGGCTTCCTGGAAGTACATTAAAACCCGGGTTACGGCCTTCATGTTCTGCCTGCTGATCATGGAGACTTCCATGCTCGGCGTGTTCATGGCCCTTGATTTCGTCCTCTTCTATGTACTGTGGGAGTTCATGCTCATCCCTATGTACATGCTGATCGCCATCTGGGGCGGGCCGAGAAAAATATACGCCTCGATCAAGTTTTTCCTCTACACCCTGGCCGGCTCCATCCTGCTGCTGGTAGCGATTATTGCCCTCTATATCAAGAACGGCAGTTTCTTTATCCCGGACATGATGTGGCAGAATTATTCAACCACCTTCCAGATCCTGGTGTTCCTGGCCTTTTTTCTGGCCTTTGCGATCAAGGTTCCCATGTTCCCCTTTCACACATGGCTTCCTGCCGCTCATGTTGAAGCTCCGACCGCCGGTTCGGTCATTCTGGCCTCGGTTTTGTTGAAGATGGGTACCTACGGTATGCTTCGGTTCTGTCTGCCCATTACCCCTGAGGCCACCTTTGCGCTGGCTCCATATATACTCTGGCTTTCGATTGCCGGTATAATCTACGGCGGATTTACCGCCCTTGCCCAGCATGATATGAAAAAGCTGATTGCTTACTCGTCGGTTGGTCATATGGGCTTTGTCACCCTTGGTATTTTCGTTCTCAATACCCGCGGGGTTGAAGGTTCGATCATGCAGATGATCAACCATGGTGTAACCACCGGCGCCCTGTTCCTCTGTGTCGGTATGATCTACGAACGAACTCACAGCCGTGAACTCTCGGTTGCCCAGGGCTGCGGTAAATACATGCCCTGGTTTGCCACTTTTATAGGAATCTTTGCACTGTCGTCTTTCGGATTTCCAGGCACCAACTCCTTTATCGGTGAGTTTCTGATCATTGCCGGAGCCTTTGAATTCAATAAAGCCCTGGCCCTGGCCTCAATTCCGGGAGCTGTTCTTGCTGCGGCCTACATGCTCCGTATGCTCCAGAAAATTCTCTACGGTACGGAAAACAATCCGGATCAGTCGCACCTGAAGGATCTGAGTATTCGTGAGATTGCAGTCCTGACTCCGTTTTTGATCTTTGTCTTCTGGATCGGACTTGGTCCGCAACCGTTTATTGATATGATACATGTTTCGGTGGCAAACCTGCTGGATCAGCTCCACGGATGGCAGCATGCCCAAAATGTCGCCGCCGTGCTTATGCAGTAAAAACAGAAGAGCAACCCTGAGGAATAAACCCCGGCCGCCGATTGTACGGACCGACGGCCTCTGAACACTTATAAGGAAAGGAATACCCAATGGCTATTCTACCCGAATTAGCGCTTATAGCTGGAGCCCTGGCATTTTTTGCTCTCAGCCTCAGTAAATCGCTGGATAGTAATCAGGTGAAAAATTCAGCCGTCGTGTTTGGCTTTATTATCCTGATCTGTTCGATTATTTCGTATAATCAGCAAGCGACCATGTTTTATGGCAGTTACGAGATCGATATGTATTCGCAACTGTTCAAGCTGATCATCGGGTTTGCCCTCTGTGTGGTCCTGATCTTCGGCCAGAACCTGAAAGGAATTGATGAAAATATTCGCCCTGAATATTACATATTCCTCTTTCTCAGCGGCCTCGGGTTAATGATGCTGGTCAGTGCGGTCGAGCTGATTACCCTGTTTGTTTCGCTTGAACTCTCCTCATTTGCCCTCTACCTGCTGGTGCCCATGCGCGATGACCGCACCGGGATCCGGCAGCAGATGGAAGCAGGGATCAAGTACATCCTTTTCGGCGTCATGGCCACCGGCTTCATGCTGTTCGGTATGAGCTATCTCTTCGGCCTGACCGGATCGACCTATATAAAAGATATTGTTCCCGCACTTGAAACCGTTTCATCCCAACCTGCGGTCTTCTTTGCCGTTGTTATGGTCCTGGGCGGCTTCTTTTATAAACTGGCCGTCTTTCCCATGCACTTCTGGGTTCCTGATATTTATGAAGGCGCCTCCAACGAGACCACCGGTTTTATTGCCACCGTGCCCAAGCTTGGTGCCGTTGCCCTGTTGATCCGGTTCATGACCCTACCTACCGGTCAACCCGAGCTTCTGGTCAACCTGTTTATCGTTCTTGCCCTCTGCTCCATGTTTTATGGCAACCTGAGCGCACTGGTCCAGAAGGATCTTAAAAGAATGCTTGGCTTCTCCGGCATCTCCCATGCCGGGTTTATTCTCCTTGGCCTACTCACCATGCAGACCAGCGGCTATGCGACCGCCATCTACTATATTACCGGTTATGTGCTGATGAATCTGGCCTGCTTTCTAGTCATCTCCAACGTCTCCGTCAACGGTGAAAATATCAAGATCGATGATCTCAATGGGCTTCATAAACGTCAGCCGGTTCTGGCCTTTGTCCTGGCCGTCAGCCTGTTTGCCCTTGGCGGCATCCCGCCCATGGTCGGCTTCATGGGTAAATTCATGCTGTTGACCGGCGCGCTTAAACTTGGTCACCTGACCCTGGTTATCATGGCCGCCTTTAACACCGCTATTGCCATTTACTACTATCTCTCAGTTGTCAAGGCCGCCTATACCGCCGACAGTGAAGAGCGCGAGAATGTGGAAGTCAATGTTCTTATCAAGGCCACCGGCGTCGTGCTGGTGGTGCTTATCCT
>VAPM010309070.1_pt1 | contig 11498 bp, 11 predicted proteins | sample 3395091 | NCBI WGS metagenome assembly VAPM01 (sample SAMN08290445, study PRJNA428436) | hydrothermal vent metagenome | isolation source: Deep-sea hydrothermal vent chimney 3 | place: Pacific Ocean: Juan De Fuca Ridge | reverse complement strand
CGGACCAAATTTCAATTTATATTGTGGATAATGCTTCTTGTCCAGAATCTCTTAAATATTTACAAGATAATTTTCCCGAAGCTTTAATTTTACCTCGTTCGGATGGAAATTATGCTGCTGCTAATAATTTAGGATTTAAACAGGCTATTCAGGATGCTTGTCAATATTTAGTAACCTTGAATATGGATACCGAACTAGATGCTAATTGGCTTCAGGAATTAGTTTTAGCCTTAGATCAAAACCCTCAAGCAGGAATTGCCCAGTCTAAAATTTTATTAGCCCCAGCTACAAATCAACATTCTTCAGAAATGAAAATTAACAGTTTAGGAAATATTATTAATTTTTTAGGTTTTGGTTTTACCTCGGCTTATGGTGAGGCCGACCGCGAAATTAAAGATTATCCTGAAATTCAAGGTTATGCTAGCGGTTGTTCATTTATAATTCGTCGTGAAACTTTTGAGAAGATTGGTGCTTATAATGAAGAATTCTATATGTATCACGATGATTTGGAATTAAGCTTAAAAACTCGCTTAGCTGGTCAACAAATTATTCTTGCTCCACGTTCACGGGTTTTTCATAAATACGAATTTTCTCGCAGTGTCCAAATGCTTTATTATTTAGAACGAAATCGTTATTTATTAATTTTCACTTTTTATCCAGGATATTTATTATTTTTAATTGTTTTACCATTAATTATTATGGACGGTGGTTTACTGTTTTTTTCCATTCTGAAAGGGTGGTTTAATACCAAGAAAAAAGTTTATCGTTATTTTTGTAGTTATCGAAATTATGTTAAAATTATTCAAGAACGGCGTCGGATAAAGAAGTTTAAAATTGTTCCTTTTTCGGCTTTAGCTCAGCATTTTTCAGGACGAATTGAATTTCAAGAAATTGCTAATCCACTCTTGAATAATGTGGTAAACCCTGTTTTTTCTGCCTATTGGTCGTTAATTAAAAAGTTATTTTAAGATATTTGATATGGATCTCTCAATTATTATTGTTAATTATAAAAGCCAGGATAAACTCCGGCGTTGTTTAGATTCTCTCTATCAACACCCAGCAACTGGTTTAAATTGGGAATTAATTGTCGTTGACAATCATTCGGGGGATGACTTAGCAGTTCTCCCAAGTTTACATTCTAATTTACAGTTAATTGTTAGTTCTCGTAATTTAGGGATGGGTGGCGGTAATAATCTAGGGATAGATCAAGCTCAGGGAAAATTTATTTTAATTCTTAATCCCGATACTTTAATTACCACTGGGGCAATTGAAATTTTGTTTAATTATTTAATAGAACATCCTCAGGTAGCTTTAGTGGGTCCAAAATTATTAGCTCCTGACGGTTCTTTACAACTTTCTTGTTTACATTTTCCGAGTTTCTGGATGCCAATTTTACGTCGGACCTTTTTAGGCGATTATTTTAAAAGTCAGCGAGATTATTTTATGATGCAAGATGTTGACCATCAGCTACTTCAAGAAGTAGATTGGCTAATGGGCTCTTGTTTAATGTTTAGAAAAAAAATTACTCTGAAATCGGGAGAAATTTTCCAACCCCATTTTGATCAGCGTTATTTTATGTATTTTGAAGATATTGATTTTGCTCGTCAAATCTGGACTAAAGGTCAGAAAGTGATTTATAATCCTCAAGCAGTAATTATCCATGATCATCAGCGTCAGAGTGCTCGTTATCCTTGGTATCTCGCTATTTTGTTAGATGTTCTAGCTTGGCATCATATTAGTTCTTGGTTTAAATATTTTATAAAATGGGGCTTAAAATCTAAATAATATGTCTAAAATTAAAAAAGCAATTTTTCCGGTGGCTGGTTTTGGAACTCGTTTTCTACCAGCGACTAAAGCTCAACCGAAAGAAATGTTACCAGTTGTTGATAAACCGGTTATTCAGTATTTAGTTGAGCAAGCAGTAGCGGCGGGTATTGAAGAAATTATCTTTGTTACTGGCCGTGGGAAGAGAGCAATTGAAGATCATTTCGATTATTCTTTTGAATTAGAAAAAACTTTAGTAGAGAAAAATAAGCTTGATTTGGTTGCTAAGGTACAAGCCATTGAAAGACTAGCTAAGTTTTCTTATGTCCGCCAGCCCCTACCGAAAGGTGATGGTGATGCGATTAATTGTGCAGCACATTTAATTGGTCAGGATGAAGCTATCTTAGTTATGTTTGGCGACACTCTCTATGATTCCCAGATATCACCAGTGAAACAAGTGATGGATGTTTATGAGAAATATGGTGATTCTGTTATTGGTTTATCAGAAGTCCAGCCAGAAGAGCTTAGTCAATTTGGGGTAATTGATGGTATCCCTCTCGGTGATGATGTTTATGAAATTAAAAAATTTGTTGAAAAACCAAAGATTAAGGATGCACCTTCTAATTTGGTTCAAGTGGGTATTAATATCATTACTCCTGATATCTTGAGAGTCTTAAAAACTATCGATTGTGGTAAATCTGGAGAAATTCGTTTAGCCGATGCTTATGAAGCCTTATTGCAAGAAGGACGAGTTATCTATGGTAAAAAATTAGCTGGGGAGTGGTTGGATACTGGAAATAAATTTAATTTCATTAAAGCAACAATTAAATTAGGACTTAAAGACCAAGAGATTGGTGCGAAGTTGAAACAATTTATTAAAGATACCAATCGAGAATTTAAATAATTAATTAAAAAATAAGTCCCGTGGTCTTCTAAAGTAATCAAAAAACTGACCTTGAAGAGTCAGTTTTTTTTATTCATAATTATTATTTATTATTGGAGAACAATACTATAAATACCGCTTTGTCGCCCAATTTTAGCCCAAAAATAAAGAGTATTGTTATTATTATCCAGAACTGGCGATGAAATAGCATTTCCCGTGAAGAGTTTAGTGATTAAATTAATTTTTGGATCATAAGTGTTTAAACTATTCGTGGTGGAAAAAACTAAATATTTATTATTTTTATTCCAAATTATTTTTACTATTTTCTCACCAACGCGAGTTAAAAGCATACTTTGATTTTTTTGCAAGTTGAGTTTATATATTTCCCAATCGTTATTATAAAATAGAGTTTGGTCGTTAATCCATTGCCAACTAAGAATCTTGTAAATAATTTTTTGATCATGGAGAATTTGAGGATTTATCAGATAGAGAGTTTCATTTTTAATATCATAAAGACTGAGACGATTATGTTGATTGGCAACAAAAAGATAATGGCCATCGCTCGGTAGATTGATTTCTTGTTTAAGCTTATTATCAGCTAAAGAATATAATTGTAAAACTGTTTTCTGATTTTTAAGAGCGACTACAAATAATCTATCATTCTGAACTTGATAGTTTAAATAATCTTCTCCACTGATGATTTGAAAACTTTTTCTTTGTCTGATATCAAAATAGTTAAGAGAATGACCATTTTGGTAGTAAAGACGGTTGGTGCTTTCATCATAATATAAATTACTCGCTGCTGATCCTAATATTTGTTGGTAATTAATACTGCTTTGTTGCTTGAGACTGAATAGTTGTCCATTAATAAATAATTGATTGTTATTATTTAACCATTGTCCAGGCCTTGAAGTAATAATTAACTTCAATTTAGTTATTTTTGAAGACTGAGGATTGAGTATTTCGGCGGGAGTGGCTAAATATAGATATTGGTGATTATTGCTTAATTGCAGTTTAGTCTCTGGGCTACGGACGAGCAATTGTGGCAAATCTGATTTAAAAAGATTAATATTTTCCAAGAAAGTAGTTTGTCCAGAAGAGACTGTTATCCTTTTAGTAAGTGGTAAATAGCCCTTTAATTCCAAATTTAAATTATAAGTTCCTGGCAAAATGTTTTTGAGTCGGGCATCAGTTGTTAAGTTAATTTTTTTCCAAGGATTGATAGAAAAATTGGCCTGAGCTTTCTGATTTAAATAAATAGTTGCTCCTTCGGGTTTAGTTTTGATAACCAACATTCCTGTCTTTATTAATAAGCGGTTAAAATTTAAAGGCCAAGAAAGATTAATTTGAAAACCCGAAGCGTATAAGGAAATCAATAAAGTTCCAACGATGAAGAAGGCAATAAAAAAAATAAAAAGCCAATCACGAAATTTTTTAGACATATTTATTGGTTAGTTCAGGCGTTTAATATTAGCTCCCAATTTTTTGAGTCTCTTATCTAGTTCAGCATAACCACGATCAATTTGATAAATATTGTCGATAGTTGTTGTTCCTTTAGCAATTAAAGCCGCAATTACTAAGGCGAGGCCAGCTCGAATATCGGGGCTAATAAGATGTTTAGAAAATAATTTAGTAGGACCACTAACAACTACGCGATGAGGATCACACATCACAATGTCAGCACCCATTTGGGAAAACATATCAACCCATAGTAAGCGTCGATTATAGATAGTCTCTTGAATTAAAGAGTTACCGTGAGCCTGAGTCATCAAAACCACATAGGGAGATTGTAAATCAGTAGGAAAGCCGGGATATTCATGAGTTTTAATATCATAGCTTCTAATATTCGGAGAGGGTTTCATTAATAACCAATTGCGGCCTTTTTCATAGTGAACACCAATTTTATCAAAAACTGTTAGCAAGCTAGAAATATGATCTGGATTACATTTTTTTATTTTTACTCTCGCTTGAGCAGCAGCAGCCATAATAGCAAAAGAGCCAGTTTCAATTCGATCGGGGATAATGTTGAAAATTCCCGCTCGTAATTTTTTAACTCCTTGAATAGTTATCGTGGGTGTGCCCGCACCAGTTATTTTTGCTCCCTGCTGGTTTAAATAATCTGCTAAAGCCTGGATTTCTGGTTCCATGGCACAATTCCGTAGGACAGTTTTCCCGAGTATTAAGCAGGCGGTCATCATTAGGCTTTCAGTACCCGTGACGCTAATAGTTGAAAAAAAGTAATTTGCTCCTCGTAATTTTTTGGCTTTAATATGATAATATTTACCATTTTTTTCTTGAACTGTTGCTCCAAAGAGTTTAAATCCTTCCAAAAAAAGGTCAATTGGACGACTTCCAGCGCCAATTACGCAACCTCCAGGATGTGGAAATTTAGCTTCTCCAAAACGTACCAAAAGTGGTCCAACAAACATGATTGAGGTTCGAAATTTATCAGCTAGTTTAGCTAATAACTCTGTTTTATTGATATTTTTAGTATTCACTATCGCTTGAGAACCATGACGGATTACTTTTGCTCCGAGCGTAGTTAATAATTGAAATGATTTCTCAATGTCTTCAATCTTCGGGATATTATTAATTGTCATTGTCCCTGGAGAAAGAATAGCCGCTGGTATTATTTTAAGAGCAGCGTTCTTGGCGCCACTGACGATAATTTCTCCGCTCAGTTTTTGCCCGCCAGTAATAATAAATTTGGCCATAATTATAAAATTAGCTAAATATTAATTTCTTTATTTACTATAGCTTATTTGTTGACATTTTTCAAATATTTGTTATGATTAAAACGAATTCAGATTTGATGCTGATTTTTTATTAATAATATTATTATATGTCAAAAATTGCTGTTATTAAAACTGGTGGTAAACAATATAAGGTGCAAGTTGGGGAAACCATCAAAATTGAGAAATTAGAAGCTAAAAATGGTTCAACTGTTAAACTTGATACCTTATTAATTGCTAATGGCGAGAAATTAGAAATTGGCCATCCTTCTTTAGGAGAGAAGGTGGAAGCAGAGGTTTTAGAAACTGCTAAAGCTAAAAAAGTAACTGTTGTTAAGTATAAGAGTAAAATACGGTACAAACGAACTATTGGACATCGTCAGCAATTTACTGCGATTAAGATTTCTAGTATTGCTTAAATTTTTATTAAGAATTTTCAAATAAAAAATCCATTTTTTAAAAATGGTTTTTTTTATTTCATTTATTCTCTTAAAATTATTCTCTATTTAATTTCATTGCGGTGTTGTAAGGCGCTACTGAGAGTTAATTCATCAGCATATTCTAAATTAGATCCAGCGGGCAGACCTTTAGCAAGGCGCGTAACTTTTAAATGACCCTTGAGAAGTTTATTTAAATATAAAGCAGTTGTTTCTCCTTCGAGAGTAAAATTTAAAGCGAGAATAATTTCTTTAATTTTTTCTTTGTTAATTTTCTTTATTAATTTGTTAACATTTAAATCTCGGGGTTGGATCTCGGTAATAGTGTTAATTAATCCCCCAAGGATGAAGTAACGCCCTGGATATTGTTTCGTGCTTTCAATGGCAATTAAGTCTTGAAGATTCTCAACTACACACAAAATATCTTGTCGACGATTCTGATCACGACAAATTGAACAGGGATTACTTTCCGCAATTGCTAAGCAACTTTGGCAGACAATTATTTTTTTAGCTAAGTCATTAATGGCTTGTGCTAAATCTTGAGATTTTTCGGGACTTTGTTGTAAGAGATGAAAAGCATAGCGTTCAGCAGTTTTTGGACCAACACTAGGGAAATTAGCTAGTTTATCTATTAAATTTTGTAAAACTTGTGGATATTTCATCTTAGTTCATCCCAGGAATACCACCCATATCTTGTAGTTTTTTAGCCATTAGTCTTTGGGTTCGTTTTAAGGCGCTCGAAAAACAAGACTTTACTGCTTCTTCTTGAGCACTTTTATTAAGCTGATCGCTTAATTTTAATTCTAAAATTTCCATATTACCATTGAGAACAATTTTAACACCATTTTTTTCTTCGGTAATGGTTTCTTCAGCTAAAACGTTTTGCATGGTTTTCGCTTGGCTACGTAAGTCTTTGAATTGTTTTAATTTACTGAACATATTTTTTATTTATTAATTTTTTAAATTTAAGATTTGAGAGCCTCTTCTTCGTTAATATTTTTAGCGAGAGCTTTAAAACTAACCGTATTTTCATCAAAAAATAGATTGACTTTTCCCGTTGGGCCATTACGATGTTTGGCAATATAAATTTCCGCTTTATGACGTTCATCAGGATTCAAATCATCGGGGTCATAACCGCGATCAGCCGCTTTACGATAAATAAACATCACAACATCAGCGTCCTGTTCAATAGAACCAGAATCGCGCAAATGAGATAGCTTAGGAATGGCTGGACGGGTTAATTCTACCGCCCGAGATAATTGGGCTAAAGCCAGAATGGGGATGTTTAACTCGCGGGCAATTGCTTTCAAACCTCGACTAATTTCGGCTATTTCTTGAACACGATTATCACCATATTTTCCACGACCTTCCATCAATTGTAAGTAGTCAATAACAATTAAACCCAGACCTTTTTCCATCTGCAAGCGACGAGCTTTGGCACGAATTTCCATAATTGATAGAGTCCCAGAATCATCAATATAAATTGGTGCTTCAGCTAATTTACCCATAGCTTCACCAATCCGCGCGAAATCGTTATCTTCTTCTTTATCTGATAAATTACCAGTACGCATTTTCCATAGACTAACATTAGCTTGGGCACAAAGCATGCGGTCCACTAATTGCTCTTTACTCATTTCTAGAGAAAATATTCCGACTCCTTCTTTGCTCTTGATAGCCGCTTGACGGGCAATATCCATGGCGAGAGAAGTTTTTCCCACAGAGGGACGAGCAGCGAGAATTATTAAATCCGATTTTTGTAAACCCGCTAATAAATGATCTAAATCTTGGAAACCAGTTGATAATCCTCGAAGTTTTCCGCTATGACGGTGTAGTTCATCGATACGGTCAAAAGCAGCGGTTAATAAATTATCAATTGGCAGGAAAGCATTCTTTAAATATTTACGAGAGACACCGAAAATCTTCTTTTCAGTCTCATCTAAAACTTTATCAATTTCTTGTTCTTCATCAAAACTTAAGGCAGAGATTTCAGCTGCTGCCTGTTGTAGACGGCGTAAGGTTGCTTTTCGCTGGATGATATTGGCATAATTGCTGATATTTCCAGAAGTCGCTACAGTATTAGAAAGTTGGGCTAAATAAGAACGTCCGCCAATAACTTTTAATTTTTTTTTATCTTCTAAACGACTCGCTAGCGTAATAATATCAATTGGTTCTTGGTTACCGTAGAGCTCTTTAATAGCATTATAGATAATTTGATGACGATCTTGATAGAAATCCTGAGGCATAACCGTGTCCGCTATTTTAATAATAGCGTCTTTATCTATCAAGAGTGATCCCAACAATGACTCTTCCGCTTCTAAACTATGCGGAGGAACTTTAGCTATCAAGTTTTTTTCATTCACATCCATATTTTAGAAATTTTAAATAAATTTTTTAAATAAATTTTATGATGTTATTATTTTAACTTATATTGCTTCATTTTTCAAGTCGCGATCTTATTTTTTGGACACAGTTTATTAGCAATTTATCCCCCTCCTTTATTTAAAAAACTGCTTAAATAATAAGCAGTTTTTTTGGGAGCCGACTGTCGGGCTCGGACCGACGACCTGCTGTTTACAAAACAGCTGCTCTACCAGCTGAGCTAAGTCGGCATAATTAAACATTAGTTTTCGATGGTGCGCCCAGCTGGATTCGAACCAGCGACCATCAGCTTAAAAGGCTGCTGCTCTACCAACTGAGCTATAGGCGCAATTACAAGTCTGATAATAACAAAAGATTTTATTTTTGACAAGGCTTTACAGTCGAAATGGAAACCTCGTCGCTAATGGTAATGATTATTACTGCTACATACTATAATATTTATATTATCTTTGTTATTATATATACATTATAAAAGAAATCAAGACCAATCATCATGTCTGAACATCATCACTCTCCAGCCACTACTTCAAAAAATCTTATTTGGTCCATCACTATTAATATTATCATTGTAGTGGTGGAAGTTGTTTTTGGTATTATAGCTAGAAGTATGGCTCTCATATCGGAGGCTTTACACAATTTTACTGATATTGGCTCCATGGTTCTTAGTCTCTGGGGTGAAAAATTAGTAAAAAAGCCTCGTACTGAAAATAAAACTTATGGTTATAAACGAGCGGAAGTAATTATTGCCTTTATCAACGGTGGAGTCCTCTTAGGAATTAGTGGTTGGATACTAATTGAATCAGTTATTAGAATTTTCCATCCTCAACCCGTGATTGGGTCCATTATGTTTGTGGTTGCTGTTATTTCACTTCTCGGCAATACTCTAGCGAGCTATCTATTACACGTGGGAGCTCATCAAAATTTAAATTTAAAAAGTGCTTGGTTACATTCTAAACAGGATGCTTTATTTTCTCTCGGAGTAGTAGCGGCGGCAATCATTATTCATTATACCGGTTGGAATTGGGTTGATCCCCTGGCTTCAATTGCGGTTTCCGTTTTTTTGTTAAAAGAAGTTTACGAAATATTATTTGAATCTACCAATATGTTGTTAGACGCGGTTCCGGAAAATTTAGATTTTCAGAAAATAAAAAATAGTTTAGTAGCATTTCCAGAAATTAAAAATGTTAATGATTTACATGTTTGGCAAACAAGTTCCAATGATTATTTTCTTAGTGCTCATGTAGTGACGCAAGAGATAAACAGTGACCAGCGTGCCAAACTATTGAAAAAAATTCAAGAAATGCTAAAAGAAAAATATAATATTCATCATCAGACCTTGCAAATCGTTTCTCAAAAAGAGTCGGAAGAGGCGGAATTGGAATGTGAGCATTGTAATTAACAGTTAATATGATCTTCTAGATCTTCAGCAGTTGTTGAAGAGCTTTAATAAATAATAAATATATTTCAATTTAGCTTTTCAAGATAACTTTTAAATCGCCATTGACTGAAATATTATATTGTGTTATATTATATTTAAATCGTTACACCAGTCCTTTAAAATTAATTAGATTAATTATTAACTTCATCTAATTATAGGTGAGATTAATAATTAATCTAATTGTTATTCTAAATATAGGAGAAAAAAACATGAAAAAAAATTCTGATAAAATTTCTTCCGTCACACTGACGGGCATGTCTCTGACCGCTTTATTTTTTATTTTTAGTTTTGTGCCAATATTAGGACCAAGCATTTTGGCTTATACATTGGGAATTCGTAAAAACAATTATGAAAATAATGGATTCTCGAAAATTTATCTCTTCTTGGCGATGTTTGTCGGAATATTAATTGCCGTCAGCGTAATTGCCTTCGTCTTGTTCTATGGTTTTCACTTTTGTTATTTAAACTGGACTATTGGTTCGGCTTTGATAATAAACTATTTGTTTTCAATTGTCTTCTATTTTTTAGGAGTTCGGGAAGCAAATATAAAATGCCACAAATTTTAAAAAGGAATTATTATTTAAGGAAGTCAAAATAAAAATATTAGACTTCCTTTTTATTTTCAATTAACTTCTATTTTTTTAAAAATCTGGAAGCTTAATTACTTAATACTTCTTTAATTAATCCCGGGACAATCCCATTATTTTTCGCCAAAATTTTTTATTATCCATCCTTCCATTTTAACAAAAAATCGCTCGGGAAGCGATTTTTTTAATCCTCTTATTTCGAAGTAGCCCCTACGGGAGTCGAACCCGTCTTACCAGGATGAGAACCTGGCGTCCTAGCCGATAGACGAAAGGGCCTTAATCTTTATTTTAAAATTGTGCCAATTATATTTTGGTGTCCACTTAAAAAATCTTGAGCACTCATTGCTTTTTTCCCCGATTCTTGTAATTTCAGAATTATTAAAGCATCTTGACCAGTTTGTATTGCTAATTTTTGATCATCTTGGAAAATTTCTCCTATTTGATAATTATTTATCTTTAATATTTTATTTTGAACTTCAATTATTTTTAATATCTTAGAGCTGTTTTCTGAATAGGTTCCTGGCCAAGGGTAATAAGCGCGAATCATCCTTTCAATTTCTAGGGCAGATTGATGCCAATTAATTCGCCCGTCTTCTTTGTTAATCATTTTGACATAAGTTGCTTGATTTTCATTTTGTTTGTGAGCTTTAATTTTTCCTGAAATAAAATCTTGTATAGCAGGAACTAATAATTTTGCTCCTAATTCTGACAATTTATCATGAACGTCTTTTAAAGTTTCTTGACCAGTCAATTGTATTTTAGCTTGCCGTAAAATTGGTCCAGTGTCAAGACCAGCATCAATTTTCATGATTGTTATTCCAGTTTCTGAATCACCGTTAAGAATTGGAGCATTTAAACAGGCCGCACCACGATATTTAGGCAAGAGAGAAGCATGAACATTCAAACAGCCCCAGCGAGGAATATCCAGAATTTCTTGAGGAATTATTTTACCATAGGCAATTACTACTATTAAATCTACTTGAAGATTTTGGATAGTATTTATTTTTAACTTTAATTTTTGAGGTTGAAACACTGTTAAATTATTCTGAAGAGCCCATTCTTTAACAGGTGGTGGAGTTAAAATTTGTTGGCGACCAATTTTTTTGTCCAGCTGAGTAAAAACTCCGACAATTTCAAAATGGGAATTATCAATTAAAGATTGAAAACCCGCTAAAGAAAAATCAGGAGTTCCCATTAGTAACAAACGAATTTTTTGTTTAGAAATTATTGGCATAAGCAGTAATCAATGATATATTGTAATTAGTTTTAGTTTTAGTT
>VAPM010983769.1_pt1 | contig 11503 bp, 12 predicted proteins | sample 3395091 | NCBI WGS metagenome assembly VAPM01 (sample SAMN08290445, study PRJNA428436) | hydrothermal vent metagenome | isolation source: Deep-sea hydrothermal vent chimney 3 | place: Pacific Ocean: Juan De Fuca Ridge | reverse complement strand
ATATATTCTCTAGTCTAATATTGCTTTGGTCACAACAAGCCTAACTTATCTTAAATTTTATTGGAGAAATAAAAATGACTGTTCAAACTTATAAAGAAAGCTTAAATGGACTTATTAGTCAGCTTGGAGAAATGCTACCTGAAGATAAACTTTCTATTTTCAATCATGATGTGGAACAACTTAAAGAAGAATATGCTTCACCGCTAAAACTTATAAAAGGTGATCAAGCATCATTGTTCTCTTTACCTAATGCCGCTGGAAAAAATACAAACCTTGTTGATTTACTTAAAAATGGCAAAGTTGTTCTAACTTTTTATCGAGGTATATGGTGCCCTTACTGTAACTTACAGCTTAAAATGTACCAACAAATACTTTCAAAAATTAATAATTCAGGTGCGCAGCTTGTTGCTATTTCACCTATGAGCCCTGACAATTCATTGAAAATGAAAGATACCAATGAACTCGAATATGAAGTGCTAAGTGATGCAGGTAGCAAAGTTGCTATGCAATATACTACGATCTTTACAAATCCTCAGACATCAATACAAGCAATGTCTGACTTAGGTTATGATTTCCATGGTTTTTATAACGATAATTCTGCAAGCCTTCCTGTACCGGCCACCTTTGTCATTGATACCGATGGGACTATTCTATTTGCAGATTCAGCTGGCGGAGATTATAGAGAAAGAGTAGAACCACATAAAATACTCGATGCACTTTCTAAATAACTTAGATGCAGCCTCCACCCTTATTTATAGGGTGGAGAATTTATTATTAACTTTAATTACGGAGTCTTATCATGCAAGAAATACTTACACTATGCGCTTATATTGAAGCAAAAAAAATAACATTGCTTTTGTTAAATCAGAAGTAATAAAATTAGTTAAACCTACACGTAACGAAGAAGGATGCTTGCAATATACTCTACATCAAAATATTGAAAGACCTGAGGCGTTTGTTTTTTTTGAACAATGGAAAAACAATAAATCATCTGAAATGCATACAAAAAGCAAACATGTAAAACATTTCCTGAATGCTGTCGATGGATTTTTATCTGAAATTGATATAACTAAATTACGAGAAATCACCTTATAATATTAACCTTGTGGTGTATTAAAAATACAATTAACCTATACCCTTACCTTGGTTCAACCTGGCTATTGCTTTTATTATAAAATCCATAAATCGCATGAGAAATTCTGCCTGGTTCATCTTCCTGAATAAAATGTCCTGCGTTCTCTAATAACACCGTTTGATGTTTCTTAAAAATAGACTCAAATCGTGATAATTCGGATTGCTTAAAAGCAAAGTCTTTCAAACCCCAAACTATTAAAGCAGGTCGGTCAGACAATGTCCGGAGCTTTGAATTAATATTATTTAAAAATATTTCTGCATCACGAAGCTGTGCAGGGAAAATATGAGTTGGAGAACGAGCCTGCCTTTTTCTAAATGGCGCAAAGTACATAGCCAATTCTTTATCACTGAGTGAATTCGTAACACCTTTTGTCATAAAAAAACGAACAATACCATTACAGCACCATGAACCGAATTGACCGATTGCACCCCCCATTATTTTGCTAAATGTTTTTATTCCATCTCTTTCTAATGGCCATGCCCAGGTGTTACCAATAATAAATCGGCTCACTCTGTGTTGGTTATGCAACGCAACATAAAATCCGATTGGGCCGCCCCAATCCTGCATCATAATGCCTATATCTTTTAAATCCAGCCTTTGTATAAACTCACTTATCGCTTCAGCCTGTTCCTGCGCAGTAAAATTATACTGTTCAGGAGCATAAGATAAACCAAAGCCAGGGTAATCAGGCGCAATCAATCTAAAGTCACCCTTCAATGCCGCAATTATATCTCGATATAAAAATGACCAGGTAGGGTTGCCGTGCAACAACAATATGATAGGTCCATCCCCTTCGTCGATATAATGTATCTTTGCCCCATTTTTCAACAAAATAAATTTAGACTGATAAGGGAAGAGCTGTCTATCGATTTTAAATTTTAGCTTCCTCGGGTTTTTTTCTATTACCTCACTGAATGCAGCCGAAGAAACAGCAAACAAAAATACAATGATGACTATTTTAATTAATAATACATTCATTTTAATCACTCCCCGCTGTCCGTAGCTTTTGCAAAGAAAAAATATGTAATAATATAAATAGCGGTACCGCATACAGAGGAATAAGGTTGAAGGTCATGTCAGGCGAATGCCCGTCCAATACAACCATCACTCCCACGTTTAAAACAATAAAAAAGTCTAAAATACCAACAAGATTACCTCGTATGTTTGCACGCCTTTGCTTGCTCGGGTTCCTGGCCAAATAGCGCAATGCGAAAAACGCTCCCACACCCGCTGCAATATCACCTAAACCACCCAAATATTGGAACCATACCGGTAAAGACGCAGTCAAAAAGAACATAGCACCGAATGCCGCTCGCATATGCTGTAACGCGAGAAAATCGCTAACCGCCATATTCTTAATGGTCGCTGACAATGGTTTGTAGAATTTTGCTGCCACTAAACCCAACACAACAGGCACAACAACACCCAGGGTAAAAGCCACTTGAGGCATTCCCGTTGCGCTGAAAAAGCCATTTGTTAGCATCATGTAAACACTGACTAGCCAAGCGGTGAAGATACTGGCTAGAAGACCAATTAATGTATTGCTTCCTCCCGATTTTTTCAATAATTTCAACAACATCACTGAAAATATTACCTCAATGATAAGTAACGTTGATATGAAGACTGATTCAGTCATACTTTTTTTCCTCTTTTTTTTGAATAATTACCCAGTTATTAACAACACTTTTATTAACCGCAATTAACAGACCAACCGGTCTGTCTGAAAACACTATAGACCAGACCAACTAGTCTGTCTATACTTGAAAGGCAAAATTAATAGCTGAGGATAAATAAAATGAGAAATGGACAGGAAACACGCGAGAAACTACTACAAATTGCCTATGAGCTAATGCACGAACATGGGTTTCAGGGGATGCGCGTCGACCAGGTTCTAAAACAATCCAACTTACATAAAGGTGCTTTCTATCACCATTTCAGTAGCAAGACCGAATTAGGCTATGCCGTTCTGGAAGAAAAGATCAGGGCATTAATGGAAACCGTCTGGCTTAAACCCATCGCTGCAATGGATAACCCCATTAACGAAATTCCCAGCCTATTGGAAAGCCTCAGTACACGCGCTACGCCGTTAATGCTTGAACACGGTTGCCCATTGAATAACCTCGCGCTAGAAATGTCTAACCTGGACGAAGGTTTCAGGGAACGAATTGATACCAATTTCAAGCTATGGATAAAATCACTGTCTGAAAAGCTCGATGAAGCCAAACAAAAAAAATATATCCGATGCGAAATTGACAGTGAGGTTGTTTCACGTTTTGTTATTGCTATTATCGAAGGTTGTATTAGTATTACCAAGGTCGAAAAGACGAAGCTACAATTTTCTGCTTGTGCTCCACAACTTGGAAATTATTTGAAAACGTTGCAAAACTGATTTTCTATTTATATCTCCTTTCTAAAACTTTCATATTATAACCCTAGCGACTTACATCACCGATTTTTACTGTCTCGGTGGATGTAATTATATCTGAGATTCAAATTTTACCGGTTCAGTTTTATTACTTTTAATGACAACTGTTCCCGCAAGTTTGTCATGCCATCCTTGCTTTCGCTTATCAAAAGCAACCCATATTATCCCAATAAAAAAAGGAATAATTGAAACATAATATGCAAGGTATCGTCCTATGAATTGACCTGTAGATGGTTTACCTCCTGTTTTTGCATCAACTATGGTTAGCTTTGTTAGCATTTTCCCCGGCGTGGCAGCTTTATAAACCCAGAAAATAATAACGGCAATCGCGGGCAAAATGTAATTGAACAGGGCGTCCCAAAAACCTTGAATAAAAGACTCACTTAACCAATATTCTGTACCATAAATAGTGGTAAGAACTGGCAGAATTATTACCAGTACTAATATTGAGTCGATTATCGCTGCCCACGTTCTAATCCAAAATCCTGCATATTCCTGTTCGTTCATTTATATTTTCTCCTAAAAGTATAACCATTAGATAAAGGGGCGATAAAAAATAATAATGCCAAACCACCTTGAGCATTTATACCAATAAGCGTTGTATCAATTTGAGTTCTATATTAATTTTTTATAATGCACAAAAGAAAATGAACAGACTTTCTTTAAGTAAAATTACTGCTGCCCCGTTAACTTGGTCTAATGTTGTTGAAATGCGAAACAGTGTCTACGCTTATGATAATACTATCGCCACCGGAGATGGAATTGATGAGGCTAGTTTATAGACCGAGTTAGTGCTTACTTTTGTTTTCGTGCCGCTATCCGTAAACGCAATGCATTCAACTTAATAAAACCAGCCGCATCTTTTTGATCATAAGCACCCTGGTCATCTTCAAAGGTGGCAATGTTTTCATCGAACAAGCTATTGCTCGCTGACTGTCGGCCAGCGACAACCACATTTCCTTTATACAATTTTAAACGTACTTCACCGTTAACCGTTGCTTGCGACGCATCAATCATAGCCTGCATCATTTTACGTTCGGGTGACCACCAGTAGCCGTTATAAATCATATTGGCGTAACGCGGCATAAGCTCATCTTTTAAATGCGCCACTTCTCGGTCTAAAGTGATGGACTCGATGGCACGATGTGCTTTTAATAAAATAGTACCAGCTGGTGTTTCGTAACAACCGCGTGATTTCATACCGACGTAACGGTTTTCTACAATGTCGTCTCGGCCAATACCATTGGCTCCGCCGATGGTATTGAGTTCTTCCATTACCTGGTTAGGTGTTTTAGCGGCACCGTTAATTGAAATAACGTCACCGTTTTTAAATCCTAACTCAAGATACGTTGCTGTGTCGGGGGCTTGCTCGGGGGAAACTGACCAACGCCACATGTCGTCTTCGGGCTCTGTCCATGGATCTTCTAGTACACCACCTTCATAAGATATGTGTAGTGAGTTAGCGTCCATCGAGTAAGGCGATTTTTTGCCTTTATTAAAGTCAACCGCAATATTATGTTCTTTGGCGTAAGCCATAAGTTTTTCGCGTGAGTTTAAATCCCATTCTCGCCATGGGGCAATAATTTGTACGTCGGGTTTTAATGCGTAGGCACCGAGTTCAAAACGTACCTGATCATTACCTTTGCCAGTTGCACCATGTGAAATCGCATCGGCACCGGTTTCGTTAGCAATTTCAATTAAACGTTTAGAAATTAACGGCCGGGCAATGGACGTGCCTAAAAGGTATTCACCTTCATAAATGGTATTGGCGCGGAACATAGGGAAGACAAAATCACGCGCAAATTCTTCGCGTAAGTCTTCGATATAAATTTCTTTAACACCCATGGCTTCGGCTTTGGCGCGAGCCGGTTCCACTTCTTCGCCCTGACCGATATCGGCGGTAAAGGTGACCACTTCACAGTGATAGACGTCTTCGAGCCATTTTAAAATTATGGAGGTATCTAAACCGCCTGAATAGGCTAGGACTACTTTTTTTACATCTGACATGGTTTTGCTCCGCAGCAAGGTTCTTGAATTGCGCGAATTATACCGAAAATAAGGGGATTAGTCCTGAGCTATCCCCCTCGAAATTGAAAAGAAAATAGTCAGAAAATAACTGATAAAAGAATCCCTTTCTCTGCTATAGAACAGTCGATGCAAGCGCACAAAGTGAGCAGGCAACCTGCTGTTAAAACCTATTTTCATTCAGATTGCCGCGCTATCACTCGCAATGACTGAGTATATTGAAAAAAAATAGCCAGAAAATAGCTGATAAAAGAATCCCTTTCTCTGCTATAGAACAGTCGATGCAAGCGCACAAAGTGAACAGGCAACCTGCTGTTAAAACCTATTTTCATTCAGATTGCCGCGCTATCGCTCGCAATGACTGAGTATCTTGAAAAGAAAATAGCCCGAAAATAACTGATAAAAGAATCCCTTTCTCTGCTATAGAACAGTCGATGCAAGCGCACAAAGTGAGCAGGCAACCTGCCGTTAAAACCTATTTTCATTCAGATTGCCGCGCTATCGCTCGGCAATGACTGAGTATCTTGAGTTTTATGGGAATTTTCAGAAATTAGTCGTTATTTTATAAGGGTGATAATACTGCGGCGATTCTTTGCTCGCCCGGCGCGGCTTCTATTTGAAGCAACATAACGCCCCTCACCTATTCCAATTGCCGTAATGGGCGCATTCATCCCAAGTTTTCGCATGTACGCTTTAATCGCCCGCGCCTGCACTTTTGCTGCATTACGATTTATTCGTTTAAAGCCCATGCTATCGGTATAGGATTTAATCATGACCTTTTTAATCTTATCGTCCATTTTGATAAACTTAACCATATTACGCAGCTTGCTGCGCATTTTTTTACTTAATTTGCGCTGGCCTTTAGTAAAGAATAATTTTGTTTTTTTGAATTTATTAAAATCATATTTAGGCAGCTTACTAATACATTTCTCAAACTTACCCTTTATTTTTTTGAAACTAATCGGTGAGATGGTTGTAATAATATCTTCCGTGCCATCGGCCCAGTCACGGTAAGTTAATCGAATCGACATACCTTCTTCCAATTCATACATTAATCGATCGGGCCATACTTCTGGGAGTATATTTTTACTTAAAGAAGCAACTTGCTGACCGCTTTTTGTTCGCTTACGCTTCTTATCGTAGTCTGACTTTGTTGCCGGTATCATTTGTCGATGCGGTAAAATAAACGGTTTATAACCTTCTTTTAACGGTATAAAACCCAGTGTTTTATTGACGGCAAAAGGCTTCCAGTTAGGTGGAATAGAGTCAATTTTTGCTCCAATTTCAGGGTAGGGATATCCGTCCGTAAAGAATGGTCGTTTGTATCTCTTTTCATTTGGCTTAAGTTTTCTGGCAATAGGGTGATCCACTTCAAAAACAAATCTAAGACGTTGCACCGGATTAAACTGAAAATGCGCTCTGCCTAAACGTGGTATCGGCTGTGTTAAAAAGCACTCCAGTTCGGTTGAAGATAATAACCATTGAGACTGCTCCAGTTTCGCGCCAAATAATTGCACCCTTGGATACAATAAGGTCGGTGTTGATACAGGCACTTTGACGATACGTTTCTTTTTATCTTTCTCCTTACCTTTAGTTACACCTTTGTGGTTTTTTGCCAATAATTCTTTATTTTCGTCTGCTAAGCGCTGAGATAAAGCTGTTCTTAAACGACGATTTTTGCCAATACGGACATAATGTGCCGCTGCTTTAGGTGCCTTTTTGGCCTTTGCCACCGGTAATTTCTCCGACTTTTGCAGGCTAGCATCATCTGCTTTCACCACATTCGCTTCCAGCTCGGTATTATCAACGTCAACAAACACAGCCTTATTCGAATTTTTTTTAGCATTTTCAGCAGCTTGGCGTGCATCGGCACCAAATTTCAGGCTGCAACCTGCTACACTGCCAGCAAAAATGCTCACAAGGAAGACAATACGAATATAAGGGCTTAACGCACGATACATACCCCGATGAGTTGCAAAAATTATTCCAGATTTCAAGCCAAACAAGGATTAAATCAATCTATCACTTTAGTTATGCGTTAAAGACCAATACGCTAAAAACCAGTACGATGGTAAAGGCTTATTTCTGCAACAAGGCCTTTTTTTACCCCGGCATTTCCAGTATAGCTTTTCCAGTTATCGACAGCAGCAAGAACATCATTAATAATTTGTTCAGATTTATTTAAGCTAATCGATTCACCAACCTGTATTAAATCTTCTAATACAAAGTTATCTCGTTTGCCATTAACACTCATTTGATGGTAGTTCGTCCATTTGCCCGCCGGGTTATGCGAGTAGGTAACATCATAAGCGGGTGATAGTGACCACTGGCCAGTTTTATCCATAAGAAACGAAATATTTTGTGTGTGATTATCCTGGTTACGCGCAACGATATTAAACACCATACGACGATACTGCTCTGCTGCATCAAGTTTGCTTAAACGTAGTTGACGCATAATTGTAAAAGCTTGTTCGTAACTATAACTGTCCGCCAGATTAAAATCGAAGTGAGCCAAACCACATAATGTTTGCATATGCTGCTTAACGCCATTTACTCGATCAAAGCGTTTTGTCATAAAATGGGCGCGACCATTTTCTTCTAATAACTTACAGTCAGTCATTTTAATGCCTGCTGCTTTTGCCATTAAATAATAGGCATATTCTATTCGACCATGTTGCTTTGATTCACCAAGTTCTAAGTCATCAACGCCATCGAACTTTAACAACCAATAATCATAACCTTGAGGAACTTCAGCCTGGCCAGATTTAACATTGCCATTCCCATCCATTGCAATCACCGCTTTGGCTCTTGCACCACCGGCTGATGTGCCAACCCGCAAAATATCAAAAATCGCGTCACTGTTTTCTTTTTCGGACTCGCTAAATTGTGTGTCCAGACCGACTCGCTGGCGCATAATACATTGCACTAATTCAACCAACTCAGATACTTCAACATTCTTTGCAACATCCTGCTTTGATAACATCGCAGGCGAAAACTCTAATGCCCCCATCCCTCGCTTACCGGTATAACAAAGTCGTTCCACTGAACTAAAGCTTGTGCTATCGCGACCATTACGCGCCAGCCATGCATCTATAATATGGTTACCAAATTTATCTGGTAAAGAATCGGCTAACAATCCTGGTAAACCTAGGTAAGTTTCTTTATTCAACGATGGGAATGAAAAAATAGCATCACCCTTTTCTGCTGAGGCAATACTCATATGAATAGGTGAAATATCGAGACCTTTTTTTAAAAAGGCCTGGTCATACTCAAATACTGCATATTCTTGTTTATCTAACCACGAAACAGCCCCAACCATTTCTCCCCATAAAGAAACAACGGCCGTTTCGACCTTCTTTACCATGAAGAATCTTCTTCTGGTTTTGTAGACCTGGATTTCACTGGATTCGGCTTAATTGGCTTTAGTTTAGCCTGGCCACGATACCCCGAAGCACGCTCGCGCACCTTACCCTGCATCTTCGCTAATTGGATAGGGCTAATGGCTGATTCAGGAATAAAGCTGTTTAAGTCATCCAATGCCGACAACGCCCGCAGCACCGCAATAATGGTGGATAATTTGCCATGCCCAGACTCAAGCGCCTTAATAGAGTTAAGCGACAACATCGTTAATTTAGCTAAGCCGCTTTGGGTGATGTTTTTCTTTAACCGCAAAGCACGAAAACGCTCACCTAACTCCGTTGCAATTGCTTTGTCTGATAGCACATAAAAATCCATAACAGCCTTTATTTAATCCATAAATACATATTTATTAATATATAGTTAATATTAAGGCTATTATAGTGAAAATTAAATAATTTGCAATATATGTGGTCATAAAAGCCCTTTTTAAGGCTTTAATTTAATATAAAGACAATTATATCCCCGATATAGGCTATTAAAGAAATTAAAGTATAAATTTTTCACCATTAATTATCTCGTAAGTTTATTGCTCATCCCAATAACGTTGCATTTCATAATATAAAAATGAAGCGGTCCAGGTGATAAGAACTAAGCCTGTTAATGACTCAAGACCAGTCAAAAACCTGATTTTACCAAAGGGGACAATATCGCCAAAACCCAAGGTGGTATATGTTGTAAAGGAATAATAAATACAATCCGTTAGATTCCCGTTGAAATTACCACTTAAATAACCCCAGTTGCCTGACTTATTCAGGTAATAATAAGCTACGGCAAAAATAAAAACCTCAATAGTATGTGCAATGAGCGCACTAAACACACCCGAGACTATTCGGAAACGATGCCGCATTTTCATATGCGGAATCATTTTGCTAAAGCGATATAAAAATTCATAATGAATGAGCACTACAGCCACAACAATTAAAGAATATATTAATAAAATCATAATTACCTATCGCTAACATTAACAGTAAACAAAGATAGGGGTAGGTATTGTCTTTTGCTTACATCTATATTAAAGCTAATAACAAGACCAGCCCCCTACTACTGACAATTCACATCAACCATTAAATGTAAGGCCTGAGCCTATAGTTTGTTTGGGAGCCCATTCAGTTTAGATCAGCCTTTAAAGTAATTATTGCTCCTGAATGCTGATCAGTTAGTTTTATTAAGTACTGACTATCAGTATTTTTAATAGATTTAATTTTAAATGATTTATATCTAGCATCCTCCGAAATAGACTTTGGAAAGGAGATACTATAACTCCACAATTCTTGAAAATCAGACAGTGTTCGTTTCCTGATTATTAAGTGAAAGTTAGAGCTTGAGGTGGCTACATAATACAAATAGACATAATCATCACTACAAATTGAATTATAATGCTCTTGTTTCCCAGGGTAATATGCTTTCCCATTTATCATAAATGGCCACCCCATAGTTAATTTATCCAATGAGCTTAATCCATCCCAACCTGTACCTGGTGGGCAATTTTGATTAAAACGTAAATGGTGGTACAACCTCTTATTTTCCTTATAAAAATCATATTTTAATCTTCTTCTTTCCATGTCATGAGTTTCTCCGCCTTTTGTTATACTTACAATCTCTGCGGAAATATACTTATTTCTAGAAGTAGTTATTTTAGGTGTTTCTAGAGATGTCTTTGGGATATTGCTATTAAAGCCTAAAGCATCCATCAATATTTTTCTAGGTTGCTGCTCGGGCGTAGGGAAACTACGATAATTAGGACAATATATATTAACGCTAACAGAGTAAGGTTCTTTTTCCCATATCTCATCAAATATAATTCGTTGAGAAGGATGTTCAACGAGTTTTATAATAATATCTGTAGCAGATCCTTTAGCATCTCTTTTTTCAGATACATAAAGAACTGCGGACGGCTCATCCTTTGTTGGTATAGAAAAAACTTCTTTATATTCATTAAGAATATAATCATTTTTTCCAATTCTAATACGAGGTATTCCCCATTCAAGCATTCTTTTTATTTGCCTAAAAGGGTAACGGCTAGAAAGGTTATTATCTGTAATAATTTCTAATGTCCCATTAAATTTTTTGATTACACCTATAGCTATTGGATCTGGAACACTACATATTTTACCGCGTTTAAAAATAAGTCCTGCAAGTTGTTTTTGTTCTGATAAATTTGCTTTCTCACGGTCATAAATATATAGATAAAATGAAGAAAATATAATAATAGCTACTAACAAAAAACCTATAGGACGAAGTATTAATCCATTACAACTTTTCCCATTATGTCCACACTCTTCTTTTTGACGTGTGCCTGCGGCAACGATAAGCATAAAAATTGCAAGAAACCAAAGTATTGTCCCTAAACCGTAACCATAAATAGGTGTGCCAGATGCATGCAAACTAGGATAAATCGTAAGCGCAAAACAACCAACAGTATTGCCACCATTTAATTAAACTGAGTCAGATCAATATTCCCTGGCAACAGATTTTCAATCTCTTCCACCGTAGTGGCT
>VAPM010795704.1_pt1 | contig 11505 bp, 7 predicted proteins | sample 3395091 | NCBI WGS metagenome assembly VAPM01 (sample SAMN08290445, study PRJNA428436) | hydrothermal vent metagenome | isolation source: Deep-sea hydrothermal vent chimney 3 | place: Pacific Ocean: Juan De Fuca Ridge | reverse complement strand
TGAGAGAACCAATCATATCAAATATCCCAGCAGCGGGCGCAGGGACATATTCAGTAACCGTCACTTTATTGGGCTGTGAAAGTTTAGCTGGTACTACAGATGTTATTGTTAATCCTAAGCCACCGGCTATTGCCATCGCAGGAAATTCAAATCCGACTTGTCAGGCAGCAGGTGAAGTTTATGCTGTAGCAGGATTGGCAAATTCAACATATATCTGGACTGTTCCGTTAGGTGCAACAATAATTGGTTCGTCAGACGGGCCAAGTATTACAGTTGACTTTGGATTGAATAGTGGAGACATCACAGTTATTGAAACAAATAGCGGCTGCTCCGGTGATCTTGTAAGCCTAAATATTAATTTACAAAGTTGCCCGTTTACAGCTGATTTTATCACTGATATTGATGAACTTTGTATTGGAGGAACTGTACAATTTACTGATGCGTCTTCTGCACCAATAGGAACAAATTATTCCTGGGATTTTGGTGCTGATGCAACACCGGCAACTGAAAATTCTGTAGGCCCTCATAGTGTTACCTACAGCATAGCAGGAACCAAATCCATTTCACTAACTATTACCAATGGACCACAAACAGATGTTATCACCAAAGACATAATAATTACTGATCCTCCTACCGCAGATTTATCGGGTGATGATACTATTTGCCCTGGGAGTTCTGCTGGACTTACAGTTAATTTGGCAGGCAAAGCACCATGGGTTTTTGTATATAATGATGGGACTTCAGATTTTACCGAAAATATCAACAGCTCACCATTCGTAATAAATGTCAATCCTGTTGTGATGACAACATATACCGCAGTTTCGGTTACTGATGCATTATGTTCCGGTACTGTATCTGGTTCTGCAACTATTGATATTTCTCCAGTAAAAAATGTTACACTCTCATTGGATTCTATTATTGGAGGTGCTCCTGGTGATCAGGTTAAAGTTCCTTTGAGAGTAGTTGACTTTGCGGATTTGATGACCATGCAATTTACAATAGCATGGGATGCTAATTTATTAACATATAATAGCATTGCGGATATTGCAATTGGAAATGTCTCAGGAGGTAGTTTTGGTTTAGATGAAATCGGAAATGGATTCTTAACATTTTCATGGAATACTTCATCTTTAAGTGATACAACAATAATTGATAATACTGCCATTTATTCAATCGTTTTTGATGTAACAAATACTGTTTGTGGAGATGGTGCAGTAACAATCGATGAATCTCCAGCAGCAATTGCCCCAATTGAGATAGCAGACGAAAATTTGTGTGTTGCTAATGTTACTGTAATTGGAGGAAATATTGAAATACAATCTACAGCTTCCATAGCCAGTAGCGATGATGATAATATAATTTGTTTTGGTGATCAAGTGATTTTTACTGGATTACCGGGAGGATTGGCAAACTATGATTTTTATCTGAACGGAGTACAGGTTCAAAGTGGAGCAAATAGTGTATATGTAAATAGTGCATTAGTCGATCAGGATTCTGTAAATGTAATTGTAGGAGATGGCCAAAGCTGTTCATTGGCTGCTCAAGGAATTGTTACTGCTGTAAATCAAATTATTGTCACTCCAACGATCACAGACATTACTGCCTGCGGGCTTTCTGATGGAGCGATTTCGCTATCAGTAAGTGGTGGGTCAGGAGATTATTCATACAATTGGACAGGAATTGGGTTTGGTGATCCGAGTGACAAAGATCAGTCAAATCTTGGAAGAGGATTTTATTCAGTAACTGTGACAGACAATATTTCGGGATGCACAGAAACTTTAGATATAGAACTTAAAGAACCAGTCGATTTTGTGCTAAGTACAACAAAAAGCGATGTCACAAGTGCAGGAGGAAATGATGGGTCTATTGACCTTACTATCTCTGGGGGCACAGGTCCATTCACCACACTTTGGACTGGACCAAATGGATATAATTCAACAGATCAAGATATAAGCGGTTTGCTTGCCGGGACTTATGTAGGAACAATAACGGATAGCAATAGCGGATGTACAGATGCTATCGTTGTAGAGATTCTTCAACCAGTCAATCCTTTAGTTTTGAATGCAACTAAAACTGATGTTTCGACATGCGGTGCTATGGATGGAACAATCAATTTGTTAATTACTGGTGGAAGTGGAAGTTATGGCATTTCGTGGATCGGCCCGAATTCGTTTACCTCAACTATCCAGAACTTATCTGGATTAGAAGGAGGTCTTTATATTGCAACGGTTGTTGACCTTGTAACTTCTATTGCAGCCCAGTGGACTGTTCAAGTTGATGAGCCAGAAGGATTTGTTGCAGCGGCAACAGTTTACGATATCACTTATTGCGATGGCGCAGATGGGACGATTAACTTAACAGTCACTGGAGGTTCTGGTGATTTTGACTACTTGTGGAAAGATTTGAGTGGTTTAGGATTTACATCTTCTGACAAGGATATCATGGATCTCGAACAGGGAAATTATAGGGTTACAATTACTGATAATATAAATGGCTGCATAGATTCATTGGATGCGACTGTGGGCAGGCCGGCAATTTGTGATCAGCCGTGTGCGCTGAATGTAGAGTCAACTACAAATAACGCTTCATGCCCGGATATAGAAGATGGCGCAGCGGTGATCAATATTATTTCAGGTGGTTCAGGTCCGGGAAATTACTATGTAAGCCTTGATACAGGAAAAACATTTGTCCCTTTCCAAGGGCTTGATATTACTTCAATCATTGATCAGGGGCAAGGTAGCTATCTTTATATAGCAAAAGATACCGTAACAGGATGCATGGATACCACTGTCGCCAATGTGGGTGTATCTACAAATTTGATGGCGAATATTTCTGTGGATAATCCTGGATGTACAGAAGTGGATGGTGTAATTACATTTAATGTTTCGGGAGGAGTGGTTCCTTTCGAAGTTGATATAATTGACTCCTTAGGAAATGTAACTCAGAAATCTGGTACCGGTTTCTTCCAATTTATGGACTTAACAGCAGGTAGCTATTTCTATACTATTAGAGAGCAATCTGGTTGTACGATTGTAGCTTCCGATTCAATAGAACTGGTTGTCGATTGCGAAAGCGGTTGTACATCATTGGTAGCCAGTGCGCATAGCTTTGAAGATGCAACATGCGCTACAGACCCAGACGGAAAAGCAATCATTGATGTAATAGGTGGATCGAGCCCATATGAATATTCTACGGATGGTGTAAATTGGATTCCTTTTATATCCGGAAATGTGATAGATCAATTACCTCCTAATGGTATCTATAATATTGTAGTGAGGCAGGATACACTTAATCCAGATTGTCGAGTGGAGGTTTCCGTTGATATCAACGGACCTGATCCTATTATTTTAGCAACACCGATATTCACAACGCATATAGCAAGCTGTAATCAGAATGATGGAGCTGTGAAAATTGGTACTGTTGAAGGAGGAATAGAACCCTACAATTACCAGATTGATGGAACATTCTTTGTTTTAGCTTCCGATTCCATTCTTTCTGGATTAGGAGGAGGAATGCATATTTTTAGTGTGATTGATGCTGCCGGATGTAAAGCAGATTTTGACTTTGTAGTTGATTCGCCAGGTACAATAATTGCAACAACTACTGAAGTACCTGTTAGTTGTTCATCAATATTTTTGAAGGCAGGCATCGAAATTGAAATTGACTTGGCATCCACGACTTTACCAGGTCCATATGAAGCGTATGTTGCTTCCACCAGCGATCCTGAGAATGGAATGACCTATCAAATACCAGATAATGGTTTTAGAACAATTTTAAATCTTGAAAAAGGTTTTTATAATGTTAGTATTTCTTCAAACGTCGAAGGCGCATGTACTTTCAGCGAAACGCTTTCGGTATTCAGCGGAGCCTATCCGCTTGATTTTGAAGTGATCGATAGTGACAGCATAGTAAGCTGCATTGGAGAATTTGGTTCTATCACCATTGGCAATGTTACCGGTGATCCTGATACGATATATATTGTTCAGTTAATATCAGAATCAAATTTGATTTTAGAAACATATTCGCTGACCAATTTTGAGTTGGAGGATGGATTTACAATAGATGAATCTAATACTGATAAGCTGGTAGCCGGAAGGTATTATATAAAAATGATTCAGAATCAAAATGAATGCCCTGATGTGCAGGCAGTATCTGATTTAATCACAATTTATGAGCCACTAGGTCAACTTGGATTTGAAGTACTAGAAGATGAGGTTTCTTTATCCGACAGACCAACAGGATATATTATTGGAGAAGTGGTGCCAAGTGGAGGTACTCCTTATGAAGCACTTATTCAATTGATAGAACCTGCTTTCGAAATGAATATTACTGATATCATTGAGTTTAATGAAATGAGAAATTGGGAAGAAGTGTCAAATACTGGAGATAATTTGAGCCGATACCTGATTAAGTTTGATACACTTTGGGCGGGGCTATATGAAATCATGGTGCGTGATTCTTATGGATGTGAGTTTGATATGGAGCATAGTATAGGTTATGATGAAACGGTATTCATACCAAATGTATTTACACCCAATAATGATGGATATAACGATACATTTTACATAAGAAATTTACCGGAATCAGGAACTAAGGTAATTATTTCAAACAGAAACGGATCCATAGTTTACGAATCAGATGATTACAATATTGATAACTTATGGGATGGAGGAAATGTCGCTGATGGGATTTATTTCTATACCATAAGTATGGTAAGCGGTGACACATTTAAAGGATGGGTAGAAAAATGGAGTGGTTCGAGACCTTAAATTTCACACAGAAATTTCATGGTATCAATGTCATCGGCATAGTCCCAAATCTCCGGAGATTGAGCTTTGCCAAACTGCACACTTCCATCCAATAAATCCTGCTTACTGACAATACACTGTATCTTGTCTTTATTGGAGAATAATTGATTTTTCAATGAATCTATATCTTTATAATAATCATAATAGATTATAGAAATAGGAGACACCAGCTTTTCACTTTGTTGGAACAAGGCGAATCCACTATCAAGATGCTTGGTCATATTGACTAATAATATTGACCTTTGATAAGCGTAGTTGTTGTTATACTTATTGTGGTCAATCAAATAATGATTATCTTCAAATGATGAGATCAGATTTTTAATATCATAATTTTCCGACAGAAATATTTTAGAGACATTTCTGCACCCCAAGCCAAAATAAGAAAAAACATCTTTGGCTAGTAATTTCATTTCGCTGAAACTTTCATCTCCTGTTAATACTGCAATTGAAGTTCTGTTTTTACGAATTATATTTGGAATCTTTGAAAAATAGTAGTGAAAGTATCGGGATGAGTTGTCGCTACCGGTGGCAATCACTGCATCTATCCCTTTTAGTCGGTCAACAAATTCAATATTATTTTTTATTTCAGGGTCAATTTTTTCGAGCTCGTCAGTAATAAATGGGATTAATATTTCATCCTGGCTGCTTAGCTTGGCAACTAATCTATGCCCTGATATTAGCACGCAAATCATATCGTGAATGCCGACTAAGGGAATATTTCCAGCCATGACAATCCCAACATTCTTCTGCTTTACTTTCGTTAAATCATAGCTTTTTAGCCAAGTCCTGATGCTGTCTTCTTCCAAATATCTTATGAGACCATCGAATGATAACTCGATATTTTCCGGCGTAAACCATGGGTTTTTATATGAGGCTTGCTCAATATATTTATCCAAAGTACCCCAGTCAATCATTTTTAACCTGCGACCTAACTCAATAAATAAATTTGTTCTTTTAATAAAATCCAATTTTTATTGAAATTTAGAAACGATTTGCTCTTTTTTGTGCAAACTTAAGATTAATTGATAAGTTTCGATTATTTATAAATATAAAGTTATAGCAACATGGCAATAATGATAACCGATGAATGCATCAATTGTGGTGCATGCGAACCAGAATGTCCTAATACTGCAATTTATGAAGGTGGAGTAGAATGGACCTGGGGAGGAGGAACAACCTTAGAATCTGTGGAAATAGATGACGGTACCAGTATCCCTGGCGATGAAGAGCAAGAACCGCTTTCAGATGAATTTTATTATATCGTATCAAATAAATGTACAGAATGTATGGGTTTTCATGAAGAGCCTCAATGTGCTGCTGTATGTCCTGTAGATTGTTGTATCCCTGACCCAGAAAACGAGGAGACAGAAGAGGAATTGCTGACAAAGCAAGCTTGGATGCACAAAAAATAAAAAAATAAGCCTATTTTTTTAAGCAATAAAGTAGGCTTATTTCATTTTTCTTCTCTTTATTAAGTATGCCGATAGCACTTTATCAAAATCATCTTGTATGTCTGCAGTGATAAAATCTATTTTAAATTGGCCACACTTGAGAGCCAAATCTTGAAAATATTCATTCACTTTTTCAACATATCTTTCTTTGATCTGAGCTGGATGAAGTTTTAATTCTTCCTTTGTTTCAAGATCAATGAATTTGTAAGGCCTGTCATCAAATTCAAATTCGAACTCTGTTTTTTTGTCAGTAACATGAAACAGCAATATTTCATGATTGTTATATTTAAGATGTTGCAGGCTATTGATTATTTCCTGCACCTGCTCATGATTATCAAACATATCGCTGAAAATAATGACCAAACTTCTCTTATGGATTTTATTGGCGATTTGATGTAAAACTTCAGGTATGCTGGTTTTTTTATTATCCTTATGTGAAGATTGTAATAGTTTTTCCAGTAAAATCAGGATCTTATGCAAATGCGAATGGGTAGATTTTATTGATGTTTGAGATTCTATTTGGTCTGAAAATGTTGTTACACCTATTGCATCTCTCTGTTTTTGAAGCATAAAAGCAATTGCCGCTGCAGCCATTACACTAAAAGTAATCTTACCATAATTTTCTTTAGGGTAGTACATCGAAGATGAATTGTCAATTAAAATCGTGCATCGCAAATTGGTTTCTTCCTCATAGCGTTTTGAAAATAGCTTGTCGGTTCTTGCAAAAACTTTCCAATCAATATCTTTGGTGCTTTCACCAATGTTGTACAACCTATGCTCGGCAAATTCCACTGAAAATCCATGGTAAGGTGACTTATGAAGACCTGTAATAAAACCTTCTACCAATTGCCTGGCAAGAAGTTCTAAATTGCCTAACTCTCTTATTTTTTGGAGATCTATCTTCATTTGACTGTCATATTTTTAGAGCAATACTTAATTTATTTTCTCAAATAGTAAAAGAAATTATATTTATATATAAACTTTATCTTCCACCTTTAAAGGAACACTTACCAGTTTTTAAATGATTGACTTCAAAAAATGATACAGTATTAATAAAAAATGAATTAGTACTATTCAATAATATTCTTTAGCTATAACCTGAAATAGAAAGCAAGTAGAATTAATTATTGTACTGCAAAATATTATCATTTTCTTTCAACAAAGTAAATCATTGTTTTATATTTATCCGATTTTAATATTGTATATAGTAACATTTTTTTCAGGTAATTTTAGATCAATAACAAATAGAGCTGTGGAAGAGAAAAAGGACAACGGAAAAAAAGAAATTTACTCCCAACGAGTTAGAGCTGGTAAAAGAACATATTTTTTTGACGTAAAAGCGACTAGATCAAATGACTACTATCTCACAATTACAGAAAGTAAGAGAATGTATAAGGACGATGGATATTATTATGAAAAACATAAAATATTCTTGTATAAAGAAGATTTTAATAAATTTATTGAGGCCATGAACGGAACAATTGACCATGTAAAAACAGAGTTATTGCCAGAGGTCGATTTCACGCAATTTGACAATAACATACAGCAGGAAAAAGATGTTGTAGAAAATACCGAACTAGGGTCTGATCTCAAGTGGGATTAAGCAGAAAGTATGTTTTCAGTAGTGCCCTTGGAGTTTTCCTGGGGCTTTCTTTTTTTTATAAGAAAAAGATAATTTAATTCGAGCAATGAATCTATTCAAAAAACCCATAATTTTTGTAATACTTGCTTTCACAGTATTTATATTTATTAGCTGGTTTTTCTCTAGTATTTTCATCTATTTGGTAATCTCCATTATACTTTCTACCATCTTAAGACCACTTACCGACTATTTGTCTAATCAGCAATTTTTCAATGTCAGGTTGCCCAGGATTATAGCTGTGATTTTTTCCTTTTCATTATTGATTTTTCTATTGTCAGCCTTTATCACTTTATTTTTGCCATTAATTTCAGATCAAATCAAATTATTTAGTGGGATTGATTTGGAGCAAATTATTGCCAAACTTGAAGTTCCGCTCAAGGGCTTAGAAAATTTTATAATAAAATATCAATTGGGAGATTTTAAATCGGGATTTTTAGCTGTCACGATTAAGGAGGGAGTTAATGATTTTTTCAGTGAAGTAGAGATATCATCTATTGTAGAAAATCTTATTGCTCTTACAGGGAATGTTTTTGTTGGTCTAATGGCTATATCTTTCATAACGTTCTTTTTACTTTACGAGAAAGGGTTATTAAGAAAGCATCTTATAAATCTCATTCCCAATGAGTACTTTGAGGTTTCAATTGAAGGACTTTACAAAATTGAAAAGCTTCTTTCCAATTATATGCTTGGCCTATTATTGCAGATGACAGCCATTTTTTCCATGGTATTTGCCGGACTAACTATTTTTGGAATTAATTATGCAGCGACAATTGCCTTGTTTGCTGCAGTGATTAATCTTATTCCTTACGTAGGGCCAATTCTTGGAGCAGCATTTGGAGTAATTGTTGGATTATCGACAAGCGGAGTTCAAATATTTGAATCCAATCAATATATTGTAATGGTAATTCAAGTAGCATCTGTTTTTGCCACCGTTCAACTCACCGATAATATTTTCTTACAGCCATTGATTTTTTCAAAAAGTATCAAAGCCCATCCACTGGAAATATTTATTATTATATTTGCGGGCGCAACTCTGGCAGGTGTAGTTGGAATGATTGCTGCCATCCCTGTCTATACTATCGTACGGGTATTTGTGATGGAGATTTTTAGAGGATACAAAAGTTATTATATTTTCAAAGTTTAAAGAATGTCGCTACAGTGTGGAATAGTAGGATTGCCAAATGTTGGTAAATCCACTCTCTTCAATTCATTGTCATCAGCTAAGGCTGAGGCAGCAAATTTCCCTTTTTGTACTATTGAACCAAATATTGGTGTAATCACGGTGCCAGACAAAAGACTGGACATATTAACAGAGTTAGTAAATCCGTTGAAGACAATACCTACAATTATAGAATTTGTAGATATTGCAGGTATAGTAAAAGGTGCAAGTAAGGGAGAAGGTTTGGGCAATAAGTTTTTGGCAAACATTAGTGAAGTTGATGCAATAATTCATGTAGTAAGGTGTTTTGATGATCCTAATGTAATTCATGTCGATGGCAAAGTAAACCCAATTAATGACAAGGAAATTATAGATGCTGAACTTCAGTTAAAAGATTTGGAGGGCATTGAAAAAAGGATCCAGCGTCTGGAAAAAATCGCAAAATCAGGTGATCAGGATGCAAAAAAGCAATTGGCTATTCTTAAAAATTATAAGCAAGTGCTGGAAGAGGGCAAAAATGCCAGATCATTGCAAATTTCTGAACAGGAAAAATCAATTATTTCAGATGTTACTCTACTTACCGACAAGCCGGTTATTTATGTAGCCAATGTCGACGAGGATTCACTATCCGGAAATGAAATGACTTCTCAGTTAGAAAATATTGCTAAAAATGAAGGGGCTGAATTAGTAATAATATGTGCTTCTCTCGAGGAACAAATATCTGAACTTGATACACTGGAAGAAAAGCAAGAATTCCTCAACGAATATGGACTTGAGGAATCTGGGCTAAATAGATTAATTGGTGCTTCTTATCAACTACTGGACCTAATCACATACTTTACTGCCGGCCCTCAGGAGGTAAGAGCCTGGACAATACAAAGAGGTTGGAAAGCCCCGAGAGCTGCAGGGGTTATTCATACAGATTTTGAAAGAGGATTTATTAAGGCGGAAGTCATTAAATTTGATGACTTTATAAAGTTTAAAACGGAACTGGCTTGCAAAGAATCTGGGAGGTTATCCATTGAGGGTAAAGATTATGTTGTGCAGGATGGAGATATAATGCATTTTAGGTTTAATGTATAATTGCTATTGTGATTTTTTTAAATGCACAATTCGCAATTATTTTTTTGCTTATAATTGATTTTTATTTATATTAAAAATCCAATAAAAAAAGGTAATTAAATCAGAAAAGTTATTGTTGAAGATTTGATTGAAATTGTAAAATTTAGAATTTTTAAACATTAGTTAAATTTGCCTGTTAATTAGAAGGAATTGCATTACATTCTTTTATCAATAAGAACTTTTATAGATTATTGGTGCATGAATTAATTTTTTAAATAATATTTTTTTTATCTGTAATAAACAAACCATTGAGAGTTAGAGTCATATTTATTTTAAAGAACAAAGGAGCATTTGTTCCCTTTCATCACCAATTTTTACTTGCTCAATTAGTGAAAGGAATTATAATAAAAGGAGGGGATGAAAAATTCAGAGACTTTTCCTTCTACAACTTTTCAGGATTGAAAGGACAAACCAAGATAAGTAGAAACGGGCTACATTTTTTTTCAAGTAGAGTCACACTGGTATTTTCATGCCTTAATAAAGAGTTTGTTGACTATTTTATTGAAGAATTATTTAAAATGCCAAATGTGGAGGTTGGTAATCTGGTATTAATTCCCGAGGCAGTTGAACTAGAAATTATACCTGAGTTTAAGGATGAAATGAAATTTATTTGCATTTCACCTGTAGTTTTGCTCAAGCCTTCATTTAATGACAACGAAAGTAAAAGATTCATTCTACCTGAGACAGATGAGTTTTCAGATGTGTTGTTTGAATCAACAATAAGGCGAATGGAGGATGTAGGGTCTTATTCAAACGAAAAATTAGCATCATTTTCAAAATTTCAGCTTGTTCCAGATGAAAATTATTTGAAGAAGATTAGGGAGAATCAAAAAAAATTCGCCAGAATTTATCCCGTGTACGACCAAGATGTTAAATATGAAGTAAGAGGATATACATTTCCGTTTGTTTTATATGCCGCCAAGGAGGTGCAAGAATTCGTTTTTATTGGAGGAATAGGATCATTTACGCATAAAGGTTTTGGAATGTTAGATTTGGCCAACACTGATCCATCAAAAAGAACTACAACATATAGAAAAGCAGACACCGAATTACAGGAGTAGTCAATTCGATTTTATATTCCAAATTATAATATCGGTATTGAGCATTTGATCTTTTTAATCGACGCTGATCTCATATTCATTTACTCACCTTCCGATAAGTACTTATAAACTATTTTAAGTTCAAAGGCTTATTTCGAGCAGAAATGATTCCAATTCGTTTCAAGTATCAATAATTAATTCATGCTTTTTTCAACTTAGAAGTTATGATTATTACTAACCTTTTTTGCAATATTATTTTTTAACAATTATTAACTTTTATAAT
>VAPM010116063.1_pt1 | contig 11506 bp, 11 predicted proteins | sample 3395091 | NCBI WGS metagenome assembly VAPM01 (sample SAMN08290445, study PRJNA428436) | hydrothermal vent metagenome | isolation source: Deep-sea hydrothermal vent chimney 3 | place: Pacific Ocean: Juan De Fuca Ridge | reverse complement strand
GTTTCCCAGCCATCGCCGGTGTTTATTTCCAGAATATCCGGTTCGCCCTTGGGGTAATCAAGGTTGACGCCAAGCTGAACATAGGCCGCGCCTTTGGTGCCGCAGATGCGAAATTCGCAAGCCTGATGTTTTCGCCCAAAACTGTGGTTGTGATTGATCGACAAGGCGCACCGCACCCGGTTACCATAATCCAGTATCGCCGCTGTTCTGGTATTGGATGTGGGTTCATTTGGATGACCAAGGGTTTTTGCATGCACGCCCTTTGGGTTGCCCAGAACAGAGCGCACGAAATCCAGATAGTGGATCGAGTGCAGCAGGATTTCCACCCTTGGCAGGTCACGCAAAAATTCCCACAGACCCCAAGGTGTGTCCAGTGCCAGCCAGGCGTCAAAATCAACGACCTCACCCAACAACCCCTTGTCGATTGCGTCGCGCAAGGCCAGCATCATTGGAGCAAACCGCAGTTGAAAGTTCACCGCAGCCCTCAGATCGCGGTCGCGACAAATGTGCAATATTTCAGTCGCCCCGGACAGATCGCGGCCCATGGGTTTTTGAATCAGCACAGCAGCGCCATTTGGCAGGGATCTCAGAATACTGGCATGGGCATCGGGGGGTGTTGCCAGATCAAAAACCACACCTGTTTGCGCTGCTGCTTGTTGGGCAGTTTCATAGGCGATAAACCCATGCTTTTCGGCCAGCGCGCTGGCTTTAGTGGTATCGGGATCATAAATCCCCTGAACCGTAAATCCGGCCGCTGCATATGCCGGAATATGCGCGTCGGTCACAATCGATCCGGCCCCGAAAATTACAATCGGGATCGGTGTGGCCGGGCAGGGCCATGTTTGAGCCAGCTCAATCATAGTGAAAGACTTCTTGCATGCTTGCCCACCATTCACCTTCGCCGCGCGGTTCCAGCGGGGTTTGGCAAGGCGCGCAGACATCCCACCATTTTTGGGTTTCCGGGTCGGTCGCCATTTTCGCAGCATCCGCCGCAAAATCTGTGCCGTGGTATTCAAAATAGCTGAATAACAGGTTTTCCGGCTCACGCAGAAAAATCGAATAATTGCGAATGTTGCATTCACTTATCTTGGCCAGAACACCGGGCCAGACGTTGGCATGCAGGCGCTTATATTCGGTAATCTGGTCCGGTTTTAGCGCAATAACGCTTCCCATTCGTTGCATGGGCAGCACTCCTTATTCTGCGGCTGTACTAAGGGCGCCAACTGTTCGGTATTTGATGGCAGCCATGTCCCAGTCAATTCCGATTCCCGGTTCTGTGCTTGGAAACGCCCGGCCGTTTTTGATCTTCATACCCGTGCGGGTCAGGCTGCCCAACTGCGGTATGTATTCAAGCCACGGTGCATTTGGGATAGCGCAGACCAGACTGACATGTAGTTCCATAAGGAAATGTGGGCAGACCGGAATAGCATGGGCCTCAGCCAGATGGGCGACCTTGATCCATGGGGTGATGCCGCCGATACGGGCAACATCGACCTGTATAATTGAGGCCCCGCCAGTGACCAGATAATCCTTGAACTGACTTAAAGAATACATGCTTTCACCAACCGCGACCGGTACCGATGTACCGGCAGCCAACAAACTGTGTTCGGTCACGTTATCGGCGGGCATCGGTTCTTCGAACCAGGCTATATCAAATTCTTCCAGCATACGCGCCCGACGTTTCGCCTCGGCCAGATTAAAGGATTGGTTGGCGTCCACCATAATATCGTAATTTGATCCAACCGCATCACGCACCGCCTTTAGACGGGCGCGGTCTTGGGACAGATGCGGTCGCCCAATTTTCACCTTGGAACCGGAAAACCCCTTGGCCTGTGCGTCCAGCGCGTCGGCCACCAGATCATCGGTTTCGATATGCAACCAGCCACCTTCAGTGGTGTACATCGGCACTGACTCTTTTGCCCCGCCCAGCATCCGGTACAGGGGCAAACGCGCGCGTTTACAACGCAAATCCCAAAGCGCAATATCAATCGCGGCCAGCGCCAGTGACGAAATGGCGCCAACGGCCGTCGCATGGATGGAAAACAGCAGATCACGCCAGATGCGGCCGATTTCTTCGGCCTCTTGCCCAACCAGCTGATCAATCAGATCGTCCCGCAGCAATGCCATTACCGCTGAACCGCCCTGACCAATGGTATAGCTATAGCCCAGCCCGGTTACCCCATCAGCGTCAATTATCTGAACAAACGGGGTCTGCTGACTGTCAAAGCTTTGAATGGCATCGGTGCGCTGCACTTTGGGTTGCAGATCAACCATGAATATTTCAACAGATGTGATCCGGGCCATGGCGCTACCTCAGGCTTTGTTCGGTTTTGGCGTCGAACAGGTGGCAGCTGGCCAGATCCAGATGGAATGTCAGCGTTTCACCGTCCGCGACCGGGCGCGGTTTCAGCATTTTCGCCTGCACTTCCTGACCGGAAAAGCGGGTGTATAGCAGGGTTTCAGTTCCCAATGGTTCTGACACCACAACCTGCATTTCAATGGGGGGTGACTGTTCTTCCAGTTCAAGCGCGTGGCCTTCGGGCATCAGGTTATCGGCGCGAAAGCCCAGGATGATTTTTTGGCCGACGGTAACGGACTTGGCAAAGCCTTGGGGTATTGGCAACTTAACACCGTCCGCAAATTTCATCTGTCCGCCATTAGTGATTTCACCGCTCAACAGGTTCATCGGGGGGGAACCGATGAAGGTGGCAACAAAGGTGTTTACCGGGCGTTCAAACACCTCGGTCGGGGCGCCCTGTTGTTCAATATAGCCGTCGCGCATGATCACGATGCGGTCGGCCAAAGTCATGGCCTCCACCTGGTCATGGGTCACATAGATGATCGTCGTTTTGATTTTCTGATGCAGTTTTTTGATTTCCACCCGCATCTGGGCGCGCAGTTTGGCATCAAGGTTGGACAGGGGTTCATCAAACAAAAACACATCCGGGTGGCGCACAATGGCGCGACCCATGGCGACCCGCTGACGCTGGCCACCGGATAGGGCACCGGGTTTGCGATCCATGTAATCCTGAAGGCTTAAAATGTTGGCGGCTTCATCAACGGATTTGGTGATTTCGGCAGCTTCTTTGCCAGCAATTTTCAGGGAAAACCCCAGATTTTCACGCACCGTCATATGCGGGTAAAGCGCGTAGTTCTGGAACACCATGGAAATGTTGCGATCCCGCGGCGGCATATCATTCACAATGTTGTCGCCAATGCTGATGTTGCCGCTGGTGATGTCCTCTAGCCCGGCAATCATCCGCAAGGTCGTGGATTTACCGCAGCCCGATGGCCCCACCAAAACCACGAATTCATTATGGGCGATATCCAGATCAATGCTATGAACCACTTCCAGTGGGCCATACTTTTTCACGACATTTTCTAACAGCACTTGCGCCATGGTTTAGCCTTTCACGCCGCCGAAGGTCAGCCCGGCAATTAGATGTTTTTGTACAAGGAATGTCAGGATCAACGCCGGGATGATCATAAGTACTGCCAACGCACACATTCCACCCCAGTTGATGGTAAATTCCGAGGTGAAATCACGCAAGCCGACAGGCATGGTTTTGGAAAAAGTTGAACGCGTCAGCTGACTGGCCAGCGCGTATTCGTTCCATGATGTCAGAAAAGCAAACATGCCAGCCGACGCCACCCCGGCACGGGCCACGGGGAATTCCACCTTCCAAAATGCCTGCCACCGCGTGCAACCGTCAATTTCGGCAGCTTCGGCCAGATCCGGCGGGATTTGCCGGAAAAACCCATCAATCAGCCAGATGGTGAACGGCACATTCATAGCCACATAAACCAAAATAAGGCCCACATGGGTGTCAATCAGCCCGGTTTTGGCCATGACGATGAACAGCGGCAATGACAACGCCACACCGGGAACGGCCCGTGTAAGCAACAACCCGATAAAGATTGCCGATTTGCCTTTGAAACGATAGCGCGCAAAGGCGTAGCCCCCGGCCATCCCGATCAACAGGGCAATCACTGTGCTGGTGACGGAAATGATCATGGAATTTGTAAAGTACTGCAGAACAGGCACACCGCCTTCACCTGCCCCGCCAAACATGGCGCGGTAGTTATCCAGGTTCAGCCCGCGCGGGATCCATACGGGCGGCTTGGCCATGATATCTACGGTTGGGCGAAAGGAATTCAGCACGATCCACAGGCCCGGAATGCAGATGATTGACATCGCGATGAACAGAGTAACATGGCGCACCCCGGCGCCAATGCGCGTGCGAATGCGATGCTGGCGATTGATATCCATTGCCATTGCCATCACCCTGCCATCCCAAGCTCTGCCCGTGCGGCGTTAAGTTTACGAAAGAAAAAGATCGTGAAAAAGATTGCCATAAAGATCGACACATAGCCCATAGCGTTGGCGTAGCCCATTTTGGCGTCCACATATCCGGTGCGCCCGATCAAGGTCCAGAGCAATTCCGTGCGCCGGGCAGGGCCGCCATTGGTCATGATGTTTACAATGTCATAGGCCCGCGCCACATCCAGAGACCGGATCGCCAGCGCAATATAGATGAACGGCATCAAAAACGGCAGGGTGATGTGGCGAAAGGTCTGCCAGGGCGTGCAGCCATCAACCTTTGCAGCCTCTAACGGGTCCTGCGGTATGGAGAACAGCCCGGCAAGAATCAGAATCGCGAACACGCTGGTAGATGACCACATTTCGGCGAATATTATCGAAAACATCGCCAGTTTCTGATCCACCAGCCATGGTATCGCCGTCGTCGATAGCCCAAGTGATTGCAGGGCGTTGTTTACCAGACCCACATTGTCATTGAAGATAAACTTGAATTGAAACCCAACCAGGATGGGCGAAAACATCATTGGGAACATCATTATCGTGCGCAAAGTGCGCTGGCCGCGTGTGACCTTGCTGACCAGCAGGGCCAGCCCGAGACCCAGTAGCATTTCAAGATTAAGGGCGATGGTCAAAAGCAGCACCGTGCGCCCAAAGGCCGCCCAGAACACTGAGCTTTTAATAGCCTTTTCGTAGTTGAACGTCCCAATCCATTTATACAACGTTTCCGGCCGGGTCAGCTTGTAGGGTGTAAAGCTGGAATACAGCGAAAACAGCAAAGGGATCAGAACCACCGCTGTCAAAATCAACAGGGCAGGAAAAATCAGAACAAACCAGGGGGGCAGCTTTTTGCGAAACATCAGCGTGACTTTTCCGTGGATTAATTTGGGGGCGGTTATGACGCCGCCCCCGGTCAAAATGGTTTACGGACAGGTGTTAGTATACACCGTTTTCCTGCATCATTTCATCTACTGCGTCAGCTGCATCCTGCAAAGCTTCATCAACTGTCTTGTCGCCCAGAATTGCCGCCTGAATTTCAGGAAAAATCAGGTTGCTGGCTTCAATCCAGTATTCGGTTTGTGGAACCGGAAATGCATGTTTCGCTGCTTCCTGGAACACTGCCAGGGTTTCGACGCGATATGCATCACCGGCGGCTTCGGCCACCACGTAGTCCCACACGGCGGTACGTGTCGGCAGTGATCCACCGGCGCTTTCCACCTTTTGGCTTTCTTCACTTGTCAGGAAGGTCACAAGCGATGCCGCAGCTTCCTTGTTCCCGCAGTTTTCGGTAACCGAGAAACCGTGATGTCCAGACCAACCGGTGCGCAAGCCACCACTGCCCATTGGTTGTACTGCCAGGCCAACATCGCCGGCTGCTTTCGAGCTTTCAGGGTCGTTGAAATACCCAGACCAGCCCGGCCAATCCAGATTGATCGCAATGGTGCCAGATGCGAAACCCGCACCCAGTTCGTCCCAAAGATACGACGTTGTACCCGGAGGAACAGCACCTGCTTCGTAAAGGTCCTTGAACCAGTTCAGCGCCTCGCGGCCTGCGTCGCTGTTAAAGGCAGGCGTCCAGTCGTCGTTGAACATTTTGCCACCATTTGCCACGACCATTTCATAGAAACGACCCGAAGCGCCTTCGTCTTTACCGGCAAACTGTGTGCCGTAGAAATTTGGTGGATCAGCGAAAAAGATCGCCTGATCTTTGAATTGGTCCAGCGTATCCGGTGGTGCCAGATCATAGCCATACTCGGCTTTGAACGCCGCTTGGCGGGCCTCATCAGCGTATAAAGATTTTTGGTAATAAAGTGCTGAAACATCAAATTGAGCGCGTGGCAACATCACCAGCTTGCCCTGGACGGTAGACGCAGAAATCATTGCCGGTACAAAACCAGCAATATCAGCCGCATCCACATATGCCGTCAGGTCAATATACAGGTTCGGGTATTGGGGTGCGAATGAAGAATGGTTTGAACCTACGCACCAATTTGTTGTCCCGGCCGCAATGTCCGACTTGAATTCTTTGTCCAGTTCAAAGTGGTTCTTCTTTGAAATGATATCGACTGTGGCGCCGGTTTCGGCTTCCCATTCAGCGATACGGGCATAGAGTGCCTCATATTGCTCGCCGCCGATTAGTTTGGCCTGAATGGTGATCCCGTCAAATGCTCCGGAAAACGCAGGCATTGCCGCGCCGATCGCCAAGCTGGTCGTCACTGAAAGTAGCGCCAGTGTGTATCCTTGTTTCATAGTATCCTCCCTGAAAATACGTCTATTGCGTGCAGTTCTTGCTGGTACTGTTTTGCATATAAACTTGACTTTCATATTTAGTCAATCTCTTATTCGCTTGTCAACAGGAGCTAAACCCATGTTTTTTGACACCCACCTGCACCTTATTTACCCGGATCGTCTGGATTATCCCTGGCTGGAAAATGTACCGGCATTGAACCGGCCCAACACCATTGAAGACTATATATCAGTCGCCCGCAGGCTCGGGATTACCGATTGCCTGCATATGGAAGTTGACGTTGCCGACGCCAGTATCCGCGACGAAACGGTAATGGTGCAGGATATGATGGCCGTTAAAAACAGCCCTATACGCGGTGCCATTTCGGCGTGTCGGCCCGAGCGAAATGACTTTGCTCAATTCGTTGAATTGGCGCAGTCTTCCCCGACCATCCGGGGGTTTCGCCGGGTTTTGCATGCGGTACCGGATGGCGTTTCGCAAACACAGGTATTTCGCGAAAATATACAACGACTTTCCGGTACGGGGTTAACATTTGATCTTTGCGTGCGGCCCGATCAACTTTCGATTGCGGGATCACTGGTAGATCACTGTCCTGACGTGATCTTTATTTTGGATCACTGCGGAGTACCGGATATTTTAGGTGGTGTGTACACGTCTTGGGCAGAAGGCCTGTCTGAATTAGCAAAGCGACCCAATGTAACCGGCAAAATTTCCGGCCTTATCGCCTATGCTGACCCTGACACCTGGGGGCTGGATGATATTCGCCCATATTTTGATTATACGGTCTCCAGCTTTGGCCATAACCGGATCATCTGGGGCAGCGACAGCCCGGTTTGTAATCTGGGCGGCGGCTTGGAAAGCTGGGTGGCGGCAACCCATGCTTTGACCCAAAACTGGTCGGCATCCGACCGGGCCGCGCTTTTTCGCGATAACGCCCACGGTGTCTGGAACACAGAATAGTCTAACAGAAATCGTTCAGTTTCCAGTTTTCCTGTGCTAGTTGCCAGAAACATTGAAATCGGGGAGCGATTAATTGAGCAAGGGCAGCGAGAAACCGATGGAAAAATACAGCGCGCCTGCGTTGTCCAAGGGGTTGGATATTCTAGAGCTTTTGGCAGGCCAAAGTGATGGCATGAAAAAGTCTGAAATTGCCAAAACTCTGGATCGGTCGGTAAGCGAAATTTTTCGCATGCTGGTTGTCCTGGCGGACCGCGGCTATGTCAGTATCGATGATGCCAGCGAGCAATATTCTCTGACGCTGAAAATGTTTGAAATCGCCCACAAAAATCCACCAATTAAACAGCTGACAAATGTTGCCGTCGGTTCGATGGCGGGGCTTGCGGACCAGTTGAACCAGTCAATTCATCTAGCGGTTTTATATGGTAGTAATATTCTGGTTGTTGCCCAAAATAACCCGCCAGGGAACAACGTGACAAGCGTGCGTTTGGGCGCGCGCGTTCCGGTCATTTTGACGGCGTCAGGTGCCGTGTTGACCAGCCAAATGAGCCAGGAGAGTCGGATTGAAATTTGCAAGAGCATCGATTCAGCTACCCCAGACCAAATAAAGAATTATGAAATAAATGTGCAGCAGGCCGCAAACAGTGGTTTTTGCGTCAGCGCATCTATGGTAATTGCCGGGGTACAGAATATTTCGGTGCCGATCTTTGACTATTCTGGTCGGATCGCCGCCTCTTTGACTATCCCTTATATTCAGCGTCTTATAGCCACCAATGATCCGGATTTGAACGAAGCAAAAAATGCGCTGGTCGAAGCCGGAAAAAAAATCTCTGCCCAATTGGGCGCCGGTGTAAATGGCATGTCGACCGGCCCAAATTAGCCTAGCATTTTCTTAGTATTCTGAAGCGCGCCAAAAACCGTTTGGTTGTGCTGCCCCAAAGATGGTGCGGCAATCGGGGTTTTCAGGGTCTGTCCGTCAATACGCAACGGCGAACGCAATGCATTCAATTTGGTATCCGGGTTCCGGCTGATTTCGTGTTCGAAGTCCATTATTGTGTAGGCTTCGCTGGCGCGCAACTCGGCCCAGTTCAAAACCTCGGAACACCAGATATCGGCGGGCTGCAAGACAGCCAGCCAATTGGCGGTAGTGCCGGTTTTAATACGGGTGGCCAGCGCCGATTTAATATCATCTCTTTGTGCCATCATAGCCTCGGTATCATCGTAATACTGTGCCAGCCCCTGAACATCCAATAGTTCACAAAGTGTTTGTAATGACGGCGTCATCGCCAATGCCAGATATCCATCGGTGGTCTGATAAACACCGTAGGGTGCGCCAAGGTAGGCATGCGCACCGTTTACTGCACTGCGCTCAGGCAGGCGGTTTCCATCATTTAAGTGGGTGGTCAGTACTTCGAACTGAAAATCAACCATTGCCTCAAGAAGGCTGGTTTCGATCCGTGCCCCGCGACCATGGATGCCACGCCCGACCAGTGCGGCCAGGATACCCTGGGCCAGCGCATTGCCGGCCATCATGTCAGCGACCGCCAAACCCATAGGCATTGGCGGGTCATTCCGCCCGCCGGTCAGCCACAACGCGCCGGAACGCGCCTGCGCCAGCAAATCTTGGCCCGGTAGATCCTTCCAGGGCCCGTCTTCGCCATAACCCGAAATAGACCCGTATATAATGCCTGGATTGATGGATTTCACATCGTCGTAGCCAAACCCATGGCGTTCAATTACGCCGGGGCGGAAATTTTGGATCATCACATCTGCGGTCCTGATCAGGTCTTGCAATCGCGCCCGGTCATCCGGGTTGCGCAAATCGGCGGTTATGCTTTCCTTGTTTCGATTGATCGCGTGGAAAAGGGAATTGTCGCCATCAATATCAGTGTCTGAAATGTAAAGGTTTCGGCACAAATCACCCACACCCTGACGCTCGACCTTTATGACCCGCGCTCCAAGATCTGCCAGTTTCAAACTGCATAGAGGCCCCGATAGGAACTGACTGAAATCCAAAACCGTCAGGCCATTTAGCGGACGATTATCCTGTGGCAGCACCTTCATTTTCGGGTCTCCTGATAGATTAGTTCCAACTGAGCAAGTGCTATGTCGATAGGGACCTTGCGGCTGATGCATGCATGAACAGCAGCGCCCCCCAAATCCTGAAACCCCATATACCCATCATAACGTGGGCGCAGCCATGAGGTATTCAATGTCGCCCGGGTGTTGCGAAAGAAATCGTTTGATGCAGCGTTGCAGACATCGCTATCCCATGCAGCTGCATGTGCTGGTTGACCGCCCGCTTCAAAGAACAGCCCAGACTGACACTCGGCCCCGGCAATCCAGAACGCGTAATCAGCGGCTATGTCACGGTGTTTAGAAGCGGCAGAAACAGCGATGCCTGTACCACCAATAATGGTGCCTTGGGGGCCGTTACCGTCAAGGCCCGGTGCATTCGTAAACCGGATAGGATACCGGCAATAATTTTCGCGGCTGTAATTTGTATAGCCATAGCCAAACGGCGCATAGGCGGGTGCAATGATTGTGCCGCCCATCCAATCCAGTATGCCAATGGGGTCAAGCGTCAAACATTCTGGCGACATCAGGGCCGTGATTTCGCACAGTATTTCCAGAATTTCCCGGCCGTTGTCCTTAGCGATGAAACGATCCGGGTTTTCGGCGATCCGAAACCCCAAATTGCGGGCCATCCCCATGAAAGTCATCAAAGCATTAATCGGGATCAGCGCAAATGCCACCCGTCCCGATCTGGCCAGATCGACAACACCAGCCCAGTCCCCCGGCGCGTGGTCCAACAGATCAGGGCGATACGCTGCCACCGGAGTCGCGGCATCGATTGCCAACGCCCATTGGTGACCTAAAAATTCATATGATTGATGCGAAGGGCCGACCGAGTTAGCAGCAAGCTGTGCCAATTCCAGTTCCCGCCCCAATGTGTCCAGTGCCAATAATTCTCCGCTGCCAACGACCTCCCCTACATGGGGGTGATCAATGACCATCAGATCATAATCACCGGCCATTTCACTGATGGGGTGATCGGCAAATGCCTGAAGTGGGCGTTTGCCCCAGATGATTTCAACGCCAGGGTGATCCCGGTAATACTGAGCCGAGGTTGCAACCATAGGATCAAAGCCACGGCTGTGATCCCACGTCATCCCCCGCAAAACGATTGAATTTTTCAAATGCCTATCCTGCCGGGGTGGTGCTGATCGTACTTGGATCGCGGTACAGTGCCGTCATCAGATGTTCACAATAGAGTGCCAGTTTACCTTCGCCTTTGTAGACAGAATAGCTTACCCGGACTTTACCCATTGTGTCGGATTTCGGTTCTTTCCCCAGGTTTTCCCGGATCGTGTAGATTGTGTCTCCGATAAATACCGGAGCGATAAATCGTAATCTATCATAACCGTAGGAAAACGAATTCAGGCAGTTGGTCGCTGCCAACCCCAGACCGTAAGAAAACACCATTGCACCGGCCACAAGTCGCTCGCCAAACAGCCCCTCTTGTTCGGCAAATTCTTTGTCAGACACATAAGGGTGGTGATCCATAACCAGACTGTTGAAAAGCATCGCCTCGCCTTCAGATATTGTGCGCCGGATGGAACGGATTTTATCGCCAGGTTCAAAATCTTCATAGAACCAGTTTTCAGAATTCCATACAGCTACTTTGGCGTGTTCTTCCGGCAGCCCAGGCAATCCACGCGCATGAATGCCAATATCTGCCATGAGAATTCTCCCGGTACTTGTCTAATATTATGCTCTACGTAATGTTTTATATATCAAACGCTCATGTATATGTAAAACGTATTATTTTGAAGCTAAAGCCCAGCGGACATCGTCAAGTTGACGGTCAGTCATCTCATTTCTAAACATCTGACATGACCTAACGTAAGAACTCCCCCGGCTTTACCGGCCACCGCTTCCCGCCAGAAATCATCGAATATGTGGTCTGGCTATACTTTCGC
>VAPM010078242.1_pt1 | contig 11512 bp, 13 predicted proteins | sample 3395091 | NCBI WGS metagenome assembly VAPM01 (sample SAMN08290445, study PRJNA428436) | hydrothermal vent metagenome | isolation source: Deep-sea hydrothermal vent chimney 3 | place: Pacific Ocean: Juan De Fuca Ridge | reverse complement strand
CCTCATAATCAAAGCCGCCACCGGAGTTCTTCTGTAAGTCAGTAAAATGACCAGTCCACAAACATGCTATAGGTGAATCTTCCATTACCATATCCTCCTTATATCTATAAAGCCTTTACTATAATAAATAAAACACATCATCCACAAAAAAACAAGGTAATAAAAAACCAAGGACTGCCCTTGGTTTTTTATTTATCGTCTCTTTCCGACTTTTCGCCTACGTACAATAAGTGTGTTTGAATATTTCTTTATCTTTCTTGTCTTCTGGCCTTTTCCTGCTGGCTTACCCCACTTAGTACGCTGTCTTCGGTGCCCTCGCCCAGCTTTACCTTCTCCACCTCCATGTGGGTGATCAACGGCGTTCATAGCCGCTCCACGTACAGTAGGTCGTTTACCGAGCCATCTGTTTCTTCCAGCCTTTCCTATATTTACTAACTTATGTTCCTCATTTGAAACTTCTCCGACTGATGCCCAAGAATTCTCAAGAACTTTTCGAACTTCACTTGAAGGCATCTTAAGTAGAGTATACCCAGCATCTTGTCCGATAACCTCAGCATAATTTCCTGCAGAGCGAGCTAATTTAGACCCACCTTCTGGTTTTAATTCAATACTATATACAAACGTACCTACGGGGATATTCTTCAATCTAAGCCTATTTCCAGCCTTAAGTGGAGCCTTTTCTGAAGTTATAATACTATCCCCAACCTCAAGTGATTGTGGCAAGAGCATGTAACGACGCTCTCCGTCAGCGTATAATACAAGTGCAATAAATGCTGTTCTGTTTGGATCATACTCGATTGTCTCAATCTTTGCAGGTATATCTCTTTTATTAAAAAGGAAGTCTATATCACGATAAAGTCTCTTGTGACCACCACCTTTATGCCTTGTAGTAATACGTCCTTGACTGTTTCGCCCCACATGACGCTTCTTGCCTTTGGTCAGTTTTTTGAACGGGCTAGAAACCGTAAGTTTTTTAAAACTTACTCGTGTCATTCCTCTTTGCCCTGGTGATGTTGGTTTATATGTTTTCATACTTCAAAATAATATAACTAAACTATATCAATAGTGTCACCCTTCTTTACGTATACATACGCCTTCTTTCCTCCTGACTTTACCCCAAACTTATTTTGCTGTCCACGTACCCTTGTTCGTTTTGAAGGAACCTTTACCATGTTTATCTTTCGTGGAGTCACTTTGTAAAGTTCTTTAACGGCTTCTGCAACATCTGCCTTGGTTGCTCGTGTAGATACATCAAACACGTACACACCTCTTTCAGACATAATAGTTGCCTTCTCAGTCACTCGAGGATTCTTAAGTACTGACGCTATGTCTTTTCTGTAATTAAGAGAAAGGACATCTGAAGAAGATTTTTTTACTACCTTAGTTTCAGTACTTTTTTTAACAACATCCGTCTTTTTTACAGTCTGGGTTGCTTTAGTATCAGAAACTACTTTCTCATCAGAGATTTTCTCTTTCTCAACATTTTCTTTTTTTAATCGAAATAATGCCATGTTATTTTTTCACTACTTTACTTACAGCTTTTTTCACAGGCGTCTTCTTTACTACCTCCTTCTTGTCTGACTCTTTCTTTGTTGTTGCTGTCTTCTCTGTCACATCTTTCATGGTCCTTGAAACAGACTTCAACTTACTACCAAAAAATGTAACAGCTTCTTCTGGATTAGTGATGATGATGTATTTATGTAGAAGCAGATCTCGAGCGTTTATATTCCTCACTTCGTCCACCTCAATATTGCCCATATTATTAAAACTTTTTTCTACAGCAACATTTTTCTCATTTGTAGCGATAAGTGCACTGTTTTTCTTCTTTGTTGCCAGAGTATCAAAACCTTTGACTGACGCAAGTGCAGAAAGAACTTTTTTTGCCTGTGCTGTCTTTGGGCTTGAGAATGAAAGTGAGTCTATAAAGATTATTTCTCCGTCACGCATCTTCTGTGAGAGCGCTACGTAGAGTGCTTTAATCTTCATTTTCTTGTTAATCTTCTTTGAATAGTCTTTATCTTTTCGTGGACCGAATGTTATTCCACCACCTCTCCAAATAGGAGAACGTGAAGAGCCAACACGAGCGCGACCAGTTCCTTTCTGTTGCCATGGCTTTCTACCTCCACCGCGAACCTCGCCTCTGTCTTTTGTGTGGGCTACTGGAGTTCGTTTATTAGCTTCCAAACCAACAACAACCTGATGTACTAGATCAGCATTCCACTTAAGTCCGAAAATAGCTTCTGGTAGATTTACCTTTCCAACAGTTTTTCCTTCTTGGTTGTATACGTTAGTTTCCACCCCGTTAGAAGTAGAAACCCCTCCAGTCTTTCTCATCGAATTTGACGTTTGATTATCTTTCTTTTTGTATTCTTTTGTATTGGTTTCTGTTGTCATATTAATTTTCGTAACTTCTAACGGGGCCATAATTATTTAATTATTTTGCCTTTTGCATTACCCTAACCTCAACAAAAGTCCCTCTGTGTCCTGGTACAGCTCCCTTGATTACAAGTTGATTGTTTTCCTTATCAACCTGAAGAACTTTAAGGTTTTTCACCGTAACACGGTCTGAACCCATTCGTCCTGCCATTCTCACTCCTTTAAGTACACGCTGTGGACCCTGAGCTCCAATAGAACCTGGGGTACGTTCGTGGTGTTTGTTACCGTGAGTACGTGGACCTCCAGCAAACCCGTGTCGTTTAACAACACCTTGGAATCCTTTACCTTTTGAAATTGCTGAAACCTCTACAATATCTCCCACTTCAAACTTTGAAACATCAATAATATCTCCTCTTTTGTATTCATCGTTGCCGATGCTTTTTGCTCGGAACTCTTTTAAATATCTAAATAGCCCTAAATCTTTAAAATGACCTTTTTGTGCTTTGTTAATGTTTTTCTCGTGTCTGTCTCCGTATCCAACCTGAACAGAATCATATCCATCTTTTTCAGTATTTTTTACTTGAGTAACAGTAACAGGACCAGCAGCTAAAACAGTAGCAGGATAAGCCACGCCTTTTTTATCAAAGACTTGTGTCATGTATTGCTTTGTTCCTAGAATAAATTTCATTTAAAAATATGTACAAAAAAGGCGCCGTAATGGCGCATCCAAACAATGGAATATGCCATAGGTTCCCACTTGAGAGAACATAGCTACCTAAACTAAATAGGTACAAAAGAGAGTATACAGGAGTAGCTAAATATTGCAAGAAAAAGAAAACCCTACGCCAGATTGCGTAGGGCAGGTTAATCGAACAAAGGTTCAATTTTATTCTTCGTCGAACTGAGGTTCGCCAGCAGCTTTGAAAAGTCTTTTAAGACTTATAGCAGCTTGCTCACCTATACTTGAATCGACGATAAATTCGTCAGAGCAGTGACCTGTTCCCTTCAGAACAAGCAAGAAATTTCTTCTATGGCTTTTTCCCAAGTTGCGGACATGCCACAAAATACCTATTGCATCAGCATTTCTTTGCATGCCCAAGCTCGCTAACATTGCTTCCCAATCAAGCAAAGCGTTCATGGCAACATCTAGATCGGACATCTTTCAATTCCTTTCTTTATAATATTGTGTATGTATCGAGTCAACGATTCAATACATTTCTAGGGAAGAGTATATAGAAGTCATTAAATAATGCAAGAAAAAGTATAGGCCATATACAAAGATTACATATGACCTATTAAAGTATTCGAACCACTTAAATCGTCATGGGTTGATTTAATGACTCTTCAAATTCTGCTATGCCTATAGGTTGAGCGTATTCGTAATTTAAATAAGCTCTCGAGCAATTTTCGCATTTAGCAGGATCAAAAAAATATCCGTAACTCGATTTTCCTCTAACTTGTTTGGTTATTTTCCCTTTACATCCTTCGGTCTTACAACTGCCGTCATCGTTCGGTGTCTGTTCCACAGCAGCTTGTTCGAGAGCCTCCAGAACGTCAATTCCTAAAGTATTATTCACCATTTCTTTCTCCTCCATACTTATTACAAGTCTAACACCTCTACATTAATAGTACCGCATTTCACAGTAAAAAACACAAAACACGCCATACATGGCGTGTTTTGTTAAGCAATTTCAAAAGTGCTTTAGATGCGAAGTGTGGAAGGAAAATCTCTAGAGACGTAATCAATACGGCGAAAGAGATTTTCTAAACCACAATAACGCAGATGAAGTGCTTTTGAGATTGCGACTAGAGCATTTTTACGTCGATGTTCACACCAGACGGCAAAGAAAGATTAGTCAAAGACTCTACAACTTTTTGATTTGGGTTGAGGATATCAATCATTCTCTTATGTACACGCATTTCAAATTGTTCTCGCGCATCTTTGTGTACGAAACTGGAACGATTAACAGTGTATAACTTCCTTTCTGTAGGAAGAGGTGTTGGTCCGACAACTTCAGCATCATACCGAAGTGCAGTATCAATAATCTGTTTTACAGACGTATCAAGAAGTTTATGTTCGTATGCTCGCACACGAATACGTAATCTTGAAATTCCCTCTCCAGCAGCTTTTTTAGTTGCCTTCTTAGGTGCAACCTTCTTGGCTACTTTTTTCTTGGTAGATTTCTTTACTACTTTTTCTTTCTTTGTATCTTTGGTTGTCATGGTTCTGTTTTTCTTGTGGGTACACTGTACCACACACGCTTACTTTATTAGAGTACGTTATGCAGTCGTATAAATTATTATGCGACTATTTTTGTAACAACTCCAGCTCCAACAGTCTTACCTCCTTCTCGAATAGCAAAGTGTTGCTGTTCTTCAAGTGCGATAGGTCCTACGAGCTTTACTTTAAATGTTACTGTGTCTCCTGGCATAACCATCTCTGTTCCCTCAGCAAGTGTTACATCCCCTGTAACGTCTGTTGTTCCAAGGTAGAACTGTGGCTTGTATCCAGTGAAGAATGGAGTGTGACGTCCACCTTCTTCTTTTTTAAGGATAAATACTTCAGCCTCAAACTCTGTATGAGGAGTAACTGAACCTACTTTAGCAAGTACTTGTCCTCGATGAATATCTTCTTTCTTGATTCCTCGAATAAGAATTCCTGCATTGTCTCCAGCTTGTCCTTCTTGAAGTTGTTTGTTAAACATCTCAACTCCAGTAACTGTTGTCTTCACTGTGTCTTTAATACCAACGATTTCAACTTCCTCTCCAACCTTAACTATTCCTCTCTCGATTCGTCCTGTAACTACTGTGCCGCGGCCTTCAATTGAGAAGACATCTTCAATTGGCATTAAGAAATCTTTATCAGTATCTCGCTTTGGAACTGGGAAGTATTCGTCCATAGCTTTGATAAGCTCAATAATTTTCTTTGCCCATTCATCATCAACTGATGTTGCATCTAGAGCTTTAAGTCCTGAACCTCGTATAATTGGTGCATTTTCACCGTCGAATTCGTATTTTGTAAGAAGTTCTCGAACTTCTTCTTCTACAAGATCAATAAGGTCATTGTCATCAACTTGGTCTACCTTGTTTAGGAATACGATGATCTTAGGTACTCCGACTTGCTTTGCAAGAAGGATGTGCTCTTGTGTCTGTGGCATAACTCCATCTGAAGCTGCTACAACTAATACTGCGCCGTCCATCTGTGCTGCACCAGTAATCATGTTTTTAATGTAATCTGCGTGGCCAGGAGCATCAATGTGAGCATAGTGACGTGTTGGTGTCCAGTACTCATTGTGAGAAAGCGCGATTGTAATACCTCGCTCTTTTTCTTCTGGTGCGCTATCAATTTGGTCAACGTTTTTAAGGTTTGAGCCATACTCTCCTCCCATCAAGTTAAGGACGTGAAGGATACTAGCTGTAAGTGTAGTCTTTCCGTGGTCAACGTGACCAATTGTTCCTACGTTTACGTGTGGTTTTGAACGATCAAATTCTTCTGCCATAATAATTTTATTTAAAATATTTAGTATTTTTGAAAAGTAAACGCGCGAGAACAAGTGATTTACTTCTTAAAAATACTTATTGATAATAAGCTACAGACATCTAAATATACAAGAGAAAAGAATCCCCATACAAAAAGGCGCCCATTGCGATGACGCTATAATAGCAAGAAATGAATGTATAAGTCAAGTATTCTGGCGTAAAATATACATAAATAAATGCCCCAGGTACCTGGGGCATTTATTTATGTATATTTTACAATAGAAACTCTAGTTCCTTGCGTCGATAATGTCTTTTGCTACCTAAGTCACCACGTCCTCCTTTAAGTCGTCCAGCTACGGGGCAGGCATTCCTAATTTATATAATATAGGTTTTCAATAGAAACTTAATTCCTTGCATCTATTATATCCTTTGCAACATTTTGAGGTACGACTGCGTAGTGGTCAAACTCCATAGTTGAACTTGCTCGCCCTTCTGTCATAGAGCGTAGTGTTGTGGTGTATCCAAACATTTCTGAAAGAGGTACTTTAGCGTTAATTACCTTGTTTCCTCCTCTGTCTTCCATGCTTTCAACCTGTCCACGCTTTGAACTTAGGTTTCCATTGATGTCTCCCATGAATTTCTCAGGGGTTACTACTTCTACTTTCATAATCGGCTCAAGAAGTACTGGCTTTGCTCTACTTGCTGCATCTTTAAATGCTTGTGAACCTGCAATCTTGAAAGCAATTTCTGATGAGTCAACATCGTGGTATGAACCATCGTAAAGCTCTACTGAAATATCAACTGCTTTGTATCCTGCAAGAATACCTCTGTCCATTGCTTCTTTAACACCCTTCTCAACTGCTGGAATATACTCCTGGGGAATAACGCCTCCTTTAATTGAGTTTACAAACTCGAAGTGGTCGCTTCTCTTTATGTTCTTTGCAATCTTTGCGCCTTCTTCAATCTCTTCAAGTGGTTTGATTCGAATCTTTACATGACCATATTGACCACGCCCACCAGATTGTTTTATGTATTTTATTTCAGCTTCTGACGCTCCTTGGATTGTTTCTTTGTAAGACACTTGTGGTGTTCCTACATCTGCCTCTACATTAAACTCTCTCTTCATACGGTCAACAAGAATCTCAAGGTGAAGCTCTCCCATTCCTGATATTACTGTCTCCATGGTTTCAGAATCTGAACTCACTTTAAATGTTGGATCCTCGTCAGAAAGTTTATTGAGTGCGATTCCCATCTTCTCTTGGTCTGCTTTTGTCTTAGGTTCAATACGCAGAGATATAACTGGCTCTGGGAATGTAATTTCTTCAAGAATAATTGGATTATCTACGTCACAAAGTGTGTGTGATGTCTTTGTATCTTTAAGTCCAACTGCAGCTGCAATCTCTCCTGCAAATACTTTCTTTATTTCTTCTCGTTTATCAGCCTGTAAGCGAACAATTCGCCCGAGTCGTTCTTTACTCTTCGTTGATGCATTGTAAATGTATGAACCAGCTTCTGCTGTACCTGAATACACACGGAAGAATGTAAGCTGACCAACAAATGGATCTGTTTGTAGCTTGAATGCTAGCGCTGCAAACGGTTCATCATCTGAAGGCTTTCGTAATATTTCTTCTCCTGTTTTTGGGTCTGTTCCTTTTACTGGCGGAAGGTCCATTGGTGACGGTAAGTAATCAACAACGCCGTCGAGCACCAACTGAACTCCTTTGTTCTTTAGTGCTGAACCAGCATATACTGGAAAGATAGCGTTCTTAAGAATTGCTACTCTCAGAACTCTTTTTAAATCTTCATATGGTATCTCTTTACCTTCAAGGTATAGATTCATAAGATCATCATCATGTTCAACTATTTTTTCTATAAGCTCTGCTCGATATTTCTCTGCATCTGCTTTAAGGTTTTCTGGAACCTCTCCTTTTATGACATCCTTTCCCATTACTCCGTCAAATGTATATCCTTTCATGGCAAGCAGGTCTATTACTCCTTTATGGTCTGTCTCCTCGCCTATTGGAATCTGAAGTCGTACTGCATTTGGTGAAAGTCTATCGAGAATACTTGCGTATGAACGCTCAAAACTTGCTCCTGTTCGGTCAAGCTTGTTAATAAAACATATTCTAGGCACTCCGGCTTCGTCTGCATATCGCCAGTTAGTTTCTGACTGTGGTTCTACTCCTGAAACACCGTCGAATACAACAATAGCTCCGTCGAGCACGCTCATTGAGCGTTTTACCTCTACTGTGAAGTCGATGTGTCCTGGAGTATCAATAATGTTAAAACTGTATTTTTTGGAATTATCATCAGGGTCTTCATCTGTCTTATTCCACAAGCAGGAAATAGCGGCGGCGGTAATAGTGATACCTCGCTCTCGCTCTTGTTCCATCCAGTCGGTTACAGTCTCTCCGTCGTGAACTTCACCTATCTTATGACTTTCTCCTGTATAGAAAAGTATGCGCTCAGACACAGTGGTCTTACCCGCATCGATGTGGGCTATAATTCCGAAGTTACGGACTCTTTCTAGTGGATATTCTCGTTCCATATATAAATAGATATTTTAAATTAAAAAGTGGCTCAAACGCCACAGTTGCAAGTAGAATACAGTATAAATTCAATGAGTGCAATGCGAAACAACCATCCCCCAAAACACTAAAGTGTTTTGGGGGATACAATCTAAAAAGACTTAACTTTTTATGTAGCAGACCCATCGCCAAGAGAAGGTGCCACGGTGTCTAACAATAACTCTTGAAATGGATTTGATACTTCACTTTGCGATATCCTGTTTCCGTATTCCCATATAAGCGCAGTGAACTCCCCTTCTTCTATCTCAAAGTCTATGACGACGATCATTCCGATCACTATCTTTGGAATAAACTTCATTTTCCCAGAAATAATGAATACTGGAAGTAATCCATACCTCTCTATAGGAATAAGTTTCTTTTTGACATTAATTTTAAACCTATTGCTTGAGTCGGCGTACGCATTGACTAAACCGTCAGCAGATATTTTTCTCGACAGCCTGTCAAAAATGATAAGACCGTTTCCAGAGGATACTGGCTTGCCACGAACTTTTATGACTTTTCCAAAAAATCTTATCTTTTCTCCGCCAGAAAAATCACAAAGAATTATTCTAGTGCTTATACTGCGCACAAAAGAAAACTCTGGGGGGAATCTTTTGTGGCCTTTAACTTTACGCACCTCAGGTAAACAATCTTCGTATGTTAAATGATCGAGAGCTTGATCTGTATCAACTACTGTTTGTTTTTTTGGGTCAGTGTATTGTGTCACTACTGCGCACGCAGTGAATACAAATAAGAAAAGTGGTGCGAACAGGCTCAATCTAGTCATGAGTATTCTCCTTCCTTGTCTTATAAATTACATCTTAATCTAGTATTAGTTCTATCACTTTTATATGAAAATAGAAAGTAGTCATTTAAAGAACTCCTGTTTTGAAAAATTAAATTAAAATTTAGTAAATAATAAAAGAAAAACTGGGGCTCAAACGACAAATCGTTCGAGTCCCAGTTAGCTGAAAGATTTCCTGAGTTAATTGGTAGATGGATTTGTTTGGTACATTACCATTATAAGTCCAATGCCAAGTACAATGACTCCAGCAAAGTTAACCCAGTTAAATTCAAACACAGGAAACATTGTTGGAGATACCTTTCCAAGAGCATAAGCCAAAAGATAAGCGAGCGGTGTACTGATGGAAAATATTGCCCATGGTAATCCTGGATTAGGTGCCTGTGCAATTGATTGAGCAATAAGGATGTTACTCACTCCGCCGAGGATTACTCCAAATAAGACAACGCACAAGAAAGGCACAAAAGGGTTAACCAGTTCTATAATTTCCATTGTCTCGGAAATCGCAGTTAGAAAAATAAAAGCTACACTTACTCCAACAATCCACGCCAAGAGAAACACCTCGCTTCTCATTCCGTATTGTTTTCCAAAGAAGATTAGTAGGATGGGTAATGAAAATACCAACCCAACAGCAACCAAAGCCTTAATGTCCCAAGACCAATTTTCTGCGAACTGAAGCATTGTTCTTACTCCCCAGAGTTGAAATATCTAAATAATTTATACTAAATAAATATACCCACGTCAAGTCTTTAATAGGGTCAATGAGTTTTATGTATAAAATAAAAAATCTCTAGAAGTAATCATAGAGCAAGCATTCAGATTTAAGTGCAGTTCTAGGCGCGCAAGAAAAAAGACACGAGACGTATTGAAAATACGACGAGCGTCTTTTTTAGTAGAGCAACAACGAAATGCGCCAAATCTGAAAGTTTGCTACCAAGCGAAGTGGGCAAAGGCCTTATTAGCCTCAGCCATCTTATGAGTATTAACCTTACGCTTCACTGCTTCTCCTTCTTTATTGCTTGCAAGTAGTAACTCCTCTGCAAGTCTCTTGTGCATCGGTGAACCTTTGCGTGATTTAGCAGCTGCAAGTATCCAACGCATTGAAAGTGACAAACGTCTTTCTGCACGAACCTCTCGTGGAACTTGATAGTTTGCACCACCAACTCGCCTTGAACGTACTTCCATTGAAGGCTCTACATTACGCAAAGCTGTTTCAAATATCTCAACAGGGTCTCCATTTTTCTTTAGCTCTAAGAATGTATTGTATACAACCTTTCGTGCTGTATTTTTCTTACCACGTTCCATTACGTAGTTAATAAATTTTGACACATTAACAGAATCGTATACACGATCTGGTTGTAGTTCTCTTTTTTTCTTAAGTGGTCGTCGCATATTTTAATTCTCTTTCTTAGTACCATAACGGCTTCGGCTTCTCTTTCGCCCTTGTACTCCTTCAGCATCAAGCTTACCTCGAACAATGGTATATCTAACGTTAATATCTTTCACTCGTCCACCCCGCAGTAGTACAACGGCGTGCTCTTGAAGATTATGTCCTACTCCTGGAATATACGCAGTTACTTCAATACCGTTGGTAAGCCGAACTCGAGCAATCTTCCTGATAGCTGAGTTTGGTTTTCTAGGTGTCTTTGTTGTTACTTTAGTACATACTCCTCTTTTAAATGGTGAAGGGTATTTAGTAGGTCTGTTTTTTAATGTATTAAAACCACGAGTAAGTGCCACCGCTTTTGATTTAGTGGTTGGTCGCTTTCTTGCTTTTCTAACTAACTGGTTAATTGTTGACATGTCTTTTAACAAAAAACTGCTATTCGCAGTGCCAATACTTTACTATTTTGTTAGAGAAAAAGCAATACTTACCTTAAAATGATTCGTTTTTTGTATTTAGAATCCAATAATAAGAGATGACAAATAATACACGAATCGAGCAAACACTCCGCCAAATAAATAAATAAATAGAATCACAATTCCAAACGCCATAAATATATTTTGTTCTAGAACGGCACGAATGCGTGCATATGATTGTGATAAAGGGAATGGAAGCAGTGACTCCAAAACCTTTGAACCATCAAGTGGTGGGATTGGAATCATATTAATAACAGCCAAAAGAATATTAATAAATACAACTATTGAACTTATTTCAATAAATGCAGAGTTTACAAAACTAAGATTTGAGCCAAATCTAATAATTAACCCAAAAACAAGTGCAATGAACATGTTGCTGGCAGGACCAGCTAGCGAGACTATTGCTTCCCCCCACCTTTGACCTAAT
>VAPM010121449.1_pt1 | contig 11523 bp, 22 predicted proteins | sample 3395091 | NCBI WGS metagenome assembly VAPM01 (sample SAMN08290445, study PRJNA428436) | hydrothermal vent metagenome | isolation source: Deep-sea hydrothermal vent chimney 3 | place: Pacific Ocean: Juan De Fuca Ridge | reverse complement strand
TAATATGTTTGTTTTAGAGGTCGCCGACGGTTCGTATTATAAGTATGCTGGGCAAACAGAGTTAGATAATATGTTTGTTTTAGAGGAATACTGAGGAAACGGTACAGGTAAAATGTTATACGATGCATTTGTTGAGTGGTGCAAAAACAAAAATGTCAAAATACTAAGCGTGTCAGCTTCTGCGGAAAATAAACAAGCTATCGGATTTTACCACAAAAATGGCTTTGAGGATTATAGTTTGGTTTTGGAAAATAAAATATCTTAAAACTAACAATTTACGCGACTATCCTATACAAAAGCGGTAAATTCTACATTTAGTGTCGGGAATTCCCAGCATTTTCAGAGACAACTCCCATTCCAAAAATATGTTTCCTATTCATAAACCGATATAAATAAACAATTATCCCAATGACGACAATTACCACAAAAAGGAATTTTCCTATGTGTCTCGTCGCTATTTCGTAACTTTTTCCGAAGAGATACCCGACGAGGACGAATGTTGTCGCCCAACTAATTCCGCCGACGACATTATATATAAAAAATTTGGGGAATGGAACATCTGTTGAGCCAGCGACGAACGGGGCAAAAGAACGTGTCAGGGAATTGAATCTACCGATGACCAGAGTTTTCCCAGTGTGACGATTCATTAATTTCTTTGTTTTCCAAAAATATTCTTTCTTAAAAAAGAAATATTTTCCGTATTTTGAAAGAAACGCATAGCCGTATGTTTTACCTATGAAATATCCGACCAAATCCCCGAGAATTGCACCGACGGCAGCGAAGAAAATGACATCTCCGATATCCAAAATTCCCAACTTTGCGAGAAATCCCCCGACGATGACGACTGACATTCCCGGCACAAACAATCCAACCAAAGGCATAGCTTCTAACATCGCGAATAATAGAACGATCCAATATCCCCAATGATTTAAAACAGGAAATGGAATTCTCAAAATTTTATCGGCGATTGACATGGGAATAAAACGTAAGCCGAATTTATAAATCTCTTGAATACAATCTAAAATATAACAAAAAACGAGCGGGACAATGAAGGAGTATACGCAAACATTATAAATTTAGAAGTCCTCAATTATTATGGCAGATTTTAAAAATGAATTTTCGTGGTCGAAATCCCGAGACAATATCTTCAAGAAATGCAAGCGTAAGTATTTTTTTAATCATTATGGATTCTGGAACGGGTGGGCTGCCAACGAAGACGACAGAGTCAAGCGTATTTACTATTTGAAAAAATTATCAGCAAAAGAACTCTGGCTCGGAAGTCTTGTTCATGAAGTTGTGGAATTCACATTGAGGCGATTTAGAGCAGGAAGTCCGATCAGTTTAAACCATGCTCTCTCTATAATGAGGAAGAGGTTTGACAATGATTTTGAAATCTCAAAATTAAAAGAATACACCGGCTTTAAAAGTTCCGCTCATCGGTTTTTTGAAGATGAGTACAATATAGAAATTAGCGACGAGAAACGACGAGAATTATTTGAAAAGGGACAATTATGTATTAGAAACTTTTTTAATTCGGATACTTTCATGGATATACGCCAAGGGAAAATTGAGGATTGGATTACGCTGGAGGATTTCTTAAGTTTTAACTTCGAAGGAACCAGAATCTTCCTTAAAATAGATTTTGCTATGAGAGTTGGTGATAAGATTATTTTATTTGATTGGAAAACTGGAGCGGAAAGGCGAGCAGATTTTGATTTACAACTGAGCCTATATGCTCTTTATATGTCTGAAAAATTTAATATTCCAGCGACGAAAATTGAAACTCAGATCTTTAATCTGGCGATTAACAAGGTGGATAGTTTCAAGATTGACGAGGAAAAGCTAAAAACAATGAGAAAATATATTCATGACTCCATCTTAGAGATGAAAAATTTACTTCGGGATACTTCCAGAAATGAAGCGACCGAAGAGGACTTTGAGAAGAATAAGGGCTTTTGGTGTAATAGATGCAATTTTAGAAAAGTATGCGACAAAACAGTTTTCCCAAAATGGAATTTATGATTCAGATTCTTGAATTTGTTTTACGTAGGCACTTGCAGGAGTCGGAACATCAGGAGAAACCTCTATGTATCTTTTTTTAGATTTAACAATCAAAAATATTACAACAGACAATGCTAAGATTAAAGACAGAGTTATAATTATTGGCCAGAAATATGACTTAACCGACGTTAAAGATTTTGTTGATGGCAAGACATTTTTTTTCACAGATTTAGAAACATTGGATAAGTTGATTTTGGGTGGCATCTTAATTATCGGAGCGGATAAATGTTTTCCTTCCGTTACCTCTACAGAAAATACCCTATCTTTATTTGAAGATTGGTAGTAAAATTCAGTTTCATTTTTATAATCATACTCCGTAGAAAAAAGAATCTTATAGTTCCCCAACGAGGCGTTTTTTGGAATTGTCAAATTGAAAGTCACACTTTGTGAATGTCCAACATCAAGATTTAGAATTTTTTTGCTTTCCCTTATCCCCATTTTGATATTATATAAAACAACCAGAACTACGGGCTCGATTTCACTTCCAAAATTAGAGACTTTTACGACATACTTAGCAGACTGCCCTTGTGATAAATTCTTCGGACCAGTTACATTATTAACTATGATTATTTTTTGCACTTGCCTTATGTTTATAGTGGTTGGTTTACCAGCGCTAAAAGCCTTTAAGTCAGTACAAATACTTTCGTTGTTTTTATCAAAAAGTTTTGCGTAAAGATAATATATTTTCCGAGTAGGATTTTCCAGCTGAAAAGCAAAGGTTGCCGTTTTCGATTCATTCGTTGGAAGAGATATTATTTGTGTAAGATTCCCCACATCACTTGTTATATTTCTTTCTTCTAATCCACTATCCAAGAAGAAAAGTCTTAAATTAAAATCTCTCGTTGTGAAATTCCTGTTTTCTAGATTAATATCTATTTTTACTTTTTCGGTCTGTCCCCACGTCCAGTTCGTTTTGCTTGCTTGGGTGGTATCAGATATACTTGTTATTTCTAATTTATTAATAGAAACAACTTGGCTACATAACTCCTGTGCAGAAATTAGTGGTAATAATATCAAGGCGATTAACAACAAAAACGCAACGGTCTCTTTTCTCATCTCTTTTTATTGGCTACAACTTATTTAAAGTTTGCCAAGGGTTGAGTAAAAAATAAAAAAATAAATTTACTATCTGGTCCGGATTACTCCTTGGACTCAGTTGATTCTTCAGCGTTTTCTGTTGCTGGCTCATCCGAAGCAGCGTCTTCTTTTGCTTCTTCGTCTGTGCTGATAGATTCATCATTCTCAACATTGGTGTTGATCTGAGAAGAATCTGCCATTGGAACTTCTGAGGGCTCATTCGAGCCTCTCATAGAGTTTCCGTCTCGTGGAACCATTGGTCGAGCTTCACTAACTGTCAATGCTCTACCTTCGATTTCTTTCTCATGCATTTCGGCGATTGCCTTTTTAGCGTCGTCGTCTTGTGCAAAAGTCACGAATCCGAAACCTTTGGATCGTCCAGAAAACTTGTCTTTTATCAAAACAGCTTCGGAGATTTCTCCGTATGAAGAAAACAGTTCTTTGAGTGCTCTGTCATCAACAGACCACGGTAAATTTCCTACGTATAATTTCATTTTTCCTCCTGTGTTATTTAATAATTAGAATGTTCATTTAGATGCTTGTTTTACATAATTTGATTGGATTGTGGGTTTTTAAGTGTTTGGGCTAACGGCTCTGTTGAAAAAGTCAAATAAATAATTTAATAACAAACTTCTTCGATAGCTAACAATGTCTCTCACCAAACTGTCCAAATCGTCGAGCATAGTGCGAGAAACGGACATTGATGGAACAGGAAAAATCTAACAATTGGACTCTACTTTTCCCCAAACTATAAAAACCCTTTTCTCTTAAATTTAAAATGGAAGAGGTTTATGATATTTTAATTTTAGGTGCGGGACCAGCGGGGCTGACCGCAGCAATCTACACAGGACGATACAATATGAAGACTCTCGTCGTGGCTGCCAGTTTCGGAGGGACAGCAAACTTAGCGGGCGAAGTTGAAAACTGGCCAGGATTCCTCGGCTCGGGAATGGAACTTATGAAGAATATAAAAAACCAAGCTGAGAAATTTGGAGCCGAATTTTTGGAAACAGATTTTGAAAAGGTTGAAAAAGATGGAGATATTTTTATTCTACATTACGGAGACAAAACGGTTAAGGGGAAAAGCTTAATCATTACCCTCGGGACTGAGCATAGACAATTAAACATCCCGGGAGAAAAAGAATTTTTAGGGAAAGGCGTTTCTTATTGTGCAACTTGCGACGGGAATTTTTTTAAGGATAAAATCGTCGCTGTTATTGGCGGGGCGGACTCGGCAGCGAAAGCGGCTCTGTATTTGGCGGACATTTGCAAGAAAGTGTATATTATTTATAGAAAAAATGAAATGCGATGCGAACCCATTAGTTTAACTGCAATTGAGAAAAATGATAAAATCAGTATTATCTATAACGCAACTCCCGTAGAAATTCTGGGAGAGAATGTGGTAAAACAAATCAAGATTAAGGATGAAAAAGGAGAAAGAAGCATTGATGTTGATGGTGTTTTTATCGAGGCTGGAGCAGTTCCTGCAACTGAAATTTTGAAAGATTTGGAATTAAAAATGGAGAAAGGGTATGTTGTTACGGGGAAAGATTGCAAGACGAATATTGATGGTGTTTTTGCAGCGGGAGATGTTACGAATAGCGTGATGAGACAGATGATTACGGCGGCGGGAGAGGGGGCTGTTGCGGCGAAAGGCGCTCACGAGTTTTTGATGAAATAAAATTGGGCAAGGCTTCTGTGTTTATTGTAAAAATAGAATTGCTTGAGTTGAGCACGGATTAACAAAAATATATCCTATTCTATTACGATAAAAGTTTTTTTAATTGATAGAAACTTAGCTAATCTAATTTATAATATTGGACAGCCACGACACAACAATGAGAAAACTCAGTCACGGGGAAACCATCCCTTGAGTCCTGCATCTCTCTTGATGGACTATAAGAATAAGCATTTGCATCTTTCGGTGCTCTCCTTTTTGCCTCGCTATCTATATATTCTGATTTGGAAACAATAAGCACAGGGTCTCCAATAATTCTTCCCGTTTTTACTTAACCAGATAGTAATTTCATTTCGCCTTCTGCATTTACGAAAAGCTTTTCTATATTACTCATATTAAAAAGGATATTTCTAATTACATCATTATTAAATTGTTATATTTCTATCTCCTATCAACCATACACTTTCGCCCTATGTTCAAATTTCAAAAGAATTAATTCGTCTCCTTTCATCGCATATATCAAACGAAAGGATTTCACATAAATCGTCCTTTCGCCTCGTGTATATTTCAGAGATTTGCCCACCAGGGGGTTATCCATTACTTTCATTATCTGCTTTTTTAATTTGCGTAAAAGTACCTTATCCAACCTCTTCGTTTCTCTAATAAATAATGGAGATCTCGTTACCTTCTTTATCATTACCAACTCTCCATTTCTGATAGAAAGTCTTTGGTTGAAAGAGTCACGGCTTTTCCGTCGTCAATCGCCCCCCAAATCTTATTAATTTCTTTGGCCTCTTTAATCTCTTCTGAATTTAAACCCTCAACCTCTTTCAAAATTATGAGTTTCCCGTGTCTTGAAACTATAAATGGAGTTCCAATGCTCATATTCGATCTTATTGAATCTGGGATTACCACTTGCCCCCGGCTGCTTAATTTTGTAATTTCCATTATATAATAAGAATATCTTACTTTTTAAACATTTACATCCTTTCCAATCTCGCAATTCTTTTCGCAAGTGGCGGGTGCGTTTGAAACCATTCTTTTTCCTTCGTAGGTTTTGCCAAGAACAAGGGCGAGACTGCTCCCGAAACCTTCATCGGAGAATTATACTGAATCTTCTTAAGAGCTCCTATCAGCCCCGTCGGTGTTCGCATAAATTTCACGGCGGAAGAGTCTGCGGCATATTCTCGTTTTCTTGATATGGAGAGCTGGACCAACATTACGATTATTGGGGCGAGGACAGCGAGGGCAATCCCGATTATCATGAATATTGCGTTATTATTGTTTCTATCATTTCCCCCAGCAAATGAAGACCAGAACAAACTTCGTAAAAACATTTCGGAAATTATTGCAATCATTCCGACGAGTATCGCTGTCAGCGTCATAAACCTAATATCGTAATTGGCAATATGTGAAAGTTCGTGAGCGAGAACTCCTTCAAGTTCTTGTTTTGAGAGTTTGTCCAATGCTCCCGTGGTTACGCAAATCACGGCATTTTGAGGATTTCTGCCCGAGGCGAACGCATTAATCTGCTGATTTTCCATAACATAAAGTTTCGGTTTTGGAAGTCCCGACGCCAAGCACAATCCCTCGACGATGTCATTATATTGCCTGTATTCTGAACCTGTTGCTTTTTTGGCTTTCACCGACGCTACCGCCAACTCCGCCGATTTATAATATCCACCAACGACATAACTTAAAGAAAAAATTATCCCGAAAATCATTATCAGAAAAAAATACTCTTTGCCGATTGTGAGGGCTATTGCGTAGGTTAGTGTTATTAGAACAGCGAAGACAATCCCGATTAAGAGGACGGAATTAATTTTATTTTTTCGGATTTCCTCACGGAATGATAGTCTGTTCATTTTGATATGTTGTTTTTTATATTTATAATTTCTATCTCTAATCTTGGAATATCGTGTTTTGCGATATTAAAAATCAAATCCGTATTAAGCCCAAAATAATGGTAGGTTATCTTGTCTCTCGTCCCTGCAATTTTTTTCCATTCCACATTTGGATATATTTCTTTTAATTCGTCGGATATATTTTTAGTCGCTTCGCCAATTATTTCCAACTCTCTCGTCACCGCACTATATCTCATTCTATTTGATAGAAATTCCTTGAGAGTTATGCCGTCGGAAAATTCCTTTATGGCGTCAATACTCTTGAGTATATGAATCAAAAACACTTCGTCTGATTTGTCTCTCATAATATTTTTATTTCCTGTTTTAATATTCTATCTTTAATTAATGGGTTTAGTGAATCATAGCTTATTAAATCTATTTTTTTGCCCAATTCTTCTGATAATTCCATCTCAAGTCCTATAAATTCAAATCCCATTTTTTTATTTGGGGTCACCAGAATATCTATATCTGAACTATTTTTATTCTCACCAATAGCATAACTGCCGAAGATTCCTGCATTTTTTATTTTGCGTTTTTTTAATATCTTTAATATTGGACGCTTGATTCTTTTGAGATTAGTGAATATTTTTGTTTCATTAAGAATCTTGTCCGCCTTGTCTGACCTAATCAAACGCTCCATTTCAGAAAGGTTTTTGCCGAGATATATTCTTTCTTTTTTAAATTTATTTCCAACCCTTATTGTTTTGACTCTATAAAAATATTTTATTTTATTTCTGTGTTTGACTTCATTGTATGCCATAGAACCTGTACGGGCACATTATTTATAAGAATTATATATACCGTAATATATACATCAAAACACACTATATTAAAAAACATATATTAGAATTCAACTTTTGGAACCGCCTTCGCTGCTTCTGGGATTTTCAAATAGTCTCTTGTCTTAAATCCATAAATAGAAGCAAACCACATACCCGGAACTTTCTGTGTCATGACATTATATGACATTATTCCATCATTATAATACTGACGAGCATATGCAACCTTATCTTCTATCGACGACAATTCCTCTTGTAGTTGTAAAAATGTTGTGTTCGCTTTCAGATCTGGATATCCTTCTGCTATCGCAAAAATTGATTTTAACGCAGATTGCATCTGATTCCCAGCTTCCATTTTTTTGTCCATTCCCTTTGCCGACAACAACGCCTTCCTCGCATCAGTTATTTCTTTTACTATTGTTTTTTCGTGCTTCATGTAACCTTTAACCGAAGACAATAAATTAGGAATTAAATCCGAACGTTTTCTTAGCTGAACATCTATTTGTGATAGGGAATTATCTATTTGCTGGGAAAGTGTGACAAACCGATTATAGTAGCCAAGAAATACTACTACCAAAACAGCAAGGACAATTATTAAAACCCATATCATATTTTATTTAAATCAATTAAGCTTATAAATGTTTTTGCTTTAAAATTTGAGGAGGAAAAATGGCACATAAAATAACAGTTAATGAGGACACCTGTATTGGATGCGGAGCTTGCGTCGCTACTTGCCCTGAAAGTTTTGTAATGAGAGACGGAAAATCTCACGTTATAAAACCGGAAGTGGAGGAGCTGACTTGCGAGAAACAGGCAGAGGCAGGATGTCCAGTCGGAGCAATTAGCGTAGAATAATTTGCGTCATAGCGACGGCAATTATCATACTTTGAATCTTATAGTAAGTCTTATAAATCAAAACAGCCTCTCCTTAATATGTATCTGTTGCCCCAAGAAATAGAAGTCTGGTATATCATTCCTGCGATTCGGAAAGAACTAGCCACGCTTCTTACAAAAGAGTACGGGTTTAGTTATGAAAAGGCTGGGAAGGCAATCGGAGTTAGCAAACCTGCTGTTAGTCAATACCTCTCTAACAAGCGAGCGAACAAGGTTTGTCTGGATAAAAAAACGAGTGAAGAGGTTAAAAAGTCGGCCAAGAGAATTGCAAAAGATGTTAGCGTATCAATGACAGAGATGCAAAGACTTCTGAAATACATGAAAGATAATCATTGTTCGTGTGACGTCTGTAAACAATATAACAAAGAAGTGTTAGATTATTGTAATTGTGAGCCACAGTATTGAAGATTTCTGAGAACTATTTAGTAAAGGAGTGAAGCTGTTGTAATTGCGAGTTAGTAAGCTGAATTAAAATTATTTTTTTGCCGCTTCTTGCTTAGCCTTCCATGCCGCTTCTTGCTTAGCTTTCTCTGATTTTACGATATCGCTCTTAACAATCCATTTAACCTTCTTATTCAATCGTCCCATCTCCATATTCTTACGGCATTTAGAACTACAAAAATATCTTACAGAATTATCCTTTTGAATAACCGTTGTTCCTTTTGGAAATTCGTATGCTTTTTTACAAAAACTACAAGTGGGCATTTTATTTGCTCCCCCGATGAGGTCTCTTCCCCATCCGTCTTGCTTCAATCTCCGTTTCTCGTAACATTAAGATATCTCTCGGTTTTATTGGACCACGAACATTTCGTCTCATAGATTTACCCCTGTTTTTACCTTGTAATATTTTACAACTAACCTGAGTAATTTCTCCCCTTGTTCCTCCACGAGCAACACAAGCTTCAACAATCGCTGGAACAGCCCCCTCCTCGGTTAATTTTTCCGAGCCCTTCGAGCCACTAGCTTTTTTATCATTATTGCTTTTTTTATTATCTTTCTTGTCTATTTTTGCCATTATATTATTTATGATTCAACACCCCAACCTAAACACGTCTATCAGAGACGAGATTAATCTAGAGAGTCAAAGTTAGCTTCGCCTTTTTCTAAGACAGCAACCGCAGCAGTAGGTCTATTGATCCCAACGGAGATTCCTAATTTCTCTTTAGAATCGGCTACAACAAACTTGATGCCTTTTTCCTTAGATAGAATTGGCAAATGCTGTGTCAGCTCCTTGGGGTCAATATCAGACGCAACAACAACCAGCTTAGCAACTCCACGTTCGACCGCTTTGGTCACTTCGTTCACGCCTTTGTCTACTTTACCGGTCTTAACCGCTTTCTCTATAACATCGTATATTGATACCATTTTCGTTTCCTATTTAGTTCCAGAAGTAATCCTCAGGATTCCCTTCATTGGTATAGTTTAAGTGAGATTTTGGTTTATAAAACTTCCTATCTCCATCCAACATTAACATCGTCTGTTCTCTCTCTGGGGGAAATATCGACGAGGTCATAGCCTTTAGTCCCGAGCCCAGCGTTGAACATCTTCAATCCCAAATATCCAATCATGGCTCCATTATCCACAAGCAACTCCCATGTCGGGGAAAAAAATTTCACACCTCGAGCCTGACACATTGCCTGACACATTTCTTGCAATCTCTTATTGCAACCAACTCCTCCTCCAATTAATAACTCTTTTTTTTCCGTATGCGCCAATGCCCTTTCCGCCACCTCAACCAGCATCGCAAAAACATTTTCCTGCAAGGAATAAGCAATCCTCTTTTTATCTTCCCCTTTGTCTATTAAGTTCCTTATTTTTGTTTGTATCCCAGAAAAGGAGACATCCATCCCCTTGACAGAATAGGGCAACTCTAACAACTCCTCTTTATGCTTATACTGCTCTGCAAGTTGCTGAATCTTAGGGCCTCCTGGAAATCCTAGTCCCATTGTTCGTGCAATTGTATCAATAAAATTCCCAACTCCTAAATCCAAGGTTTCTCCAAAAATTCTAAATTTACCGCCCTCGAAGGCGATAATTTGTGTATTCGCACCACTTGCATAAAGCATGACTGGATCAACCGCACCAACACTTTCCCCGACGACAAGATGGGAAACGCAATGATTAACCGGGATTAAATCCACACTTAATTTCTCTGCCAATTTTTTGGAAAAGGACATTCCCTCTAAAAGACATGGCGCCAATCCCGGAGCCGCAGAAAAAGCAACTGCCGAAATATCTTTCTCTTCAATACCTGCAACTTTTAGAGCTTTTTTAAGAACATCCTCAGACACTCGGGTATGATGCTTTCTGACTTCCATGGGAATCATGCCACCTTCACTCGATGTCCACGAATCTCTGATATTCGACAAAATATTTCCGTTCAAATCCACAACCCCAATTCCAAAAGTATGCGCCGTAGATTCAATACCCACAATACACTTCATAATAATATCGAGACGAGGTTATTTTTAAATCTAATTAGTCTCTTAATTTCATTATAGCTTCTGCTATATCGCCGCCAGCCTCTTCTAATGCCGTTCTAACTAAATCTTCATCCTTGCCTGTTTGAGTTGCGACCATCTCAACATCTTCCACACTAAATGCCTCAACACTTTCTTCGAAAATCTCTCCAGTTACTTGAAAACTTTCCTGTCCTTGCATCTTGATTCTAACTACATTTGGATTTTCAATAATTAAATTACCTTCGGACATCTCAAAAACAACTCGTTTAACAGGAAGTTCCTCTTGGCTGATTCCCATTTTTTTCATCATCCCCTTCATCTGCGAGGGATTCACTCCGCCAAACATTTTAGTAAAATAGCCTTAGCCCTAGGACGAAAACAATTGTAGCTATTATCATTCCTATGACAGCTCCAGGACCAAATTTAAATTTAGAATCATATTCTTCGTTGTATCTCATTAACCCGCCAAATCCGGCAGGCATTGACATTGAATTATCAGCCATGTAAGGATTACATCTAGTAGCTTTATAAGTTTTCCTAAATTTTATCGTAATAACAAAAATGCTAATGAGATGCTAAGGGAAATATTAAAAACTCCGTTGGACTTGTTTTTTGATGAAAAGAACTATGGCACTTGCTGTTTTGATTATGCTTGTGGGGTTTGCCTC
>VAPM010453711.1_pt1 | contig 11543 bp, 6 predicted proteins | sample 3395091 | NCBI WGS metagenome assembly VAPM01 (sample SAMN08290445, study PRJNA428436) | hydrothermal vent metagenome | isolation source: Deep-sea hydrothermal vent chimney 3 | place: Pacific Ocean: Juan De Fuca Ridge | reverse complement strand
TTGGTGGCCCGGATGAAGGAGCGGCAGATTGTTGAACGTTTAAAGGAAAAAGATTTTAAGCTTTACCGCCAGGAGGAATTACGCAGGGAACAGAAGGAAAGCGATGAACAGGCTGTTCTGCGTTTTCGGTAGAGTCATGGATGCCAAAAAAATGGGACTTGTGTTTTGAGCAGTTGGAAAAAATTACCCGAAAATTTTATTAGACGGACATTGGTCTTAACAATCATGATCTGTCTCATTGTCTTCTCGCTGCCTTTGGCGGCTTATAGCGCTGATCAGCCTCTGCATAAGGCCGGGGCAGTGGATTTAGAAAGGACGCAGGCCTTGCGGAAGCGGGAAGCCGCGGTGCGGGCCCGGGAGGCTGCCTTGAAGGTTAAGGAGAAGCGGCTGACGGCCATGAAGGCTGATATCGACAAAAGAATTACCCGTCTTACCGGAATGCAGAAGAACTTTGAGGCCCGGCTTGCCGCGGGTATGGCGGAATATAAGGCCGTTAAAAATAAAAATTTTAAAAAGCTCATCAAAATATATTCAGCGATGAGTCCCTCCAAACTCGCCCCGCTGCTTAATGCCATGTCTGATCTTGAAACCACCCGTGTTCTGCGGGCTATGAAAACCGATCTGGCGGCCAAAATTATTGCCAAGCTTGATCAGGCCAAGGCCGTCGCAGTCAGCAAGCGGCTTGGTATGCTGGGAAATAAATAATTCTCTTTTCATCCTCTCCAGAAAAAACTTGTTTTTCGGGCCGCAATCCCCCTATAATTATTCTTGTTCACTATATTGCATGTTGATGACGAATGTTGAGGTTGGGCTTTGAACTACCCTTAACTCCATGGCGTTGTTATTCAGAGACATGCTCTCCGCTGGGAGCAGTGCTGAATAATGATGATAATAAAAAAGGAGCGTACGGTGGGGCTGCGTAAAAAACTATTTATATTGGTTGGTTTTATTTCTCTTTCCCTTGTCGTTATCATGACGGCCGCGGTGGTGGTTATCTCGCGGGTAAAGATTGGCGGTGAGACGTATCAGGGGATTGAATTTAAATACGACACCATTGATCAGGTGGCCCGCACCAGGGTCAATCTTAATAAACTGAACAGCGAGCTGCAGCCTCTGCTGGATGATTACGATGAGGATGATGCCGGGAATATTCAACACAGCATCAGGAGACTGGATGATATTGTCAACGGCCTGCTTTATGCCGTAGGCGACCAGAAGGGCGGCAAGGGCAAACGCTGTATATCATGTCATAATATCAAGCGGGCGCCGGATGTGGTCAAGGAGGCCAGGGCGGCCGGTGCTGCCTGGAAAAGGATGGCCTCGCTGCTCAGAAACAAGATTCTTCCCGCTCTGGCCGCTGATCAGCCGGAATTGGCCCAGGATACCTTTAACGGTGCTTATTTGACCAGTTTTTATACGGTAATGCAATACTCCAAGGCCATGGTCGACCATCTGCGTAAGGATCTGGCCAAGCTCAAAAAGGCCAAAATAAATGAGGTTAAGCGCTTTAATATTATTTTTATTGTCAGCGGTATAATTGTCCTGATTATTGTTCTCTCCTGCTCCGGTTTTATTGTGGAGAATCTTACCCGTAAAATAGAGGGGGTTATTGTTTCTCTGCGGGAGAGAGCCAGCCGTATAGCCGAGGAAACCGCGGTGGCGGCCAATAACGCTCAGGTTAATGCCGATATGGCCTCCTCCATGGCCTCATCCCTGGAAGAGACCAGTGCCTCTCTTGAGGAAATTACCGCCATGATTCGGCAGAATGATGAGAATGCCCAGCATACCAATGAATTTATGCGCCGTAATGAGGCTCAGGTTAATGAGGCGGAAAAGAATATGAAGATCATGCTGGAGCATATGGGGCAGATAAAAAATGACAGCGAAAAGCTCTCAGTTATTATCCGGGATATTGAGAGTGTCGCCTTTCAGACCAATCTTCTGGCCCTTAATGCCGCGGTGGAGGCGGCCAGAGCGGGAGAGGCCGGGGCCGGTTTCGCGGTGGTGGCCGATGAGGTGAGAAACCTGGCCCAGAGTACCTCCAGTTCAGTGGATAACTCTCAGCAGCTCATTGAGGTCTCGGCCCGGCATGCCGCTGAAGGTGGAAAAACGGTCGATGAGGTTGCCGAGGTGATTAATGGGGTGGCTGCCACCATTAAGAAGACAGCCGTTCTGATTGCCGAGATCAGCGAGGCCTCTATCCAGCAGACCGAGGGGATCAGTCAGATAAATTCCGCTACCAATGAGATGGATAATGGTATTCAGCGCCTTGCCGCCAATTCCGAGGAACTTGCCGATGCCGCCGAGGCGGTGGTGAATGAAACCGGAGAATTGACTAAAACGGTTATTGACTTGAATGAAATTATAGAGGGTAAGTAAACTGCGGCGAAATCTTGGGCACATCCGGAGTCTGCGCTTTCCTGAGCAGTTACATGGTTATCGCTGATCACGGGGTAAGCCGCCGTAATTCGACAAATCCGCAGAACTGTAAGCTGTCTCAGGGGGTCGGAGCAAGGTATCGTCCTGCGAGCTATATATCAATATGTGAGCAGGGAGATAAGGCCGCAGATTCGGTGTCCTGAGACCGCTTACCACTATTCCGTCGTTTTTGTCTCCCCCAGACCGGAAAAAATTTCCCCCCTTTTTTGATTTATACCTTTGGCGGCAGCCGCCATTATTTCCCCATCTCTTTTCGATCATATCCGTAATCCGCATTACTCCCGGCAGCTTTCATAAATAAATAACTCATAATCCCTTGATTTAATGGCGTTTGCATGTTCCATGCCCGCGTTTTTTTCGGCAGGATTTGATACCTGCTGATTATGGCACGTCCCTTGCTTCATGGATGGATACCTGTCTTTTTGGTCTGGAAATGATGATTGTAAGCTCTTTACCGCGAGGCGGACAATTAGGGAGAAATAAATGTCAAACATAATGGTTAATAATTACCTTGCTGATACGCGGCCTGGCAACCGGCCTGATCCCAAGGCCCAGGTAGATCCGGGGCGGGAGGAGAATTTTGCCCGTTATCTCGACAAAAAGGTACGGACTGAACGCCGGGCCCGGAGTGCTCAGCTTGGGGTGAAACATCGCACTGTTAAAGATCAACAGACTACTCAGGACAAAGAACGGCAAAAGAGCGAAAGCAGCGATGATGGCTCAAGGGCAAATATTGCCGCTTTTCTCCAGCAGTTATTAACCGATCTCAAGAATCTCTCAACCCAGCCCAATCAACATGATGCCGGTGAATGGAGTTTTCAGCTTAAGAGTATGGATATGCTGCGAAAGCTGGCAGCCGCGGCCGGGATGAGCGGTAAAGAACTCGCCGGCTGGCAGAAACAATTAAATGATAAGGGCATGATAAATCTGCGGGATATACTTGCCTCTCTGGCTCAACATTTTCAGACCATGCGGCAGCCGGGAAGGGTTACAGCCCCGGAGACCGATCTGCCGGTTATGGAGTCCATGCTTGAACGCATGGGGGTTGATTCCGCCTCTCTGTCCGCTCTGGCGGCCAAAAGCGTTAATGATAAAGGCGGTTTTGACCTTCAGACCTATCTTAAAGGTCTTGAGAAGTTAAGTGCTGCTAAGCTTCAGACACAGGGGCAGGATGCCCATGACGGCTGGCGGGCGGTTAAGGTTTCTAATGCCGATATGAGGCAGTTTCGGGATATGCTGGGGGCGGCGGGACTTACCAGAGGGCAGCTTCTGGAGATGTTCCCGGACAGTCTTAATCAGGCGCTGACCACTGGCGGAAAGGCGGGGCGGGGCGGCCGGGAAACGATGAGTATGTCCCGTCTGCAGGAATTACTTGGGCAGACCGTAAATATGGTAGAGGATGGCAAGCCTGAAATTAAACCGGTTGGTTTCCTGAATAATCTTGTTGATGTCCTGCAGCAGGCGGGTTTTGTCAAGAAGGATACAAACTGGAGCCCGGTGGTACAGAAGTCATTGACCGCGGTTTATCAGCAGCTCCAGAAGATGGTTGATCTCTCTAAGGTCAAGGTTGATAAAATTAATGAAATTATGCGCCGGGATGAAGCGTTGACGGCGGATTGGCAGAAATCTGCCCCGACTGATATCGATGCCGCCCTGACGGATGGTAAAGAGCTTACGGGGCAGTTTGCCAAGGAAAATTCTGATTCTGATCTTGTAGATGAGCTGGTTGACGGGCATGATTCTAAAGGCCGGAAGTCTGGAAACGGAGGAATGGACTTTAATTCCCTGTCCTCATCGGCAGTTCCGGTTGACAGCCGTTCTGCCGACGCCATGTCGGCGGCGGTCAGGCCGCGGACAGCCTCGCCACCTGTTATTCTGCAGCAATTTGCCTTTGAGCAGATTAGTCAGGGTGTTACTCAGGCCCTGCAGCGTGATGATCATCACTTAGTTTTAACTATGTATCCTAAAGAGTTAGGTGAGGTTAAGGTTGATCTCCAGATCAAAAATAATCACGTTATGGTCTCCTTTGTGATGGATAATCATCGGGTCAAAGAGACCCTGGAAAAAAATATGGATGAGTTTAAGCAGAATCTGAATCAGCAGGGCTATAATCTGGAGTCCTGCATGGTTATGGTTGATCAGCACAATAATTCGGAGGACAGCCGGCAGCGTTTTGAATCGGCCTGGGAACAGTTGAATTTAGATAAAGGCCGGCAGGGCGGAGGAGAAGCCGCTCTTGAAACATCTGTTACTTCATCCAGGGCATTTCTGCGGGCCGACCGCTGGTCGGACAGTCAGATCAGTGTCTTGGTTTAAGCTCTAAACAGGAAAGGGAGAAAAAATGTCTATTTCCGGGGTCGCCAATAATACAACCAGTACTCTCGCGCAGCCCAAAGACGCGGTAGGTTCCAAAACTTTAAATGAGAGTGATTTTATGAAGTTGTTTATCACTCAGCTGCAATATCAGGATCCCATGAAACCCATGGATAATTATCAGATGGCCTCGCAGCTGGCCCAGTTCAGTAATATGCAGGCCACCACCAAGATGAGTGATAACATGCAGAAACTGCTGGACTATCAGACCTCACAGAACAATCTGCAACTCCTGAGTCTCTTGAATAATAAGGTGCTGGTGAGCGGCGATAAAATCGGCGTTGAAGATGGAACGCCAAGCTCGGGTGAATTTACCTTGAGTGAAGCCAGCAATACCACCACTGTTCAGGTCTATAATAGTAATGATCAATTAGTATGGCAGGAGGACAAGGGGGGGCTGGCGGCCGGTCATTACGCCTTGAAGTGGGACGGCAAAAATCTGCTTGGTGATACTGTGGCGGACGGGGCCTATTATTATAAGGTTAAAGCCCTGGATACCACCGGTCATGTGGTTGATGTGGACTCTAAGAGCAGCGGTCTGGTTACCGGGGTTGATTTTTCGGGAGCCAGTCCGGCTATTACGCTGGATGGTCATATTCAGGTCGGGGCGGATGATATTCTGCAGGTTATCAATTAGGCGGAGACCGGAGGTGGAAATTCTGCCGCCGGCCGCCATGGGGCGGAAAACAAAAAAGTAAAAGAGTAGTTAGTGAGTCAAAGCATACTAATTCACATTAAAAGGAGACGGCAATGGGTGTTTCAAGTTCATTGTATTCAAGCATAAGTGGTTTAAGTACCATGGGTGAGGCGATGTCGGTGTTGGGCGATAATGTGGCTAATGTCAATACCGTGGCCTTTAAGTCCAGCCGCTCGACCTTTCAGGACGTTCTGTCCCAGTCGGTATCTACGGCGGCAGGTTCCGCCCAGGTTGGGCGTGGTGTTACCTTAAACGCCATTGACAGTCTGTTCGCCCAGGGTTCATTTGAGAGTTCATCCACTCCCACGGATATGGCTATCGGCGGCCAGGGCTTCTTTATGCTGCGGGCGGCGGGCAGCTCTGCCGCCGATATGTATACCAGGGCCGGGGAGTTTCGGTTTGACAAGGACGGCGCTCTGGTGGATCCTGTGGGTCACTTCGCCCAGGGCTGGACTATTGACTCCACCACCGGTGAGCGGGCCGGTACTATCGGTGATATCAGTATTGGTAAAAATACGCCGCCGGTGGCCACAAAATCGATGGAAGTTATTGCCAATGTTGATTCCCGGAAAAGCAATGAGACCAATGAAGACCGTTTATTCAACAACTGGAACGGTACCAACGCGGCGGCGGTAAATCCCAGTGATCCCATTGATTCCACTAAGTATGATTACACCACTTCAGTGAAGATATATGATTCCAAAGGGGCCAGTCATGATATATCGACCTATTTTGATCGTACGGGTAAGGATAATCAATGGGAGTTTCTGATTACCTGTGATCCGGCGGAGGATTTAAGAGCCCTTACCACCCGTGAGCAGTCAATTTATAACCCTGATACCCGCTATAATTACAAGAATGATAAGGGGGCCGGAGCCTTGATGTACGGGGTCATACAATTTGATACCGGCGGCAATATAACCTCTGTTGATGCCTATAAGGTGCCGCCTGACGGTCAGGTAGATCCGGCCAAGCCGGATAACCGTATATTGCTGGGGGCCGGCGATTCCTATTTTTCATTTCCCACCAATTTCACCGGGGCTGCCACGAATCAGGATATTAAATTAAACCTGGGGGCTCGGTATAATGGTACCAGCTCAGCCCAGAGCCAGATCCTGGTGAGTGATTCCGGAGCCCGGGCTCTGGCCTCGGGCGGTGATATTACGCAGTTTATCAACTCCGCCACAACGTGGTCAAAGGTCTCGGACTCCAACGGCAACTCTATCTCTCAGGGTGATACCTTTATATTTGAGGGCTGGAATAACAGCTCTGATCCCGTTACCCGTCTGGTCTATACCGTGAAACCCAACAATACGGTACAGGATCTACTTGATAAATTAGATACCACCTTTGGCTGCACGGCATCTATAGATGCCAAGGGCCGCTTAAAGCTCACTGATAATACGGCCGGCAATTCAAGTATGTACGTCACCCGTTTTGAGACCATATCGGCCAATAACTCGGTGCCCTTTGGCGGCGGGACGGCTGTTGGAGTTACTGATGCCCTGAAAACTGATAGCGGGATTACCACCGATGGCAGCTCCGTGGTGACGGATGATACTCAGCTCCTCGCCGGTCTGCGTGGTACCTCTCTGCCTGCTGTTGCCGCTAATGATACCTTTACATTTACGGGAACGGATGTTGACGGTAACGCGGTTAACACCACCTATACCGTTACTGCCACCTCCAAGATCAGTGACCTGCTGAGCAGTATGGCAGCGGCCTATGGCGGGGCCAATTCTCTGGCTCAGGCAGTCTTGGACGGTAACGGTAATCTGCGGGTGATTGATGTGAGTCAGTCCGGCAATCTGGCGGCCTCCATGGCCTATAATGATGCCAGCGGTACCAGTACCGGCGCCAATCCCTGGGGTTTGATTGATGACGCGGCAGCCACCTCGTTGACAGCGATAACCTCTACTCAAGCTCAGATCAATGTTACCACCGCCAAGAGAATGGTTCTGGCCCCCGGCCGGGCCTTCAGTACTAATACCGGCGATACCACTCCCATTACCGCTTCTACTCAGTGGGACAGTGTCTATGATGATAATAGTGATCCTGCCATCAACGGCGGCAAGCCGCGGGGTGTTAATGATGGTGATATCTTTAAATTCACTGGTACCAAGAGTGACGGCAGCAGTCAGACCAGCTCTTATACGGTTAATCTGACTGCCCTTCCCCCGGCAACTGTCCAGGATATGCTGGATCAGATAGGTAAGGACTTTTCCTGTGATGCCTCTATTGATTCCGCCGGCCGTCTGGTGCTGACGGATTGGAAGGCCGATACCGTTTCTTCCCAGAGCAAGCTGGCTATTTCCAAGGTGGAGACCACCTATAATTATACCGTTGTTGCTCCCAAGGTGGCGGCGGATTATCAGGAGGATATATTCGGGCCGGTAACGGTAGCCGCCGGGGTAGGTACAAGTGACTATAAATTTAATGTTATCAAGGGAGATTTGACCTCGGAAGACGGCAGCGAGGTCGGGGATACCGTTACCACCTCATTCTCGCCTGAGGCCCTGGCTACCACGCAGTATGCCAACAGCTCCACCACGATCTTTCAGGATCAGGATGGTTTTGCCTCTGGTTTTCTGCAGTCAGTATCCACTGATGTGGACGGGGTTATTACCGGTCATTACTCCAACGGTCAGGTCTTAAAAAAGGTGCAGATGGCTCTCGCTAATTTCAGTAATCTGGCCGGTCTGCGGAAGGAGGGGGGGAATATTTTCACCGAGACCACTGATTCGGGAGCCCCGGTTACCGGCGCCCCCGGTACCAACGGTCTGGGCTCCATCGCCCCTAATGCCCTGGAGCAGTCCAATGTGGATCTCGGCACTGAATTTGTTAAACTGATTACCGTTCAGCGCGGCTTTCAGGCCAATTCCAAGATCATCACCACCACCGATGATATGTTAAATGACCTGATTAATATTAAAAGGTAAGTAACTGTTTAGCTAAGGCGGATAACCTGTCCTAAACAGTTACAGAGGTAAGAGCTTAAAACGGTACTGTCATGCCCCTTGCCCGCCTTCCGGGGGAGGGGCATGACAGTTGGTAAGATAAGCAGCGGATTATTCTCCGGCGAATATTTTATCAAAGGCGGCAAAGGCCTGGGCGACCACCGGGGTCTCAGCCGGTAACTGCAGGTACGATCTGCCGCTCAGTTCATAATCAATCAATTCCTCACTGGCCGAAAAAATCCCGGCCAGGGGCAGGTCGGCCTCGGTCACGGTCTGTTCAATTCTGCTCTGCAGGGCAGCAGGCACCGGTTCCGGAGCCCGGTTGACGATGAGCCCCTTCTGTTTGATGGTCAGCCCCAGGGGGCTGGTGATTTCAGAGATCCGGCCGGCGGTCATGATACCGCGGGCCGAGGGGTCGGAGATCACCAGCAGATGGTCAATAATGGTGAGGTTCATGCGGCTTAAATGTTCCATCCCGGCCTCATTATCCACCAGAATATAACGGTAATTACCGGCGAGATGATCCATGCTCATGGCGAGATACTGATTGGCGGCGCAGTAGCATCCCGGCCCGTCAGGCTGGCCCATGACCATGAGATCAAAGCCGCTCTCTTCAATCAGGGCCTGCTGAATCTTCATCTCCATGAATTGATCCCGGCTCATATGAATGGGAATTTCCCCCTTGATCTCCTTCCTTATCTGGCCGATGGTCTGGCCGATTTTTAAGCCTAATAACTCATTCAGATTGGCATTGGGATCGGCATCCACGGCCAGAACAGGGGTAAGCTTACGTTCAGTAAGATACTTGATTAAAAGGGCGGAAATGGTGGTTTTGCCGGTGCCGCCCTTACCGGCCAGGGCTATTATCTTGGGCATATCTATTATTCCTGTAAGGTTATATAATTGCAGACGAAGCTAAATTATGTCTTCTGTCCTCTGTCTTCTGACACACTATATCCCGAAAATAATGTTCTGAAAACGTCTATTTTCGTCTTGCAAGTTTGTGTTTTACTGGTATCTTTAAAGGTTTACCATTGCCCATGAAAATGGGTGTCTAAGACCAAGAACCAACCAGCGGAGCAAACCATGGATTATAAATCCACCCTGAATTTACCAAAAACCAAGTTTAAAATGAAGGCTAATCTGGCCCAGCGGGAGCCGGAGTTCCTGAAACAATGGCAGCGGGATGACCTTTATGCCAAAGTACAGGAACATACCGCCGGCCGGCCGGCCTATATTCTCCATGACGGCCCTCCCTATGCCAACGGTCATATTCATATCGGCCATGCCCTGAATAAGATTCTAAAGGATATTATTCTCCGTTCCAAGCGGATGTCCGGTTTCCATTGCGCCTACATCCCCGGCTGGGATTGTCACGGCCTGCCCATCGAACATAACGTAGACGAGGAGCTGGGAGAGAAAAAACGCCGGATTCCGCCCCTCTCCTTCCGCAAGGCCTGTCGGGACTATGCCAATAAATGGGTAAAAATTCAGCGTGATGAATTTAAACGTCTCGGGGTGCTGGGTGACTGGGACAACCCCTATCTGACCATTGATTATCGTTACGAGGCGGCTACGGCCAGGGAGTTTAACCGTTTTCTGACCTCCGGCTCGGTGATGCGCAGCAAGAAACCGGTTTACTGGTGTTCCTCCTGCCAGACCGCCCTGGCCGAGGCCGAGGTCGATTACGCCGATATCTCCTCGCCCTCCATATATGTTAAATTTCCGGTAGTCGATGATTTAAGTGATATTGATCCGCTCCTTGCCGGAGATAATATTAAGGTGATTATCTGGACAACCACACCTTGGACTCTGCCCGCCAACCTCGCTGTGGCCATGCATCCGGCCTTTATCTACGCCGCGGTCAAGACGGGGGATGAGGTCTGGATTATGGCCGAAGAGCTGGTCGAGGCGGCTATGGCCGAGTTTGAGATCACTACCTATGAGATTCTGACTACCTTTTCGGCCCGGCAGCTGGAAAGGCGGCACTGCCGGCATCCATTTTTAGAGCGGGATTCGCTCATTGTGCTGGCCGATTACGTCACTCTTGATACCGGCACCGGCTGTGTGCATACCGCCCCCGGTCACGGCCGGGAGGATTATTTAACCGGGGTACGTTACGATCTGGATATTTTGTCGCCGGTGGACAGCCGCGGCCGCTTCACCGAGGAGGCCGGGGTTCATCTCGGGATGGATATTAATGAGGCCAATGAGGTGATCTGCGCCGATCTTGAGCGGGGCGGCAGTCTTGTGCGCCGGGCCGCTGTCTCGCACAGCTATCCCCATTGCTGGCGCTGTAAAAAACCGGTTATCTTTCGGGCTACCGAGCAATGGTTCATCGGTATGGCCAATAATGACCTGCGCGAAAAGGCCCTGGCCGCCGTCCATGAGGTGAACTGGACGCCGCAATGGGGCATGAATCGGATCTACGGTATGGTGGAGTCAAGGCCCGACTGGTGCCTGTCCCGCCAGCGTTCCTGGGGGGTGCCCATTACCGCCATTATCTGCGCCGGGTGTGGTGAAATTATCAATAATGAGGCAATTAACGGCCGGATAGATGAATTATTCCTTAAAGAGGGGGCCGATGCCTGGTTCAGCCATGATATCAAAGACTTTGTCGGTGATACGGTTTGCGGCAGGTGCGGCGGCACGGAGTTCAGCAAGGAAAAGGACATCCTGGATGTCTGGTTTGATTCCGGTACCAGCTTCGCGGCGGTGCTGGAGGACAGAGATGAGTTGTCAGCGCCGGCCGATCTCTATCTTGAGGGCAGCGATCAGCATCGGGGCTGGTTTCAGAGCTCACTTCTCGCGGCGGTTGGTACCAGAGGCGTACCGCCTTACCGCGCTGTCCTCACCCACGGCTTTGTGGTGGATGATAAGGGCCGCAAGATGTCAAAGAGCGTGGGTAATGTGGTGGCTCCGGAGACCGTAATCAAAAAATACGGGGCCGAGCTTCTCCGGCTCTGGGTGGCGGCTGAGGATTATCGGGATGAGATCAAAATATCGGACAAAATATTAAGCCATCTCTCCGACAGTTATCGCAAGGTGCGGAATACCATTCGTTATTTTCTCGGTAA
>VAPM010021865.1_pt1 | contig 11568 bp, 11 predicted proteins | sample 3395091 | NCBI WGS metagenome assembly VAPM01 (sample SAMN08290445, study PRJNA428436) | hydrothermal vent metagenome | isolation source: Deep-sea hydrothermal vent chimney 3 | place: Pacific Ocean: Juan De Fuca Ridge | reverse complement strand
CTTATATCCGGTTCTTTCCCTAACCCCCAGAGGTTGCGCTGTTATGCCAAGCTCGTCGCTTATCGCGGCGCCTGTCCGTTTTGTCCCGACATCCAAGGCTAGTGTACGGCCCATGCTCTCTCCTTTTAAATTTCAAAACGCTATTATGCCACGAGAAGGGGTGTGAACGGTATGCTCACAAAATAGAATTTCTGGGGTATGATAATCAACGTCAACATGTAGCTTACTATTACTCTGGATTGAACTGAAAAGTGACTATAAGTTTTCTGATAATAAGCGGCGGAAAACGCGATGTTTCGCTTAAACGCCTGCTGAAATCCATCGAAGCTCAACGGATAAGCGGTTATGAAACTATCGTTATCGGCAGGATGGACAGGAGAAACACGCCAGCGAACGTAAAGTTTATCGACGCTCCGGAATTGGCGGATGAGGCGGCTATATGCAAAATGCGCAATATGGCGCTGGAGTCTTCTTCCAACCCGATAGCGGTCCTTATGGATGATGATGTGGAGCTTGAGCCCGGATGGTATTCGGCTCTCAAAAAATATCTCGATGATGATCGCTGGGATATTGCGGGATGCCGTGTGCTTGGCCCATCCGGCGAAAGGTGGTATGACTGGAACTGGGCCAGCAGGACAGACCCGCTCTGTCCGCCAAGAACACTTGAATATGGCGAACAAAATGACGGACTCTACATAAGCGGGTGCCTGATGATAATCCGTCGGCGCGTTCTGAAAAAAATCAGGTTCGATGAAAATCTGCTCAACCATCAGCGTGACGATGTCGATTTTTGCCACAGGGCGATAGACGCAGGTTTTCATTTCGCAAGCTTCCCGGAAGCTGTCGCCATCCACCATATGGAGCCCGCTGGCAGGAGCAAAGACGATCCTGGCGCGGGGTCCGACAGTTTTTCCGAGGCTATATACCTTTTTCGAAAAGGGGAGCATAAAAAAGCGTTGGAGCTTTTCAGAAAGCAGCCATCATCGACGAAAGTCTTGTATCATATCGCCCTGACATTAAAAGGGCTTGAAAAATGCGATGAAGCTTGTATCGCGTTTGAGAATCTCCTTAAAAGAGCCGATAGGAAAAATATGGATGACCGCAGGTTTTATTATTCCGGCTCGTTTCACATGGGCGCGCTTAAGGAAAAAGAACGAAAACCGGAAGAGGCGCAGAGGTATTACAGAGAAGCCCTTAAAGGATTTCCCGAACATAAGGAGGCTGCGGAAGGTCTTGAACGTGTAACCGGAAGCTTTAAAACGCAATGAAAATAGTATTAGCCAACTGCGTAGGTATCGACAGCGCAGGCTGGCATATCATCCCATACCCCAGCAGATGGACAACATCCGCCAAAGGCCATAGCGACGCTTTTACCTATTACCCAAAAGACTTAGGCTATTTAAGCTCTCTACTGAAACGCGATACCGACGCTGATGTAAAACTTGTGGACGCCTGCCTTGACCGGAAAAACAAGGAGGATTACGCAAAGCTCATAATCGACGAGAAGCCAGATTGGCTCATAATGGAAAGCTCCACCCGGACATATAGCGAAGATATATGGGTGGCCGAACAGGTTCGTGAAACTCTGGGAACAAAAATAATGATGACAGGTCAGCATCCAAGCGCTTTCCCCGAAGAAACCGCCAAACAAAGCGATGTCGTGGTTAAAGGGGAATATCTTGCGACGGCGCTTCAGTTTTTCCAGGATGGGGCAAAAACAAATAACGGCTCCATTATAGAATTTTCCAAGTCGAACCTTATGCCTACGCCCACTATGCCATACCCCGAGGATGACGACGTGAGCAGGTTCGCCTACGCCTTGAAAGGTGACCCGATATGCCAATATAAGGAAATTCAGCTATACACATCGAGAGGATGCCCTTATAGCTGTATCTATTGCGTGGCGAGCCACACCTATTATGGCGGACCGGACTGGCGCCCCAGAGAGCCTGCGGATGTCGTTGCGGAGATGCGCGCGCTCTATGAAAAATATCCTGAATGCGAAGGAATGTTTTTCGATGATGAAATTCATAACGCCAATATATCCAGAATAAAAAAACTGGCGAAAGCGATAATCGGCGCAGGGCTGGACAATAAGAGATACAACGCAATGTGCGCCTATCATACCTTTGACCGTGAGTCTTTGGAGCTTATGAAACGGGCCGGATATTACCTCGTCCGAGTGGGTATCGAAACAGCTTCGGACTCTATAGCAAAAGGTCTGAAGCTCGGCGGCAAACACAGACCTGAGAAGCTTGACAGGTTTCTTGAGATGGCCAAGGAAATTGGCATCGAAGTATACGGCACTTTCACAGTGGGAGGGCCGGGAGCGGACCCTGGCGGTGACCGCGAAACAGTAAAGCTTATGAAACGCCTCATAGAAGAGGATTTGCTTTCCGATTGTCAGATTTCTATTTGCACGCCCCAGCCGGGAGCCCCATATTTCGACTGGGCGTTGAAGGAAAAGGTATTGTCTGAAAAATCGTGGAAGGATTTCGACGGCGGAGTTTCGAGCGTTGTCGACTTGCCTGGCTACCCTGGCAAGCTGATCGAAAAAGTCCGCTGTGAAGCCCTTGAAGCATATGATCTGGCTAGAATGTCGCGTGATAAACGAGGTTTTGCGGTCAACTGGCAAAAAGAGTCGCCGAATGTGGACTTTGCGCCACATAGCATATTGCTTTTCCGGTCGAGCAGAGACTGGCATTTGAATTTATGTCTCTACTCCGTTCACAACAAATGGCCCGACGCGCGGATAGCAATGTTGTGTCACGACGGTTTTATCGAAAATTACAGGCGGAAGTTCCCGTGGTTAAAGCTTATACCTTACATGGAAGACGGGTTTTTAAACGCGGATGGGGTTGGAAAAGAGTCTTTAGCGGCCATCACAAAATTCAATCCGGACCTGGCCTTGATCCCTTCAAACATATATCACTGTCGTGGCTATGGCAATGTGGTGGAGATTGTAGAAAAAGCAGAGATTAAAGAAGCGTTTTTCATCAACTCCATAGGGCGAGTTAAACCGATTGATGAAATTAACGTACAATCTTCGTAAATTTCGCGCTTTCGCTCGTCAAATTCCGTATTATTCCCTTATTGTCGAAAACAACCCCATTATAGAATCCTTTCTTATCTACTACATTTGTGTGATATGTTCATCTTCGGTGTGAATCGTATCACCGCGCCATAATTAATTTACATAGTTTATATTTCATTAAAGATGTTTGTACTATATTCCCAACATTGGCAGTATTTACGAATATTTTCTTAAAAATGAGAAGATAAATTCTTTATTAAACAGATATTTATATAAAATCAACGGTTTAAGAATGGCACGAAATATGCCATATATTATGAGTATGAAAGGGGTATTCAACGCATTTGAAACTAGACAGGATTATTTTTACCAGATGGATATGTCAGCATATTTCAAATAATTATTAAAAAATTTAATTACCGGGCAGGTCAAAAAATATGAGTTATAGGAAGTATAAGGTAGAGCCTGAACTAAGGCTTGTGTTGGAAGAGGCTCATAACTTAAATGTTGGCGATATAAAGATATTAAAGTTTAAGAGTGAATCTGAGACTAAAAAAATCGCTTATGAGCTTTTTAGTGAAAGAAGACTGCTTTCACGGTATCTGCCGACTGCCAGGGACAGAGTAAGGATAGTAACTGATTTAGTGAATATGGAAGTCAGGCTGGTTAGAGTGGCCTCTTCAAACGTATCGGGCTAATGTCGCTTACACTGATGCGATTTGGCCGGAACTTAGGCTTCGGTCAGGTCATGCGGCTCTTTTCAAGGGAGGAACGAGCTTGTTGGCGGCAAAGGTGTAAGTGGCATAGCCCAAAATAATTCCAACGCTGTTTCAAGCGTCTATGTTTCGCATTGGTGGTTTAGGTCGCCAGGATATGCCAACCTATCTACCCTATATATTTACGCACACGTGGAATAAAATCGTGTGGTTTCATCGGTTTTGTAGAAAAATCATCCGCTCCAAGGTGTATCGCTTTTTGGCGAGTCCTCATATCGGAATCGGCCGTTATCATGATAACCGGTATAGACTCGGTATTTTTGTCACCTTTTATTTTTTCAAGAAAGTCAAACCCGCCCATAATCGGCATCTTTACATCTGAGATAACAATATGAGGCTTCTTTTTTTCTATAGCCGCCAAAGCCTGTTCACCGTTTCTCGCTTCCATAATGTCGATATCCAGGTCGGCTAAAATGTTTTTCAGCAACGATAGAATTAAATTATCATCATCAACTAAAAGGACGGTAGGTTTCAAAAAAGGCAGTTTCACGTAAAAGGTGGAGCCATGACCATTAGAGGACTCTACTTCCAACTTGCCGCCATGAGCTTCCATAATATCGTAACTGAGAGGAAGCCCCAGGCCAGTCCCCCTTTCCCCTCCTGTTCCAAGTGTGGAGGTTTTAACCTCATGCTTGAAAAGGTTCTCCATATCAGCCTTGCTAATCCCAATACCTGTGTCTTTAATTGCGATAGTCGCGCAGTTTTCTTCAGGGGTAAAAAAGGTAATTACGCCGCCTTTATGGCAAAACTTTATAGCGTTGGATAAAAGATTTCTGATCACTTCACCCAAAAGGACCGGGTCGGCGAAAAGACGGGTTCCTATGGACATTTTATTCTCGATCACAATACCTTTTTTGGCCGCAAGATAGCTAAGGTCGTTGATAGCTTTGAGGGGAAGAACATAACCATCAAAAAAACGGCTGTTCAGCTGAAGCGATCCTGTTTTAACCCTGCTTATTTTCAGGAGTTCTTCGATCATGGCGCCGAGGTTCTCGCAGCTTCCCATTACAACGCGCAATGTTTGTTTCTGGCTCTCGCTGAAATTAGAGCTTCCGTTATCATGCAGAATGTTGAGCAACCCCCGCATGGAAATGAACGGCGCCAGCAGATCATGCGCCACTAGCTCCAGAAACTTATCTTTTAATTTTAATGTATTTTCAGCCATTTCCTTGGCGGCTCGCAAGTCTTCCTCAACATTTTTTCGATAAGTTCGATGAAATCTTTTACGGGGCGATTCCATGCCGGAGGTTTCGAGCGTGGTAATATGGCTCTTCAGATGAGAGATTTCCTCGATAAGCTGCTTGTTTGTTTTTCCCTTGCGGCTTAGAGCTTTCGAGTGATGTAAAACAGTGGACACTTCTATTTACTACTTTATACTTGTTACTACTTTATACTTGATAAGGCTCTGTAAATCTTTACACTTCTTTCCAGAACTGTGAAAAAATTTGTACTATTGATATTTTACATGTTATAGCTAAAATTGGCGATAAAAAAAGTAATAAAAAATGTCTGACCCGAAAAAAAAACTGAACAGGCTTAAAGACGAGCTTGCCTCTGTAAGATCAGCGGTGATCGCGTTTTCAGGAGGCGTGGACAGCTCATTCCTGCTGAAAGTGGCGCATGATACGTTCATAAACTGCGGCGGCAAAGCTCTTGCCGTCACTGCCAATTCCCCGACATACCCTGAAAAGGAGCTAAAGGAAGCGCTTGAGCTTGCAAAATTAATCGGCGTTGAACATATGGTGATAGAGTCTAAAGAACTTGGAATAAACGAGTTTACGCAAAATCCTCCCAACAGGTGCTATTACTGTAAAACGGAGCTATACGGGAAATTGGGGGCCTTGGCGCAAGAGCGTGGCTTTGCGGTGGTGCTGGACGGAGCTAACGCGGACGACATGAGTGATTATCGTCCGGGCATGAAAGCGGCCAGGGAGCTGGATGTTAGAAGCCTGTTGCAAGAGGTCGGGCTCACTAAGGATGAAATACGTTTACTTTCCAAGGAAATGGGGTTGCCTACATGGAACAAACCGGCGATGGCGTGTCTTTCCTCGCGTTTTCCTTATTGGACAACTATTACACCGGAGAAGCTCAATATGGTGGAGGTCGCCGAGGTGGCTCTTCGAAACATCGGCTTTGACCAGGTGAGGGTAAGGCATCATGGAAATGTCGCCAGAATAGAACTTGCGCCTGATGATATCGCAAGAGCTGTTAAACCGGATATCGCTGAGAAAATTCATTCCGAGCTGATAAACGCCGGATTTGCATATGTGGCTCTTGATATTATCGGATACAGGACGGGCAGCATGAACGAGGCGTTGATTGGAGAAAAGGTTGGGACCAAATAGATAAACCGGCCGTTACCCTTCCATATTTTGATATTCGTTTTTCATACTAATAGCCTCTTCAAAGTCAGGATCGATGGAGATCGCTATATCAAGCGCTTTTAAAGCTTTCTTCTTTTCCCCCGATTCACACAGGGCCCTTGCCAGGTTGTAGTAGAGACCTTCATCTTTGGGCGCGACTTTAATCGCTTTGCTATAGATATTGATCGCCTCCTGATATTTGCCCTGTTTACGGAGCGCGATAGCCATTCTGTTATATAGAGGAATGTTACCAGGGTTTATATCTAATGCGGCTCCAAAGGTAGTTTCCGCCTTAACATACATCCCTTTATCCAGATACGCATTACCGATATCCGTTCGGTTTTCCATGTTTTTAGGATCCATAGTAATGGCCTTGTCGAAAGCCTTCTCGGCTTTCTGGTCCATGTTGGCTCCAAGATAACTTTTACCCAAATCCACGTGTGTTTCCGCAGACGCGTCTTCGTCATCAACAGCTTCTTCAAGGGACTTGACCGAGGCTAGGAAATTCTCTCTTTTCTGGTGCGCCATCCCCAATAAATGATTAATTTTTGGATAGTGCGCGTCTATCCCATGGGCGTTTTTAAAGGAGGCGGCGGCTTGGCCAAACTCTTCAAGCTCCATATAACATTTACCGGCCATGACAAAACATTTTGCGTTTGACACATTTGGATTGGCTTCACGCGCCTTGCGAAAAGCGACAAGCGCGCCTTTGTAGTCTCCCTTTTCAAATAGATCCATTCCATTTTTTTCAGCCACATCCGCCAGGCTTTTCATCTCTTCGGGATCAACACCAAAAACGTCCAAAATCATCTGACGAAGCTCTGAGACCTCAAATGGGCGACTAATAATATTTTCCACCCCCTGTTTTTTTATCTCGTCAAGCTCCTGATGTTTCATTACGGGCGTTATCATGATGAACTTTATAGTGGACAGGGTTTTGTCATCTTTCAGCGATTTGAACAACTGCATTCCGGAATATTTAGGTAGATAGAAATTTACCAAAATAATATCAGGAAGAATTTTTTTGACTTCTGTAAGAGCTTTAAGGCCGGAAGTGATATCACTTATTCCGCCAAACCCAATTTCATTTAAAATCTCGCGCATGTTGCGCACTTCATTCTGGTTCTCCACTACCAGCGCCTTGGTATTCGCTAAATCGAAAGTCATGGCAAGATTTTCAAATTATATTAGTAAAGTGATACCGTCAAACATGAATCTTTTAGATGTAAATTAAGTTAATTATATAACATTTACTGTAAGTAACGAGTAGTTTACCGTTTTTTAATAGTAAATGAGTTTGATTAAATATTTTTTTCGATACGTCATTGGGATTCACTTCATTCACTCAGTGGATGGCTCCGTGAAAAACCCTGATGATAGAAAAAATCAGATTGTTCACTACCAGCTTTTTATAGTCCGCCCATAAAAAGCGAAGAGCCGTGGCAACAGCCAGGATCTCAAGTAGCGCCTGTTTTTCTGAAACTTGTGAAAAGCGCCCGCCAATGACTGGTTCTTTTTTTGTCTCGACCATTGCTACTCGCTTTATTTATCAATGACTATTAGTTCCCATATAATGTTATGTTTTAAAAGGTTATTAAGTTCCATGGGAATTACGGTTATAAGAGCGGCAAAATATATCAACTTCGAAAATCAATTGATTTGACACCCGCCCCACGTGACTTTAATATGAGTTTGTTATTTTTTTCATTGTTAACTACTCACTTGAGCGATTAAATTTGAAGATATCCTGCCATGGGACATGATAATAAAACTGATTTAGAAAACGAATTTATACAAATCCTGCTATCGGCTATGCGCAAGGGAATGACCGTCGATGAATTCTTTGCGATGGCTGACGCTACCCTTAATCATTTAAGGGGAAAAGATGAGAATGAAACGGTGGAAAAAATAATAAAAAATAGCGCCACGCCCGACGAAGTCAAAAAAATGATCGAATCTTTCCAAAAAAAGCAGTAATACATTTACATACCCTACCTTTTAAGTTAGAATTATACGACTTTTGCCGTTAAATCTGTATATCCGCTGTTTTGAGAACGCCTGCAGCGGTCATTTGTGGCAAAGTCATCTTATTTTACTTTTCCCCCTTATTGTGTATTTACAAAACGCCAGTAAAGATGAATTGCTAGGGTATTTCAACAGTTCGGCAATTAAAAGGACGCCGGTAGCCGAAGTTTTGCCTTTTCTGGCCGATAAAATAGATGCCTGTTTTATCATGGGCGATGACGGGAAAAAGCTGGGCTACAGCCTGACCACGGGGCATCTTGACAACCCCAAATATTCCAGAGCCCTGGTGGAAATAGCCGTTGACGACTCCTGCGCCACCACACTTCATTGGCTGATACCAAACCTGGTGCGCCAGTTTAAGTTGCAAGGGATTCTTGTTCGGAGTGACGATTGTACGACGTTGCGCGTTCTGGCGCATTTCTCTTTTACCTTGAGTCATATGCTGGAAATCTACGAGATTCCGGAAGAGGCTCCTGTATCTTTTGCAGACAGAGTAGCCCTAATAAGTCGTCCGACAATTAATTTACGCAAATTTCTTGAAGAGGGTGACGATGACATACTTGGCCCGGAAACCTATTCTCATAACAGAGTTGAGGAAAGGTTTGAATTAAAAAGCGAAGGAAGGATTGTCGGAGCGGCTATCGTTCAGGATATTGGTATTGATGGTTGCAAGGCTATTGTACCAGCGATACGGCCAAACTTTCGGCGTAAGGGGCTGGGATCTGCGCTGATACGTTCCGTAGCGGATAAAATAAGAGAAAAAGGCCATACGCCACTTCTGGTTATCAAACCAGAAAATGATAGAGTCAAAAGAATGTCTAACCGTATGAAACTTATCTCATTGTTTGACCTTATCCGGGTTCATCCACGTTTTCATATATCCTCCACATTTTCAGAGGAAACCGATGAGTAGCTTTCGCGCTACGGTCATTCCTTCTCTTTTTCAATTAATGCTTCATTGGCCTGCATAAGGCTCCTTTTCATCAGTATCGGCCCGATCAATTGATTAATAACCACCGATGCTACAATCAGGGTGGATAAAACGGCGCCCCAACCTGGAAACTGTTTTCCGATTATGACCGCAAAACCGAGGCTGACGCCGGCCTGCCCAATAAACCCTGTCCAGGCGTATCGTCCGACTGACTCTTCCTCTCCCGCCATTTTGAGCCCCTTGATGGAGCCTAACCATGTTCCGGCCATCCTGATTGCCACAAGGATAATGGCGTAGGGCCACATTTGAAACAAGGCGCCTATATTGAGACCTTGTCCCGCCAACGAAAAGAAAACAACAAAAATTGGCAGAGAGCTTGTCTCCAACCCTTTTATCAGCTTTTCTCCCTCTTTCGAAAAATTCTCCACCACAAACCCCGCCGTGATAGAAGCCAGCAGAGGCTCCACTCCCAACGCATGACACACTTCCACCATCACAAGCCCCATTCCAACCATGAACAAAGGAACGGTCTCATGCTCAATTTTAAGGTAGCTGATCATAATCGCCCCGGCCAGAGCTCCCACCAGAAGCGATATGGTGGTGTCATACGCGACTTGTTTGGTGATAGACATCCCCCCGCCACCCGTTTCGGCCCCCAATAACGTTCCCGCCACAGACACGGCCAAACCGAACAAGGTGATTACAAACACATCTTTAAACACCGTGATGGCAAGTATGGTGTCTGGCACAAGGCCTTGCGACCTTGTCTCCGTTATTACGGCGATAGCCGTGGCCGGAGAGTTTGCAGTGGCCACCACTCCAAGTAACATAGCCGCAGAAAGAGTTATCACAAGCGAAACGTCGGGAAAAAGAAAAACTGAAAATAACCCTGCGAATACTATAAAAACAGAGCTGAAAACGAAAAGGGTCTGGGTTAACGCTGTCAGCACAATAGCCCCCATCCTTGTTTTAAATTTTTCGATTTTCAGTTCGCCACCGGCGGCAAAAGCGATTAAGGCAAGCGCCAGATTGTCCACAAGGCGCAATGGCGTGGCGGAAAGCTCGGTTACCAGCCCTAAAACGTACGGCCCGGAAATGACACCGGCGACAAGATAACCTGTAATCATAGGAGCCTTGAAAATCAGCGCGAGTCTTCCAAGCAGGAACGCAAACAAGAGGAGAAAACCAAGAGAGAGCGTGCTTTCCGCAAGAGGTTTAGGCGCTGTAGAAACCGCTCCCATCATATGCGCGACATAGGTCAGGCCGACGAGGATCGCCAGAAGTGAAAGCTTGCGAACAATAATCATGAATCATCCTCACTCATGACACGTCTTATCAAAAACGGAGCCGCTATTTCGTTGACGATCATCATTATAACTATTACACCAAAAACAAGCTTTGGCCCATCGCCTGGATAAACCAGCAGAAAGTTAAGCCCGATGGCCAGCGCCAACACCCCTTGCGCGCAGAGAGCGAGCCCTGCTTTTTCAGGGAGAGCGTTTTCCTTCGAGAGACGCCGCGACACAATGCCCACCGCCGCCATCTTTATCAGCAGCCTTAGCATTACTATCGCTCCAGCGGCGAACCATATTTTCAGATTAAAAGAACTCCACCACAACCCGGTGACTATCAGCATAATCACGTAAAAAGGTTTTTCAGTGGCGTACATCATTTTGAAAATCCTGTCGTCTGTCTTCAAAATGTTGGCCAGGATTATTCCTGTCAAAAGGCTCAGAAATAACGGAGAAAGGTTGAGATAAAACGCTATCCCGGCCATGAACACGATAAACCCTATAAAAACAGAAAGGTCTTCCTCGTTTGACAGCCTGTCTCTTCCGAAATTAAGAAAAAGAATCGAAAGCGCAATAGCCATCAATATCGAATACAACAGAAGCCATGCTCCTTGCTTCGGCATATACATCCCGCCTGACTCAGCCGGGAAAAAACAGAAAACAAGGCCGATAGTCACAAGCGCCGGGGCGACATCCAGCGTCGCCACTATCCGAAGGCTCCGCGCCGCGCCGGCCCTGGATCGGGGAAGCGCAGGAGCTATCAGGCTTAACGCCGTAGGGGAGGAGATCGCTCCGGCGGCGGCGACTATGCATGCCGAGGCGATAGATTCGGCCAAAGGCAAATTGAACAAAAAAAACGAAAGGAAAAGAAAAAACGAGAAAAGCCCCAGCCAAACCAAAAGGAACTGAAACAACGTCAATTTTAAAATAGATCGGTCTACTTTAAGAATATCGGCCCACCTTAGCTGTGTGCCGAATATCAGCCCCGCCCAGCCAAGCCCCAGCGCAATGAAAGGGTCGAGCTGTTCAATCCGCTCTTCCCCGATTATGTAATGATTTCATCGCCAGAGGATTCTGATGAAACGTCTGTATTATGCGAAGCCTTTGTTTCGGCGCGTTGTTTCGGCGCATCCCCAATACGGAACGT
>VAPM010262799.1_pt1 | contig 11571 bp, 10 predicted proteins | sample 3395091 | NCBI WGS metagenome assembly VAPM01 (sample SAMN08290445, study PRJNA428436) | hydrothermal vent metagenome | isolation source: Deep-sea hydrothermal vent chimney 3 | place: Pacific Ocean: Juan De Fuca Ridge | reverse complement strand
CAAAAAACGCAAAAAACGCAAAATTCTAACCGGATACTACTGAATCAAAAAAGGAAAAGTAATGAAAAAGAAACTGTCTATAATTGTTCTCTCCGCGGCCCTGTTTTCCCCTTCATTTGCCGGGGCCGGCTGGAACCCTGTTCAGGCTGGAAGCGCCTCTCAGCAGAGCAGCAAAAACTCCGAGGTAACGAGAACCATTGCCGTCTTCAAGAATAACGTCCCCCACCTGAAAATATTCTTTGAAAAGGCCTATGGTTATGCCGTATTTCCCAATGTGGGAAAAGGAGGGTTTTATATCGGCGGGGCTTACGGTAAGGGTAAGGTCTATAAACACAACAAATTAATCGGTACTTCAAGTATGACCCAGATCACCATCGGCCCCCAGATTGGCGGCCAGCTCTATAGTGAGTTGATCTTCTTTAAGGATAAATATGCCTTAAACCGCTTTATCGCCAACGGTTTTACCTTTGACGCCCAGGTATCTGCGGTGGCGGTAACCGCCGGTGCCTCGATTGATGCCGATTATAATAATTCGGTGGCAATCTTCACCAGAGCCAAAAGCGGCTTGATGTTTGAGGCAGCAGTGGGTGGACAAAAATTTACTTTTACACCGCTCTACTGAACCGAGCGGGATGGGAAGCGATGAAATTTTCTGCTTCCCACCCACGGAAAATTTGCGGGCGGGAAGACAGTCAACTAATTAAAAATCCTCAAAATCATCATCTTCGTCCATGGGGATGATATCATCGGGAGTTGCCGCCTTAACGGCGCTCTTGCTCTCGTAAGCAGGGGCTGTCGTTTTGGCAGCAGGCAGGGCCTTGACCCGGCTCTGGGATGATGACTGGCGGGCGGGCGATTTGCCAGCTGGCCCCGCAGGTTTATAGGTTCCATGGGTCTCTAACGACCGCGCCTCACCGCCCACCATGGCAGCTAATCTTGCTACAATCTGCCGCATGGCATCGACCTGATTATTCAACTCCATGGCAGCGGCGGCCTCCTCCTCGGAACTGGCGGCATTACGCTGGGTAACATTATCAATTTCCGTCAGGCCGACGGTGGCCTGCTCAATAGCCTGAGCCTGTTCGTTAGCGGATGAAGAGTTCTCTTCCAGCAAAATTCCAATCTTCGATGCTGACTCATTGGCTTTGACAAAGTATTCATTAGTGTCTTGTACCAGCTTTGAGCCGATTTTGACATGCTCCACTGTGGCGGCAATGAGGCTGGCGGTATTTTTGGCAGCTTCAGCAGAACGCATTGCCAGACTGCGTACCTCTTCGGCTACCACCGCGAACCCGGCTCCGGCCTCACCGGCCCTCGCCGCTTCTACGGCGGCATTCAAGGCCAGAAGGTTGGTCTGGAAGGCAATTTCGTCAATGGTTTTTATAATTTTCTGGGTCTCATTGCTGGCGGAGTTTATCTTATCCATGGAGGAGATAACATTTTTCATGGCCTGTTCCGCCTCATGAATTACCTTATTTGTCTGGCGCATAAGACTGTTTGACTGCGCCGAGTTCTCAGCGTCACGCTTGGTCATGGCGGAGATTTCCTCCATGGAGGCGGAAATCTCCTCCACTGCCGAGGCCTGTTGCGAGGCGCCATCGGCCAGGGTCTGGCTGCTGGCCGAGATCTCTCCGGAAGAGGACGACAGGCTATAGGCGCTTTCGTCCAGCTCACCGGCCAGGCCTTTTAAAACCAGAGTAATTCGGCGGCTGATAAAAAAGGCGATAACAACACCCAGTAAAATGGCAATTACTATTAAGCTTATTAAAGTAGTGCGGGTGGAACCTGCCGCCTTGAGCATAACCTCATCGCTCATGGTATTGTTTTTGGCCTCATTTCTTATCTCGTGCAGAAGATTCTGAACATTATGGAGGGCGGGAAGGGTCTGCTGACGAAAAATTATCATGGCCCGCTGTTTACCGGCCGCATCCGAACCAGCATCAGCAATGGCAATGGCGGTTTTATGGAGGGCCGCATGCGCGATTTCAATCTTGCTGAATAAAGGCGCCAGGCTGGGTTCGAAATGTTCAGCCTGCCGGCGGCCGGAACCGTAAAGCCATTTACCAAAGGCACATTTGTGATCATCCGTTTCAATATTCAGGATAGTAATTGCCGGGTCGGTTAAATAGGCGTCCAGTTTGGTAACCCAGTTCAGGTGTTCAATCTCAATCTCAGCCAGCCTGGCATCTAAGCGGTTACTCTGAATTATCTTCCCGGCATTGCTGATAATCTGATTAATATCCCTCGGGGTAACAACAGCGACAACGAGAAAAATAATCAGCAGAGCGCTGAACCCCATACTGATCTGTCTACCTATGGTCATATTATTTTTTGCCATTTTCCCCTCCCTTTAATTGAAACTTAGCAAGACATCTAAAAAAAACCTGTAAAATGATTACGTTAAAAGTATATGAATTTTTCTTCCGTCTTGTAAAGAGGGAATTTGAAATTAGCTCCTCAGTGTTTCAAATTGATACAAAATTAAAAAGGGCACTCCGCAAAGGGTACCCCATATTTCCAAACTGATTTTTATAATTTTATGTCGTTAAGGTTTATGGTAACTTCAGGCACAGCTTTTTATTTACCGAAACCGCAGACAGGATAACGACAGGTCTCACAGTTCTGGCACAGACCGCCGTGGCCGAGAGCGGCAAAATCCTCCCTGCTGATCTTCTCACCGCACAGTACTCTGGGCAGGATAAGATCAAAAATGGTTATGCGATGAAACATTCCGCAGGCCGGCAGGCCCAGTATCGGCACCCGGCCGATAACTCCGGAGAGGAACATGGCACCGGGCAGTACCGGAGTACCATAAACAATATTTTCAGCCCCGGCCGCCTTGATCCCCTCCCTTGTTACATCATCCGGATCAACGGACATGCCGCCTGAGGTGACCACAAGCTGTGCCCCCTTTGTAAGACAGTTCTTTATTTCAGCGGCAATAATTTGGGCATTATCCGGAGCAAAGCGTACCGTTATAACCTCGGAACCTATTGCCTTGAGCTTGGCCCTGAGGACGGGCTCAAAGGCATCCTTGATCCGACCGTGAAAAACCTCATTACCGGTAATAACCAGACCAGCCTTGATCTTCGGAATAGTCACCACCCGGACAATACCTTCACCGGGCGCGGCCTGCACCACCCCCTCCACCAAGTCTCGTTGAGATATTAAGGGAATAAGCCGGGTGGCGGCCACCTGCTGCCCCTCTTTCACTACTCGATTATTGTGCAGAGTGGCACACATGACCTCACCGGCCATATTTAATTTATAGAGGGCACGAGTATTGACCTTTAAGAGTCCGTCATGGGCGGCAAGTAAACTTATTTTACCCTCCACCGCCTCTTTACTCTGTTCAATCCCAGAGCCGCCGATGGCGGCGGCGAGGAGGGCGGCGGCCTCGTTTTCGTGAATCTCGGCAGGGCTCAAGGTCAGCACATATATATGTTCCTTGCCGAGACGCTTTAAATGTTCCACGTCTTCCGGCCGGATAATATGGCCCTTTTTAAAGGCCCGTCCTTTAAATTCATCACGTCTGATTTCGGTAATATCATGGGGTAGAACCATACCCACCGCCTCATCAACCGGCACACTCTTTCTCATCTTAAATTACCTCGAAATAGGCGCCATTGGCGCAATTTTTACACAATATTCTGCCATTTTGCTCTACATGCCGGGAGTCCTGCACCCATTCGCCGCACTCGGCGCATTGAACCCGGCATTGAGGACGGCCGGGCATATCACAGTCCGGCACCTTAATCCTCACCCGCTGGACGGTAAAGAGTTCCTCTTCAGGCATTATCCGATAGGCGGCCAGTTGGCGCTGATATTTTTCCTTGATCTCCGGGCAATACTTCCCGGCCAGTTCTCTTGATTCCTCACGGGCCAGAATCCGCACCGCCCGGCCATCTTCGAGATTAACAAAACCGGCAGCCATGACGCCGTGATCCAGCCATTTCATAGAGCGTTTACCAAGGCTGCAGCCGGTTACGGTTTGAATGGCATCGGTGGCACAACGGTCAATCTCCACCAGAACATAGAACTTTTTACGATCTACCCCGCGGGGGTCATCTATACCGATAAGTTTAAGCCCCAGCATGGCGAGACGGACGCCAATAACCTGTCCGGCACAGATATGACCGTGAATGGCCGTAGCTTTATCTAATAATTCATCAAAGGTTTCCATATTATTCCTCGTATTTTTACTTGACAATATGCCGTTTTTAGAAGCAGACTAATATTATTATTCTGACAAAATAGCCCATCGCTCTGTCTTTGTCCAGAATGGACTGTCAGGGATATTTTATGCCGCAGCGGAGCTGTTATGAAATTATTTCAGACCAGGGAACTCTACTATCTTCTGACCGCCATAATCATTGTGGCTTTAGGTATTTATACAACAGCTCCCTTTATTGATCATCACCAACTTGTATTCCTGATTTTTTCAGCGCTTACCACCTTGATTTTATTAAAAAAGTTAGACCTCGTTATCAACGAGAAACGCGCCATCAGGCAGGAACTGTCCGCCAAAAACACGGAACTGGCCCGCGAACATCAAGAGCAGAAAGAGCTGTTAGAGAGAGTGGAACACGCCAAGCGGCAATGGGAAATGACCATTGACTGCATGGATGATATGCTCATTCTGACTGACGCGAAGCTCATTGTGCAGCGCTGCAACAATCCGGTGGCTGAATTTACCGGCCTTGATTACTCCAACCTCCTGAGCAGTAATATTAATCAGTTATATCCGGGATTGAACGTAGAGGTTAAAAATTTAATAGCTGAAAGCTTTGAATATAAGCACGAAAGCAGCGGACGTTTCTTTTATGTCAAAATTTATGGTGTCGAGGAGGGCGGCCGGCCCATGTTTGTCATTACTCTGAGTGATATAAGCGAGATAAAGATGATAAACGCCAGGCTGAAACTCCAGAACCAGGAAATAGAGAAGGAACGGCAGCAATTACAAACGGCTTTAGATAAAATTTCCCAGCTGATTAAATTGGCCAACGCCGGGGAATTCATCGTTGAGCCCTTGGATGGCAGCCAGAAAAACTGCTATGATGAGCTGGAATGCGTCACTCCGGACTGTCCCTGCTATGGGCTTGAGAAGACCCGCTGCTGGCTGGTATCCGGAACATTATGCTACGGCGAACGGCAGGGCGATTTTGCCAGTAAAAAAGAACTCTGCAGTCATTGCCTATATTACCAAAAGCGTATTCAGGATCCGGTATCTCAGATTAATGAGGAATTTAACAGCCTCATGCATATGCTGGTCTCTAAAAATCGTGAACTAACCCAGGCTTATGAAGAATTAAAGGAAGCCGAGAGCCATATGCTGCAACAGGAAAAAATGGCCTCCATCGGTCTTCTTGCCGCCGGGGTAGCCCATGAGATAAACAACCCTGTGGCATTTATCGGCAGTAACATCAACACTATGAAAAAATACATGCTCAAAATATCCACCTTTATCACCACCCTTGAAGAGTATCTTCAGGCAAGCGGTCAGGCTGCGGCGGCAGCCGAGAGCCGCCGTATTTTGAAGATAGATTTTATTATGGCCGACATAAATGATCTTATCGCCGAGTCTTTAGACGGCTGTGAGCGGGTCAAAAAAATCGTCATGGATCTTAAAGGCTTTTCACGGGTAGATGACAGTGATATACAGACGGCCGACATAAATGAATGTCTTGACACCACCATAAATATGGTCTGGAACGAACTTAAATATAAGGTGGATTTAAAAAAAGATTATGCTGAGAACCTGCCGCCCCTGGACTGCTATCCCCAACAACTTAATCAGGTATTCATGAATCTGTTGGTGAATGCCGCCCATTCCATTGCTGACCGGGGTGAAATCCATATTAAAACCTGGGCTGAGGCGGGTTATCTCTATATCCAGATCACCGATACCGGGGCGGGAATAGCCCCGGAACACCTGAGCCATATCTTTGAGCCGTTCTTTACCACTAAAAAGGTTGGAGAGGGTACCGGCCTGGGCTTGAGCATTGTCTATGATATAATTACCAAAAATCATAACGGTGACATAGAGGTGAGCAGTAAAACAGGCGAGGGCACAACATTTATTATAGAACTCCCCAGGAAGATGCCGGAGAAGAAAGATCCTGCTGCAAATCCGAAAAAATAAAAACCAATTTTAATTCAGTAATTTTTGCGCTGCGGCTTCTATGCTCATATACCTTTCCGGAGCCTAAGCCAAAGAGGTCTAAAACTTAAAGGAGCCGGTAATGGCACCAGTAATCTTGTTTGTCGATGATGAAGAAAATATCTTAAAGTCCCTGGCCCGGCTCTTTATAGATGAAGACTATGAAATTCATACCGCCGTCAGCGGCCGGGAGGGACTTAATCTGATTAATAACGGCCTGCGGCCCGTGGTTATCATCTCCGACCAGCGCATGCCGGAAATGAACGGGGCAGAATTTTTGCGTCGGGTCAGGGAGCTGCTGCCCGATAGTATCCGTCTGGTGCTCACCGGTTACGCCGATATAAAATCCGCTGTAGAGGCCATTAACCAGGGGGGAATCTATCGTTATATTCTTAAACCCTGGGATGACGAGGAACTAAGGAATACCATCAGCGAAGCGATAAAGCTTGTGGCCCTTAAAACTGAGAACACGCGTCTTAACAAGGAATTAAAGGATAAAAATATTCAGCTTGAGCAGATAAACGAACATCTTGAGGAAAAGGTACGTCAACGAACCGCCGAATTAGAGAGTAAAGTGCGTGAACTTAAAGGTCGAGACCGGGTGCAGCGTTTTCTCATGACAATTCATCCCTTAGAGGAACTGCTGCATGAAATTTTGACGGTGATTATAGAGGTCTGCGGAGTAAACGGTGCCGCCTTCTATATCCTGGAGAATGATGCCGTTACCGAGATCAAGGCAGCGATAAATTTTACCGAAATAGAGGCCGGTGGTTTATCACCAGCCAGAGCCGCCGACAAATTAATAGAAAATAATGAAGAAAAGATGTTTTTAGAGACGGATGACATCCTCTACTGTCTGCTGCCGGTTAAAAAAAATGATGAAGCACTTGGTGTCCTCGCGGTGGAAAGAGAGGCAGCCCGGCCTTTGAGCGCCGCTGAACTGCATACCCTTTCCATCTTTTGTGTGCAGGCGGCTATTGGTATTAAGGACTGCCGTCTCTATGACAGTTATGATGATATTGAATCGTCTCTTGACAATATTTTGAACGATATCGGAGCATAAGCCCTTGAATGCCCGTTGCGGAAAGAAATCCATTGATTCTCTTGATGATCTGTATCTCGAAAGCATCAAAAAGAAGAATAATGGCGCTGATTATAAATCTCCAGGCCTGTTGCCGGAAGAAGAACAGACCCCCCTTAATGAGCTGAACCTCCGCCTCAGCGCGGATAAGATGGAAGCCATTTTAAGGGTGGGAGCGGCGGAGCGGCTGCCGGCCCTGCCTGAGGTCGAGACGGCCCTGAAAAAGCTGGGAGTCAACACTGGAATTGATCTGGAGCCCCTGCAAAAGGCCCTGGCTTCACCGGTAGCGGGAGAGCCTAAGGCAATGATTATCGCCCAGGGCCGCCGGCCGGGCCGCCGCCGCACGGTTATCTACAACGAATTACAACGCTTAAGCGACGGCGGCTGGGCGGCCGGCGGTTTTAAGTTCGATTTTGCCCGCCTTCCTGCCCTGTTGACGGCCAGCGAACGTGAGATGATAGCCCATGATTCAGTGCGGGTAATGGCTTTGAAACCAGGCGATATTATTGCCCATATCGAAGAGAATTTCGAGGCCGAGCCGGGAATGGATATATTGGGTAAGGAGATACCGCCCTTAGAAGATTCAATGCCTGAGGCCGGTCAAAATGTGGAATTCGATCACAAGGATATGGTTCTCCGGGCTGTGACCTATGGTTATCTCCTGGTGGAGAATGAGGTCTTCAAACTCTTGCCGCCCATCTGGATTACGCCTGATAAGATGCAGGCCTTCTATATCAACCTGCCCCAGATCGGCGGCCCACGTTACCCGGAACCGGAAGATATTGAGCTGTTATTAGAAGATATTGGTGTGGTTGAAGCCTGCCGGGTAAAATTCCTCATTCATAAACTCTGTCAGAGCTTGAAAGACGGTAAGAAGACGGCAAAAATGGTGAAAATAGCCGCCGCCATTCCCCCTAAACCAGGCCGGGATGCCGAATTCAGCCTCGAGATTGAAATGGATAAAAAAGCCGGAGAACTGCGGGCCGATGGCTCCATTGATCTCCGGGAAAGAAATGCCGTGGTCAGTGTAAATGAGGGAATGCTGGTGGCCCGCAAAAAATTAGTCAAAAAAGGTAAAAACGGCCTCGATCTCTTTGCCAAAACCATCAAGGCTTACGATGGCCGGGATTTAAAAATAAGTACCGATGCCAGTATCCGGGTTGAGATGGAGGAGGAAAACGCCCTCTACTACGCCGCCCGCACCGGTAATGTAAATTTTATCAGCAATAGTCTCACCATTACCGATATCTTCAAGGTTAACGGTGACGTTAATTATGAGACCGGCAATCTTGATGTAAAATCAGCCTTGGTAATCACGGGTTCAGTATTCCCCGGCTTTAAGGTTCAAGCCCGTGGTAACCTCGAAATCAAGGGCGGGGTGGAGAACGGCGCTCAGATCATAGCCCAGAGTGATCTCATTATCGGTCGTGGTATTATGGGCTCTGACAGTCGGATTATCGTTATGGGTAATCTTCATACCGCCTTTATTCAGGATGCTGAAATCCTGGTACGCGGCAACGCGGTAACCGCGAGCTACGCCTTTAACGCTGTGATTCGCGCCTTTGGCTCTATCTCAATATTAAAGGGGCAGCACAAAAAAAGCGGCCGTGCCGCGGGCGGGATTATATGTTCATCCAAAGAGATTCAAGCCAGTACCGCCGGCAGTCCATCTAACGCCGAAACGACTCTGGCTATCAAACCGGAACCGGAACTGCTCCGTAAAAAAGAGCTGATAGAGGACAAAATTGATCAGTGCCGGGAGGGTATGGTTAGAATCTCACGGACTCTGCCCTTTGAGCTCACCCATGAGGACGAAATAAAGTCCTTTCTCGCCCCTCTCAGCGCCGAGAAGAAAAAACCATTTCTAAAATTATTAACCATTTTTAATAAGATATTAAAAGAGGCCCAATCATTAAAAAAAGAACGACGGCAGATTAATGAAGAGATAGAGCGCATCCTGGAGGATGCCAGGATAAGAATTACTGAACATATCTTCGCGGGCTGTACCATCCAGTTCGGCGACCATAAATTATTATTGCGGGAGGAGATGGGGCCTCAGATTTTTAAATACCAGAACGGCAAAATAATTTCACAGTAGCTTAACCGCGGGCTTTCAATCAGATCCAGTGCCAGCGGAAGAGACGCCTCAATAATTGAATTGAGCCGTCGAGCAGAAAGCCGATGATACCGATGGCCATTACAATGGCCATCAGGCGGTCATACTCCATGGTGTCACGAGCATCATTGATCAGATAACCCAGGCCGCTGGATACCCCCAGAAACTCCACCGGTACCAGAACAATCCAGGCTACCCCCAGAGCGAGACGCAGACTGGTGAGGATATAGGGGATTGAGGCCGGCAGGATAATCCGCCGCATAATCGCCCTGGAATCTGCTCCCTGAATACGGGCCATCTGCAGCCATTGCTTATTAACCCTGGAAACTCCCATGGTGGTATTAAGCATGATGGGCCATACCGTGGCCATGGTAATGAGGAAATAAATGGCCGTTTCAAAGGATGGAAAGATAAGCAGAGCAATGGGCATCCAGGATAAAGGGCTTATCATCCGGATAAATTGAATGGGGGTATAGGAGGCTAACCGTAGTTTACGATAATAGCCGATCAGCAGTCCGCTGGGCATCCCGATGACAAAGGCAATACCTATTCCAACCCCGATGCGCCGCAGACTGGCCAGCACGGAGCTCCAGAACTGCCTGTCTATCAGCAGGTTAATAAAAGCCTTACAGGTGGGCAGAGGTTCAAAGCCGGAAAACTGTCTGAAGTCCGGACGGCTGAAGATCAGATAACCACCGACAATCCAGACCGCAAAAAATACTGCCAGGCCGCATAGAATATAATAAATCCGGCTGTGGTCAAATGTTTGGCCGCAGTCCTCCGCCGGGCAGGGGCGGCTGTGCTTAATAAAATATTGGCCCCAGCGATGTAACATATTCATATGGCAATCACTTCTTCCCGTTCCCAGGGACTGGTAAAGTCAAGTTCCCCGAAATGCCCCATACCACCCATCAATTCAATGGCCTTTTTAACAAATTTATAATCCACCAGCTCTGAAGCTACCTGCTCCGGTTTGAGACGGAACAAAAAGCTGTGATCGCCCTCAACCAGGGTATCCCGCATAGCGCGGGTAATGAAGCGGGTGGCCGAGGGATAGGGCCAGGGCTGAAAGTCTATGCGGCTGCTTTTCCATTCCGGATGCTGAATGGCGGCTGGTTTATTGGGGCGGCCGTAAGTCTTGAGATCATATTGGGTAAATACCCGGCGCAGTACTTTTTCAGATACCGGCAGATAATTACCACCCTGCCGGGAAAGAATATGGGCCGTCTCAAGACGGTGCGTTTTGCTCCAGAGCTGGGCTCTGACAATGGCATTAATAACCTTCTGGGTGAATACCGGGTCATTTTTAAGATAAAATTCCTTCATCACTACCACGCAGCAAGGGTGATTTTTCCACATATCGCCGGTGAAACGCATGATCTTAGCGCCGATTTTAAGCTCGGCCAGGGCGTTAAAGGGCTCGGCAACAATATAACCGTCAATTTTACGTCCGGCCAGGCTGGCCGGCATCCCAGGCGGCGGCAGTATAAAAATATTTACCTCGTTGGCGGCCAAAGGCGTGGACTGGGGCCTGATAACCGGAATAAGCCCCGCTTTTTTGATTCCCATCTGGAGAATGATATTGTGCATGGAGTACCAGTAGGGCACAGCAATCTGCCTGCCGCCCAGATCTGCGAAACTGTTTATACCGCCGTCGGCCCGCACCGTAAGTGCACTGCCGTTGGTATGATCCCAGGCCAGAACCTTTATCGGGGCCTTGTTCTTAAAACGCATCCAGATGGGAATGGGCAGCAGCATATGGGTAACATCGAATTTATCGGTCAAAAAAGACTCGGTGAGCGATGACCAGCTGCGAATACGGATGGGACGCCGGGCATTGATTCCTTCAGCCTGGAAATATCCCCTGGCATGGGCGATGAGAAGGGGGGTAGCATCGGTGATGGGCAGGTAACCTATGCGCAGTGTTTTTCTGGTACGATGCCGGGCGGGCAGTGAAGGGCCGGGGGCAAGCAGGGTAGCGGCCAGGCCGGCTGCGGCGCTCTTGATAAGTTTTCTTCTCGTGATAGTCATGAATATTCGGTTAAACCCCGGCAGCAGGTTATTGACAGTCTCCTGCTTTCTGTTTGGAGACGGAATTAATAATCAAAAATAATCGTAACTGTTTAGCTAAGGCGGATAACCTGCCCTAAACTATGAACTGTAACTGTTTAGATGTGCCCGAGATGTGGTTGATAATGCTGTCCAGCTATACAT
>VAPM010245013.1_pt1 | contig 11573 bp, 12 predicted proteins | sample 3395091 | NCBI WGS metagenome assembly VAPM01 (sample SAMN08290445, study PRJNA428436) | hydrothermal vent metagenome | isolation source: Deep-sea hydrothermal vent chimney 3 | place: Pacific Ocean: Juan De Fuca Ridge | reverse complement strand
GGTGGCAGCGACATAAAATGTTCAAAACGATTCCGCACCCGTTGGCGTTTTTCCGGTGGCAATTTCTGCCAACGGGCAAAACGTTTTTGAGCCCGGGTCCGTTGCTCTGGTGTTAGCTGTGCCCAGCGTTTAATACCTTTGCGCAAGCGTTGCTGACGACCCGCTGGCAAGCCTTCCCAGTTTTTTGCAAATGGTGCCAGCAGGGTCTGCTCTTCAACACTCAGTGAGCGCCAGGCAACCCCTTTGCCGTTACCTTTAGCAACAGTGGTCTGCTCTGGATTTAGCAATGATTCAGTATCGCTGGCCTGTGACAGCATCGGGCTGCACGCTAACAATAAACATAGGATCAACCAGCCACTGTATTTCAATTTTTTACTGTGCATCTCGTGCTTCCTCAACTTTCGCGGTTTGAGCTTCCGCGTCCAACACATCCAAATCCTGCATAAAATCTAGCGGGTCTTGCCATTCGTTTTCACTGATTTCCCAGTCGCCGAGAAATTCCAGTAACTCAAGGCTGGGAGCTTCCTCCGCGACCACAAAGCATGGTACACACAGCGCACACAGAATGAGCGCGCGGTTCACACACTCACCCTGCTTCTTGTTCATTTTCATCATCTAACCATAAATAGAAATCAAGCTCTTCATAAAACTCCAGGGATTCAGCATCACCCAGTAGCGCAAGGTCTTCCAGCGCTGGCAATTGTGTACTTAGATCATACTCCGGCGGTGTCAACCACAAAGATACAGTCAATACTGCTACGGTAGCCGCTGTAGCCAACCCACCCACGGGCAACAACCAAGCCGGACGCTTTTCACTGACAGCCGGTTTCCCCGCCAAAAGGGCTTCACGACGCACTCGGCGTAAATCCCGTAGCGTGGCATCGTCCAACCCGTCCACCGCCTGATCCAGTGTGGACTTTGACATTTTTAACAAACGGTCTGTGTCTTCGGGTTTATTCACGCTTCATACTCCTGCCAATGATCCTGCAATTGTGTACGCAACGCTTTCAACGCGCGCGAAAAATGGGTTTTCACACTGCCTTCACCACAGCCTATGGCCTGTGCCGTGTCACGTACGCTGAGACCTTCCCACTGGCGCAACAAAAACACCTGCTGTTGGCGCAGAGGCAAACGGTGCAGTGCGGCATCCAGTTGCCTGATGGCCTGCTGTTGCTGCAACTGCGCACTCGGCTCTGGTTCCGCTGTTGCAAAATGGGTTTCGATGGGGTCCTCTTCCGCCGCCGTTTCACAACCCTGATCCCGTTGATTTTTTTGACCTAAAAAAAACCGGAACCGGTTGCGTACCGCAGCACGCCGATACCAGTCGCGAATCACACTTTGCACAATGCGGTGAAATAATGGCCCCCACTGCTCGGCATCGCGGTCGGCATAGCGTTTAGCCAGACGCAACATGGAATCCTGCACGATATCCAGCGCATCCTCGTGGTTACTGGTGGCAATTATCGCCATACGATATGCTCGCCGTTCCACGCTTGCGAGGAATTGATCCAATGCTGCCGAGTTGTCCAGCGCCTCTCTCCTGCATGGTCTGTGTCCTGTGGTTTTGATTCTGGCCAGCCATGAGTCACTTTGTCCAGTGTTCCACGGTGAAAAATTCCACAACTGTCATTCTCTGTATCTATAAACGCATCACCGATCAATCGGTTGACATGAAATAACAAAGATTTACCGAGTACATCGTCAAGACCATTTTGACGGGGTCAGCGTTACAGTGGTGTTTTTTCGCCCACAGTAGGCGCTTTAGGCAAAAGCGGTAACGCCATGGCGGAGCGCCATTCCAGGAAATAACAGGCTGAAAAATTCTGCGGACAAAAAAAACCGCACTGACAAGAAGAAAACAGTGCGGTTGGGTTCAAACAAAATAGGGGGTTTGTTTGGAAGTGCGTCTAATTTAGCAAGACTTTATTTTCACCGGAAGTGATATTTATTTATATTGATATCTCATATTAATATAATCTGTTTTTCCATAATCCTGCAAAAGCAATGCAAGGCTATGCAAATCTAAAAAATCCAGGCAAAAAAAAACCGCTACCAAGGGAGGGGGAGGTAGCGGCTGGAACTCTCAAAACGCTCAAACAACCTGGAGGGGTAACTTGTTTGAGCCACTTAAGAAGTAAACAGACTTTACTTCATGCAGCTTATCGTTGGAACTTATTTATTTCTATTTGATAATCTAAAAATGAGATAAGCGATTAACATAAACCAGGATTCAGCGGGAAACCGGTTTCAGCAACAATGAGCGCCCCGTCATTGCATCCGGCACAGGTAATCCCAGCAGGTACAACACGGTGGGGGCAATGGAGCTAAGACCTGCACCGATAGTGAGCTGCCATGGGGTTTCATCCAGAATCAGGCACGGCACAGGATAAACGGTGTGCTGGGTTTGCGCCTCGCCACTGATCGGGTCCACCATTTCTTCACAGTTACCATGGTCAGCAGTAAGCAACACCGACCAGTTGGCTGCACACGCAGCATCCAGCACTCGACCGACTTCACGGTCCAGCGTTTCCACTGCGGTGATCGCAGCGGCGGCAATACCACTGTGTCCTACCATGTCGCCATTAGCAAAGTTCACCACAATAAAAGCATAGGCTTCACTGTCCATGGCAGTGATGACGGTATCAGCGACCTTGTCAGCACTCATCTCCGGTTGCAGGTCGTAGGTAGCCACTTTGGGTGAATCAATGATGCCTCGTTCTTCACCTGCAAAGGCATCACCCCTGCCACCATTCAGAAAATAAGTCACATGCGCGTATTTTTCAGTTTCAGCGCAATGAAACTGGCGTAGGCCCGCACAACTCACCACTTCCGCCAAAGTGGTGCGTGGCCGCTCCTGACGAAAAGCGAAAGGCAGATGAAACCATTCATCGTATTCAGTCATGCAGGTGACATTAAGCGGACTGAAATCGCCCCGATCAAATTGGGTAAACTCAGGCCGATACAGCGCAGAGCTCAGTTGTCGTGCCCGGTCCTTGCGAAAGTTAAAAAATACCACCGCATCGCCCCATTGGGCGGGTTCACCACCATTGATGACGGTGGGTAAAATAAACTCATCATTAGTATCCGCTGCGTAAGCCGCATCGATAGCAGCTTTGGCAGTATCGGCACTCTCCCCTTTCGCACACACAATGGCCTGCCAGGCCTTCTCAATGCGCTCCCAGCGATTATCACGATCCATCGCGTAATAACGGCCGCACACCGTGGCGATATTGCCTCCGGCCGCCTGCAAAGCCGGTTCAATTTTTCGTAAATAACGCAATGCGGACCTGGGTGGAGTGTCGCGACCATCAGTAAACATGTGCAATACCGGACGCACACCATTGCGACGACACAATTCCACCAGCGCCAGCAAATGTGAAATATTGCTGTGTACACCGCCATCCGACACCAAACCCATCAAATGTAACGGGCGCTCGCTGTTACGTGCAGATTCAACAGCCGCAATAAGCGCGGCATTATTAAAAAAGCTGGCGTCACTGATGGATTCATCAATACGCACCAAGTCCTGTTGCACAATATCGCCACAACCGATGGTGAGGTGCCCCACCTCTGAATTACCCATTTGCCCATCGGGTAATCCCACAGCGTTGCCAGAGGCTTGCAACAAGGTATGTGGATAACGGGAAAAATAGTGATCAAGACGTGGTGTATTCGCCTGGGCCACAGCATTGTTCAAGTTACTGGGGTTAGTCCCAAAGCCATCAAGGATGACTAGCAACACCGGTCGGCGGGGAGATTTTTCGCTCATATTCGGACGCCCAAATGTAATTAGAAGCTCCCTGGTTCAGGGGTTTCTACACTATCGGTGGAACGACACCAAAGTTGAGCATAGCAGCAGATTATGTAATCCGCTAAAAATCAAAAAGAAAATCAGCTGATGAGAATATCCCAGTCTGTAGTTTCCAAAATCATGCCACGGACGGTTTCACGCAACCAGCCATCAAAAAAATCAATAGGATTGTAATCATCCGTTAACACGATAGCAGGCGTATCCGCAGGAAAAACAAACTGCTTCCCCAGATTGGTTGACACCATACGCTGCACACTGGCATGCGTTTGAAAATTGGCACGGCCGGCTTGTAAACTGCGAACAGGGCCCTGATAGGCCATCAGTATAATATTACCAATATCGGTTTCAGAGTTTTGCCGATCAAAAGCAGGAAACACGCCTACCTGATCGAAGGCTGCGCGTACCGTTTTGATCACCGAAGCCGTCATGTAAGTTTCTTTTTTCAGGCTGCCAATTAGATTCACCGCCAGCACCCCCCCCGGTCGCAGGCGATCACGCATCAGGGAAAGTGCCTCGACACTCAGCAAATGAGCAGGAGTTACATCACCATTAAAAACATCTAACACAATATAGTCATAGCGACGATCTGTGCTATTCAAATAATACCGTGCATCCTCGATAAACAAATCACCCGTGATCTGGAAATCAAAATAGTCCTGTGCAATATCAACAACAGCCGGGTTGATATCAACCACATCACAGCTGATACCCTGTTTTTCATACCAGCGAGGAATGGCACCCAGGCCCAGACCAATCACCAGACAACGCTTGCCTTCCGGCACCAGCATGTATGACAAAAACTGGATAAAGTAATTATATTCATAAATGGACTGATTATCTGCCAGGTCAATACCCCCCTGAATCATGCCGTCGATAATCATTTCCCGGTAATGTACCTTGCCATAACTATAATCCACGACCTTGATATCGCCGTAATAATTATCCACACGATGTACCAAATCCACTTGAGTACCATCACTCATAGTGCGAGACACCGGGGTTTCTGGCTGATAAAGCAAAAAAGGGAAAATCAGCACCAGCAGGGCCACCCAACGCCGCTGGAATACGACAAAATAAACCACCGACAAGCTGATCAATAACCCACCAGCAAGTGCAAAAATCTGGTCCACACTCAGGTAGGCAATCAACACAAACCCGGTAACCACTGTACCTGCTGTACTGCCAAGAGTTGACAAGGCATACAAACCACCTACCACGCGGCCAATATTTTTCAACCCGGATGCCGTGAGTTTAACCAAATACGGTGAGACACAACCTAACAGCAACAAGACCGGCCCAAATAAAATCAGCGTGCTGGCAAAAGCACCACTGCGTAAACCCAAAGGCAGACAGGCCTTGAGTACCGGGCCTTTTAACAGGGGAATCAGCAAAACCAGCAAACCGGCAGTAAAAATAATGCCGTACAACACTTCCGGCCGCTGAAAACGATCAGACAACATGCCACCGATGGCATAGCCACCGGACAGCGCCAGCAAAGTCACCGTAATCAGCGAGGTCCAGACAAACAGGCTAACGCCAAAAAACGGCCCCACCACACGCGAGCCCAATACCTGAACCAGCATGACCAGGGCACCACTGATTACAGCGGTGAAAAGCAAATAAATCAGCAATGATCGGGGATGTTCAGTGTGTTGTGTATCAGTCATTTTCGGATTATTTTCGGGTTATTTTTGATAGTGGTGCTGATGGTAACAGAGCACGCAGGCTGCTGCTAACACCTTTGCTCAGGTCTCTCTCTGACAATATTGCGCATGGACACGATAAAATGTGCCTGACTCCCAGGAGTCAACAGCAGATCACCTAACGACATTTTTTGGGTAATACACTCCGGTTTTGACAGGTTCAGCCCAACAATGCTCACCATGAATTCTGTCCTATCAACGGGACAGCCCCTAGTACAAATAAGGTATAAACCGCCAGGAACATAACGAATAACGACGATATTCCGGGAAAGATTTGATTAAATATTCCTCTTCAAGGTGAACAGATTTTATGACAAAAAACAAACCAATAATTGCATTCACAAGAACAATGAGTGAACCGCTTGAGATGACCAGCCCAAAGCTGACAAACAGGTTAAAAAGATAGACCGGATGCCGAATCATTCTATAGGCACCGGTTGTTACCAGCTTTTTGGGGAGATAAGCATCAAATAAGGGAGAGTAGTTATCACCCAGGTCTTTAAATGCCTTGACAAGAAAAACATAACCTAAAAAAACAAAAACCATGCCCAGCAATTGAAGCAGAACACTATTATGAATGATTAATAAAACATCAAACTGAAACCAATAACTCAACAATGCTAACAACATACTACTAATAAATAAAAATTTACTTAATGTCTGAAATGAGCGAAGAGAAGGTGCTTGCTTTTTCCCTACAGCATAACATTGCCCACTTCTTTTTTTTGTATAAGAAAACATCATAAGCAAAAAAACAGAGGCAACAACAACCGTGCTTAGCACCGCACTTAAAAGTTTCAGCTCATCAGAAGATAAGTTAAAAGAGAACATAGCAACAATCCTGAAGCAAAGCTTAATACACTATATTTTATAATCATTTTTTTAACACCATGCTTCAACATGGGGTTTGAAAATGGATTCAGACTATTGTGTGCCCGCAACACTTTCCACTCACCTTCATTACGCTTGAAAACAACACTCCAGTGAGATGTAAAATTATAATTAACCCCTTTGTCATCAATCATTTCATTTTGGGAATTCCCTCGACATACCGCGATTTCATCGAAAAACAATGTAGGTTCAGGATTCAATTGGGTTGAAAACTTTCCTGAACCAATCATATCTTTTCGCGTCAAACTCCACTTCTGCTCAAATGCATCAAAATTATCAAATTCACTATCCGTAAAGGAAACAAAAGAAAAATCTGGGTCAACATAAGGCCGCAGATCTCCAATCGAGTTATTTTCAACCGCCTTTTCAAACACAGCCTGAATAGCTCTTAATTTTTTGCGGTCTTCTTCATGGGCATCCATATTAATATCACCTCACATCAAGTAAAAATTAATTTTCTAAAAATGCTTTTGACAGAACATATTTTCATTGTGAAAACGTAAATTCGTATACTTTTATGCCTTGAAAAGGTGCCTGTAAAAACCCCATCACATAAAGGTATCATTTTTTTTCTGGGCAAATGATACCGTAAAAATACCGACATCTTCTATCTCGGTATTTAGCTTATTAAAACCAGAAGATTCAATCAATTGATCCAGTTCACTTTGAATCCTGCGACGCATTACCCATCGCTGACCCTTCCGGTTATTAAGTAAGCGACCAATAATTTTCAATTGTGGATGCCATGGCTGTCCTGTATAGACAAGATATCCATTATCTTCAAGCAATTCATATAAAATACTGAGGACTTGATGCACATGAAGATTATTTTCATATAGCTCAAACAAACCAGAAATAACAATTATATTTGGCCGCTGAGAAAAACTCCATTCCAAGCGTGTGTCAAAAACATCATTATTTATAAATTTTGTAGTGGTTGAGTTATATTCTTCCGCAATCTTCTTTGCAGCATCCAGAGACGCATTGTCAACATCATTAATATAAAGTTGTACGGCACGCTTCTCCTCATTTTGAACTTCAAACAAGTAGCGGCCTGCGCCAGCAGCAACATCCAATATCACTGGTTGAACATTTTCATTATAGAGAAAACCCATAATACGGGATAATGTCTTTTTAAGGTTCTTTTTCCGATTTTTTATCCCTCTCCAGCCAACCGAATTCAAGTAAACCTTATCGATTAATTTACCAACAAAACCACTCCCTGACGGCTTGTTATTGTAAACATAATCAAGAGAGACCCCAGAGTCAAAACCATATTTCAAACCTGTAGATACTCCTTTGCTTTTCCCTCCTATATGCACCAACACCCATCGATAAACTTGGTAATACATTTGATTTATCACAGATCCCTTATCAAGAAGGTTTTTATATTCTTCAACGGTATGGGGGCGAGGCTGCGGAATGACCATTGGCAGGCTCATAGAATCTGAATTAAATCGTTTTTTTATAAATTCTCTGCTGGGGGAAATAATTTTATCCTGATCATTTTCATGAAAGATAGCATGGCGAAAACCAGGCAATATAATATGGCTCTTCACAGAGCTAGAAATATTCTTATGAAATGTATAATGGTATTTATTATCAACAATGTAATCATTCTCAGCTGTAAAAATAATCACCGGCACTTCAAAGTCTTTTAGTCGTTTAAAAAAATTCTGTGCGGAGTCAAAAAGTCCTACCAAAATATTGACTCCAATTTTCTTTGTAATTAAAGCATCTTCATCATACAAAGCAGCTTCTTTTTTATTTCTTGTCAGCAAACTGGAACGTACATAACTGGTAACAAATTGCTGGGATGAAAATCTCCCCAAAAGCCGCAAAAAAGGTAACGCCAATGGAATATACAGCTTTATTGAAAATGCAGGAGCCCCTAAAATACATCCTCTTAAATTAGGGCCATAATTCATAATCCACGAAATAGCCATAACCGATCCTACACTGTTGGAAACAACAACAATATCACTCACATCTAAAGAAAACTTTTGACAAATATGATTGGAAAAACTGTTTAAATCTTTCACCCATACATCAAAACTGGAAGCCCATGCACGCATACCTGAAGAACGGCCGTGACCACGCAAATCAAAAGCAAAACACCAATAATCATCTTTAGATAACTTGTCTGCAAAAGATATAATCCGCCCTGAATGTTCATGCCCTCTATGCAGAAATAACAAGGTATTCCCGGTATCTTTTTCAGGCTTTTTATAACGATAGAATAGCGTTAAACCATCAAATGAATTAAATTGAGATTCTATCCAGGCCATTATTTAATATCCCGCACTGCCGTTAAAAAACAAATATAACCCAAACATCGGAGCCATAAACATTAAGCTGTCAATACGATCAAGCAAACCACCATGCCCAGGGATCGACGCCCCAGCATCTTTTACATTTGCTTCACGCTTATAAAAAGAGACATTAATATCACCTAAAATACCTGTAACAACAATAGCTCCGCCCAGCAATAAGGATGTCACCCAGGACACATTGATAATACCGGGGAACATTAAAGAAAAAATGAATCCCGTGAATATCACCCCGCCCAAAGCACCTTCATATGTTTTTCCAGGGCTAAGCCGAGGAACCAGTTTTTTATTCCCCCAAAGTTTCCCCGAAACATATTGAGAAATATCACTAGCTGCGGCAATAAAAAATAAAAAAAGAATAAGCAGCTTTTCATCATAGCCATTTTTTTCGCCTAAATGACTCACTATATAAACAGACCCAATAGAAGAAACACAAAAAAGAACAATAAAGACAATTCGAATCTTTAGATGATTTCGGAAATAAAGAGCACCTGCCGACAAAAAAAATGGCAATAAAAATGCAATCAATAAAAAATCATGGTCAGCATAATGGATAAGTGCATCATATCCAATAATGCCTATAAAAAATAATAAAACACTGAGGAAACTAACTTTAATTTTCAACAATCTTGAAAATTCAAAAACTGCCCATAAACTAAGAGAATACAATAAAAACTTGAACAACCAGCCCCCCACATACAAGACCGAAATTAAAACCAAAAAAATAATCCACCATGACCGGACTCTTTTCCGGTTAACCAGCCGCTCTTCTGTAACACTCCCTTTAATTTGATATTCTGTTATTGCATTGGCAATAATCAGAAGCACACATATAACAGAAGATAAAAAAAGCATTAATGAATAACCATTTTTAATCGATTAGCGATGGTAATCAACGATAACAAAACTCCTATAATCACATATACCTGAAAAAAAAGAACGGCATCAGGAAGGAAAACAAAAAATATGGCAAGCCCACCGAGGAAAATGGCACGATCACTTTTCCCAAATGGCCCAAAGAAGGGGCGAACACCTGTGGCTTGATACACACTAAGCCCGACAAACTCCGATAAAAAATTCAAAAAAACAAGTGTAAGCCAAAGCGCACCCTGGATAGGCAGTATAGTTATAAATACACCGAATAACACAAGATCAGAGATAACATCACAAACCTCATTCAACACCACTCCAAATGCAGTTTGATTTTTTGTATGTAGTGCTACCATTCCATCCAGGGCATTAAGTGCCATTCTGACCAGCAAAAAAATCGGTAATAGTATCAGGAAAATTTCAGACGTTGGTGACCACATGAGAAAAGTCGAATAAACAATACATAAACAACAGGTCGTCAGAGTTATCTGGTTAGGGGTGTAATGCTGAGAAACTAGCCAGTCTCGTATCGGCATGAGCAACTTTTGGAAATGTGACTTTAGAGAATAGGTGCTTATTTTTAACATACGTTCAACCCTACTGACATTTTTCCCAAAAATGCAATTTTTAACCCCGGCACAGTAATTACCCTCAACATCAAAATATACCTCTGATAAAAATACTTTATGCTCTCTGGCATTGGTGCTGGCAACCCGTTAAAGAATTTTTTGATAATTATTAGGGCAGCCCGGTCAATAATTTTTTGGGCTTTGGTCATCACATCCAATTTTAAATGCGAAACATGGGTATTGGTGCTAAAAATAGCCCCACTTCGCTTGGGCATGATCAAACACACTTCAGGATCATGTGCGCTCCTTAAATATTCAGTCAAATTTCAATCATTATTGATGAATACCAATGCGGCTGCCAATTGAAAGGCCCAGCTCGTGAGCTGCATTGCCCTGATTAATTGCAATTTCCATTAATTCGTTAGCATTTTTATAACAAAAGACCTGCCCCTCAGTTACTTTACAAAAAGTATTTTCCCGCATAATAATTTGCTCACCGATATTCAAGCAAGCTGTTGGGGAAAGATTCCTCGCGCATACACCCGTTATCGCATTACCATAATGATCGATAAAGATCACCTCGGGCAAGTCATTGGCCGCCGCAACAGATACTGGCCAGTCAATCTGTACACCCGGAGGCATTTCACCACGAGCCAGGCGGGCAGCCACCGGTGCAAACAGATCGCGACCATGAAAGCTGTTGCTCAAATTTTCCGGTCTCCAGGTAATTTCCCAACAGGTAACTTTTTCCTGCGCTGCCATTGCCCGTGCAGCCAGCACATCAAACAGGCCATTTTCTGGTCCTACATACCAGCGTCCCGTGATGTTGATGGCCACGGCTTTGCGTTGCGGATCACCTACACCGGGGTCCACAACACCAAGTAACACACTGTCAGCAGGAAATGCGGAAATATATGCTGCCAGCAAATGTGCCGAGGCCCGCACATTGAAACGTGGCGCATTATGCAGCAGGTCAATAACCGGGGTTTCTGGTGCTGCCTGCTGTGCAAGCACCGCCTTCATCTGCCCTACATAGGGGCCATCGCTGCCAAAATCGGTAAATAACACAATCATTGGCATGTTCGTTTATACACCGTATTTATTATTAACGATTGGGTTGATAACGGGTGGGGTCCGCAATACCCGCATCTGCAAAACCAGCTGCACGCAGGCGACAGGAATCACAATGACCACAGGCATAGCCTTCAGCATCTGCGGAATAACATGAAATAGTGGCTACATAATCCACTCCCAGCTGCAAACCGTTGCGGATAATTTCAGCTTTGCTGAGATGAATCAAGGGGGTGTGGATTTTCGCAGCATGGCCTTCGACACCTGTCCTGGTCGCCAGGGCCGACATCGTCTGAAAGGCCGCAATGTATTCCGGCCGACAATCCGG
>VAPM010102154.1_pt1 | contig 11575 bp, 12 predicted proteins | sample 3395091 | NCBI WGS metagenome assembly VAPM01 (sample SAMN08290445, study PRJNA428436) | hydrothermal vent metagenome | isolation source: Deep-sea hydrothermal vent chimney 3 | place: Pacific Ocean: Juan De Fuca Ridge | reverse complement strand
GAAATTTTAAAATTTCTAAAAGATTATAAATATTCTAGCTTTCTTGATTATTTAGATATTAGAAGAAAAGAAAATATTATTTTAGATAAGAAAGTTTTTCCTAATTATTTTTTATCCGCTAGAATTTTTTTGAATGAAATATTTGACTGGATTAAAATAACCTTGTAAAATGTTCCCAGCCTTGCTGGGTTTGAAAAAAATGAGTTAATTTTTTTCTGATTTTTCAACGATTTATCAATACATGATATAATATATAATATAAAGGTCGTTAGATTAAAGTTTAACCTTGATTCTAATTAAAGTAGTTTATTTATATATTATGATTTTTGTACATACAACATGTAAAGATATAGAAGAAGCCAAAAAGCTTAGCAGTTTAATTATTGAGAAGGAAGTCGGAGCATGTGTTGATTTGTGGCCAATTTCTTCTTATTATAATTTTGGAGGAAAACTTGTGCATAAAACACGAGCCAAGCTTTTAATTACCACTTTTGAATCAAAACTTGACGCTATTACTAAACTTATTTCTGAGCATCATTCTTATGTTATTCCACTTATTGCTGGAGTTGATGTAAAGAGGGTGAACCGTCCTTATAAAGAATGGATGATGGAAGTAATAAAGTAAAAATGATAGCTGAAACAGTTGTAATTTTTGGTGTTTTTGATGGTATCCATAAAGGTCATCTTAAATTTATTCATGAAGCTAAGAAGCAAGGGAAAAAACTTGTGGTTGTCGTAGCTCGTGATTATATAATTAGTAGTCTAAAAAATAAGATACCAATTTATAATGAGTTAGAACGTTTAAGGAAAATTTCTGAGATAAAAGAAGTTGATTCAGTTTTTTTGGGTGATAAAGAGCAGGGAGATTATTTTGTTCTTAAAAAGATTAATCCTGGCATAATTTTTTTAGGTTATGATCAACGAGATTTATATAATAGTCTTAGACAAAAGATAAATGAAGAAGGCTTGCCAAAAATTAAATTAATTTTTGGCAAGCCTTATGAACCAGAAAAATACCATTCCTCAATTTTGAATAAATAAAGTATAATGTATAATAAATATATGGATTATGTGTCTTATATAAATAATAAAAAAAATATTTATAAATATGGAGAATGAAATACCATACAATCGTGATATAACTTATTTTGCTCGGACTAACTTTCGTAGCACAAATGAAATCTTTGGTATTAAGCGTAAGGACCGAAGACAACATGTTTATGTTCTTGGTAAATCTGGTTCAGGTAAATCCGTGCTTCTCTCTAATTTAATTATTCAAGATATTAAAAATGGAGAAGGAGTTTGTGTTGTTGATCCGCATGGAGAATTAGTAGAAGATATACTTAATTTAATTCCAAAGAATCGAGCTGAAGATGTCATTTATTTTAATCCCGCAGATACAGATTTTCATGTTGGTTTTAATGTTATTCAACTTGATAATCCTAAATATAAACACCTGGTAGCTTCTGGCTTAATGGGTATTTTCACTAAGATTTGGGCAAATGCGTGGAGTGCAAGAATGGAATATATTTTAAACAACACTATTTTAGCTTTGCTGGATACTCCTAACACAACAATGTTAGGTATTCCTCGAATGTTAGTTGATAAAGATTATCGCCAAATGATTATCAATAATTTGAAGGACCCAGTTGTTAAAGCTTTTTGGATTCATGAATATGAACAATGGCGTGAACAATTTCGGAATGATGCTATTGCTCCTATCCAAAATAAAGTTGGACAATTTCTCTCAACTTCTATAATTCGTAACGTTGTTGGTCAATCAAAGTCAACTATAGATATTTTTAAAATAATGAATGAAGGAAAAATTTTTCTCGTGAATGTTTCAAAGGGACGTATAGGAGAAGACAACTCAGCTTTGCTTGGTGGAATGATTATTACTAAAATTCAATTAGCAACGATGGAGCGTGTTCGTATTCCAGAGGCTGAACGAAAAGATTTTTATTTATATGTCGATGAATTTCAAAACTTTGCTACAGATGCTTTTGCTAACATTTTATCTGAGGCTCGTAAATATAGACTTAATTTAACTATTGCTCACCAATATACAGCTCAGCTTGAAAGTAAAGATAGTACTAAAGTGAAAGATGCAGTTTTTGGAAACGTAGGAACAATGATAGTCTTTCGTGTTGGAGCTGATGATGCCGACTTTTTAGAAAAAGAATTTGAACCAGAGTTTACTACTCAAGATTTAGTTAACTTGCCCAACTACCATATTTACTTGAAGCTAATGATTGATGGAGTAACTAGTCGTCCTTTTTCAGCTTCAACCCTTCCTCCACTCAAAGCAGATTTATCGTTAGGAGTTAAACAAAAAATTATTGAGACTTCTCGTCGTTTATATACTCGCCCACGGAAAGTAGTTGAAGATGAAATTACAAAATGGAGTGGAATGCTTCAAACATCTGATGGTGAATCTAAATATAAAGCTGATTGTTCAAATTGTAAAAAAACAACAATGGTTCCATTTGAACCCAAAGAAGGAAGGCCAGTTTATTGTAAAGAATGTTTATATAAAATTAAAACTGGAACTCTGAAACCCAGTACTGGTTTTACTTTATCCCGGTCGTCTTCTCGAGGAGGAGAAATAGAATCGGCTGGACCTTTAGCTGTACTAGGTATTGAGTTTACGGACAATACTAATAAAAGAAACAAGTTATCAGATAAAAAGAAACCAAACTTATTGAGTATAAAGAACGAGAATGTCATTAAACCTAAAAAAACTCGTTCAAAACTAAGTACTCAACCTAAACTAAATAAAAAACGTTCTAAACCATCGCCACTTTTAAAAGATTTACTTAAGAAAATAGGAATAAATAACGCAAGTGATAAAGTTTTAGAAGAAAAAACTCAAAAAATTGATGAAGTAAAAATTTCTTCACCGAAAGCTGTTTCACTTTCAAGTTTAAAAAAGCCAGGTAATAATAAAATAGAAAGTAAGCCAATTCCAGTTAAAGAGGCCTCAGAAGAAAAAAAAGCCTCATTAAAAGAATTATTAATGAATGTTAAAAAACCTAAAGCAAAAAAATTATCAGAAGAAAAACGTAAAATAGAAAAAGAAGTCCCAGAAGATGTTTTGCGTAAAATTTTAAAATAAAATTATGCCGAGCAAGAAACTGAAGCACTATATTATTTTTACGATAGTGCTTTTTTCTTTAGCTAATATTGTTAATGCTAGTGTGGTAATTAATGAAGTTCAAATATCTCCAGTGGAAAATAGATTTATAGAATTATATAACTCTGGAGATTCTAAGATTGATTTAACTGGTTGGTATATTCAAAGAAAAACTGTTAACGGGACTAGTTTTGGATCTCTAGTTTCTAAAACATATTTTGACGGAGTTAATATTGAGGCTAATGGTTATTTATTGATATCTAAGATTCCATTGGATAATTCTGATATTGTTGTAGATAATTTAACTCTCACAAAATCAAATTCAATTCAAATTAAAAATTCAAATAGAGATATTATTGATACAGTTACTTGGGAAGATATTTCAGATGGAAAAAGTAGTCAAAGAAACTCTAGTCAAAAATGGGTTACAGGTTCTCCGACTCCCGGGGAACCTAATCAAGATATCAAAAGTACGAATACAAATAGTAATAGCGTGTCAAACACAGGAGTAAGCGCAAATACAGTTTATGGTAATTCTACTGTTCAAATTCAACAAAATTTATCTGTTCGTAAAATAACGGCGAAAATAATAGTTTCAAGAATTGTTTTTGCTAAAACACCATTAAATATAAAACCACTAATCACCACCAATAAAGGGGAAACTTTATCAAAAGGGAACTTTCAATGGAATTTTGGAGATGGAATAACTTCTGAATATAATAACTCAAAAGAATTTCAGCATACTTATTTTTATCCTGGTGAGTATGTTATCTTGCTTAATTATTCTGAATATAAAAAACCAAAACCAGATGCCTCTATTAGGTTTATAATAAAAATTATTCCCTCGAAAGTTTTTATTAGTTCAGTTGGCTCTGGTAAGGATTCTTTTATTGAACTAGAAAATAAATCAAGTCACGAAATAGCTCTTTCTGATTGGGTTATCACGGCTGGTATTAATCGTTTTTCCATCCCAACTGGAACTATTCTTTTAGCCAATGAGAAATTAAAATTTTCTCCACAAGTAACTGGATTTAATAGTAATAATTTAAAATTTATTGCTCTCACAAATCCTAAAGGAGAAATAATGACCGTTTATCCTGTTCAAACTCAGAAAATAAAATCACTCAAAAAACAGAAAAGAAAATATAATTTTAGTAGTTCAACTACTAAAATTATAAAAAAAGATTCCAAAATAATTGACTTAAACAATCTTAGTGCTAGCGCTGGTAACGCTAATAAAGATATTCCGATGTCCGTATATCCTTACTTGGGCCTTGCTGGGATTATTATAATTGGTATGGCTAGCGTTCTTTTATTAAAAAAGAAAGATAAATCCTCTCATTATTTTGAAGAAAAAATTAGAGCAGAAGATATTACAATAATTGAATAATTTATTTTAATTTTTTTAGAGCTATTGGTATTTTTTTAAAATCTTTGATTAAAGTTTCTCTCATTCCGCCATTATATAAAGCCGCCGCTGGATGATAAAGAGGCATAAACGCTTGTCGTCCAAATTCTTTAGTCGTTTTAATTAAAAGTTTTCCATGCAGGTTTGAGATTTTTTCTGACGGAAAAAATCTCAGCATTGAATGCCTACCCAAGAAAACAATCATTTTTGGTGAAATTATTTTTATTTCATTTATTAACCACTCATTACAATCTTCTTTTTCTTTGGGTTCAGGATCACGGTTACTTGGTGGGCGATATTTAATAATATTGGTAATATAAATATCCTCTCTTTTTTTATTAATGTTATTTAACATTTCTTCTAAAAATTTTCCAGCAGCTCCAACAAAAGGAACACCTTTAATATCTTCATTTTTTCCTGGAGCCTCACCAATAAAAACAATCTCACTTTCAGCATTTCCATCACCAAAGACTGCTTGAGTAGCAGTTTTCCTAAGTTCACACTGGCAATTTTCCTGCCAATATTCATTTAATTCCTTTAATTCTTCTTGTTTTGATGACATATATTATATTATAAAGTATATGTTATAATAGCGAAAGTTATTAATAATTAATTAATGTAATATGGAAGATATAAAAAATAAAGAAAATTTAGAAAATCAAGCCCAAGAAAATTTTAACTTATGGAATGAAATGCTTCAAACTGGTGACACTAAAAAAGTCGCAGAACTTTATGACAATGAAGCAACATTTTTACCAACAATGCTTGGTAAATTTCTTTTTGGACAAGAAGGAGCGGTGGAGTATTTTACTCATTTCTTAGAAAAAAATCCTTTTGGAAAAATTATTGAAGGAAAAATTCAAGAAATTAATAAAGAATCTTACTTACATTCAGGTATGTATAATTTTGAGGTTGGACCATTAGATAAAAGAGACACCGTTGAAGCTCGTTTTACTTTTCTTTGGAATAAAATAGATGGTAATTGGAAAATAATTCACCATCATTCATCTTTAAAACCCAAAATCTAGAAATTTTATATTTTATTTCAATATCTTAATATCAGCACCGATGGAGTTTAGACGTTTAGCAATTTCTTCATAACCACGATTAATCATATAAACATTACGAAGAACTGAAGTTCCTTTAGCCCCCAGCATACTTACGAGGATAATCATAGCTGGTCTAAGAGCAGGTGGACAGACAATTTGAGCTCCTCGAAGTTGGGTCCCTCCTTGGATATAAACACGATGAGGATCAGCTAGAGTTATATTTGCTCCAAGGCGATTTAGTTCGGTAAAATAAATTGCTCGGTTTTCATATGTCCAATCATGAATCATTGTTTGCCCCTTAGCCTTAATAGCAATTGGAACAAAGAAGGGTAGATTATCCATATTAATCCCTGGATAAGGATTTGCATGAATTTTGTCTGATAATGCTTTTAAGTTTGATTGGTAAATTTTTAAATCTATCAAGTTTGTTTTACTATTGTGGGATTTATATTTTTTTAAAATTTTATATTTTAATCCCATTCGTTTCAGTTTTTCAAGTTCAAGCGAAAGGAAATCTATCGGGCATCTTGTAATTGTTAATTCAGAGTCTGTCGCAACAGCTGCTGAAATAAACATCATAGATTCAATTGGGTCTTCACTATTCCAATATTCAATATTTATATCAATATCTTCAACCCCATGAATAATTAAAGTAGTTGTTCCGATACCTTCAATTTTAACACCAAGTTTTTCTAAGAAAAAACATATTTCTTGAACCATATAATTAGCGCTAGCAAAAGAAATAGTTGTTTTACCTGATATTTTTGCTGCTGCCATCAACACATTCTCACAAGCTGTATCTCCGGCTTCATACATAACTATATCTGAAGGTTCTAATTTTGTATTTTTTATTTGATAATCTTTTTGATTTGTCTTAATTTTTATTCCAAAATTTTCTAAAGCGTATGTATGAGCAGCGATAGTTCTTTTACCAAGGTTGCACCCTTGAGCATGAGGTAAAGAAAATGAAGGTAATAAATGAACTAATGGTCCAATTAACATGATAACAGATCGGGTCCTGGTAGCAGATTTTATATTCATCTTATCTATAAGAATTTCTTTGGGTGGAATTATTTCTACGGAGTTTTTATCTATCCATTTTACTGATACTCCGATACTTTTAAGAATTTCTATAACTCTATTAACTTCTTCAATATGAGCAATACCATGAAGAGTGGTTTTTCCTTTATTTAATAATGAAGCACAGAGAAGCCCAACCGAGCCATTTTTTGAAAAATTTGTTTTTATTGTTCCATGTAATTTTTTTCCACCGTTCACTTGAAAATCAATTGAATCATTAATAGACACAATTTGGTGACCTAGAACATTGCTTATTTTAGATAACGATTCAGTTGTAAAATTTTGCTCACCTTTTTCCATTCTCGGTACTGAACTTTGAGAGGTTTTTAACTCCTTAGCAAATTCCTTTTGAGTCATGCTTTTATTTTCACGTAGCTTTTTTATAAAATAACCTATTTTTTGTTGTTCTGTTTGTTTTTTCATAATAATTTATTAATAATAATGAAACTGATTGTTCTTTTAATAGTATCTCATATATGATATAATTGCAATACGATGGAAATTAAAGAAGATGTAAATATCAAAAAATATAGCACTTTAAAAATTGGTGGGCGATTTCGTTACTTCTCTATTATTTCTTCAATTAATGATCTTATTTATATTTATAATATTAGAAAAACTAACATAAAATATAAAAATATCTCTCTTTTAGTGTTAGGAGGGGGCTCGAACATTGTTTTTTCTGATGGGATATTAAATGTTTTAGCTGTTAAAATGGAAATTAAAGGATTTGAAATTGTAAAAGATACAGATAAATATACAGATATAAAAGTAGGGGCTGGTGAAACTTGGGATAATATTGTATTACGCACGGTTAAAATGAATCTTTTTGGTCTTGAATCTTTATCATCAATTCCTGGAACCGTAGGGGCAACGCCAGTCCAAAATGTTGGAGCTTACGGAGCAGAAGTTAGCGATACTATTTTAGAAGTCGAATTATATGATATTAAAAATAATAAAGTAAAAAATTTTTCCAATAATGAATGTGAATTTAAGTACCGAAACAGTATTTTTAAAAATGAAGCCAAAGGAAAATATATTATAATTTCAGTTACATATCGATTGAATAAATCTTTATTTAAAGTCCCAAATTATTCTGGAATAAAAAAATATTTGATAGAAAATAAAATTAATAATCCCAAGGTAAAAGATATTCGTGAGGCAGTTATTTATATTCGTAAAGAAAAACTTCCTAATCCTAAAGAATTACCAAATGTTGGTTCATTTTTTAAAAATCCAATTATTGAAAAAAATATTACTGTAGGTCTAAAAAGGAAATATGATGATTTAATTACTTTCCCAATTAGTGAAAAGATGGTCAAAGTTCCAGCAGGTTGGTTAATAGAAAAATCTGGGTTAAAGGGTAAGTCATTCGGTAATATTTCTGTTTATGATAAAAATGCTTTGGTCTTAATAAATACCAATAATGCTACAAAAGAAGATTTATTATTTGCTAAAAATGAAATAATTAATAAAGTATATGAAAAATTCAATATTAGATTAGAGCAAGAGCCAGAAACAATATAACTTATTTTTGATGTGCCGGAGGGGAGAATCGAACTCCCACCCCTTGCGAGACACGATTTTGAGTCGTGCGCGTCTACCAATTCCGCCACTCCGGCAATTACATCGTTAGTATAGCAAAATATTATTAAAATGCTAGAATAAAAGATATGCAAAAAAAATTCCCACTTTCATATATAGAAATTTCAAAAAAAAATTTAATTCACAATATTAAACAATTTAGAAAAATTTTAAATAAAAAAACTAAAATTATTGGAGTTATAAAAGCTAATGCTTATGGCCATGGAGACAAAGAGATTGTTAAAATTATAAATCCTTACGTTCAGTATTTTCAAGTTAATAGTATTGAAGAATTTGAAAGAATCAGAAAGATTACCAGAAAACCAATTTTGATATTTGGGTATTTAGACGAAGAGGGGATAAATAAAGCTGTAAAGTTCGGAGTAATTATTTCAGCTTTTGATCTAGTTCACTTATTGAAAATAAATTATATTGCTGGATTATTAAGAAAGAAAGTTAAAGTTCATATTTCAGTTGATTCTTATCTAGGAAGAGAAGGTTTTATGCCAGATCAAATCAAAAAAATTATTCCTGAAATAAAGAATATGAAGAATATTATCATTGATGGTATTTATTCTCACTTTGCTAATATTGAAGATACGGCTAATTTTTCTCATGCTCAAAAACAAATTGATATATATCATGAATGTATTAAAATTTTCAAAAAAAATGGTTTTCCTAATATTAAAACTCATATTTCAGCAACCTCTGGAATTTTAATTTATGAAAAAAATAAGAATTTACATAATATTGTTCGTCTTGGTATTGGGCTCTATGGTATGTGGCCTTCAAAATATTTAGAAAAATCATTAGATAGTGAGACTCTGTTGAAGCCAGTTTTAAAATGGATTACCCATATAGCTCAAGTAAAAATCTTACCAGCTAATTATTCTATAGGATATGGTCTTACTTATGTTACAAAAAAAGAAACAAAAATAGCAGTGATTCCCCAAGGATATGCTGATGGATTTAATAGGGCTCTTTCAAATAATGGAGAAGTTTTAATTAAAGGCAGAAAAGCAAAAATCTTGGGGCGAGTGGCTATGAATATGTTTGTTGCTGATGTTTCAAAAATTAAAGATGTTCGCCCTGGAGATGAAGTTATAATATTAGGTGAACAAGAAAAGCAGAAAATTACAGCTGAAGATATTGCAAAAAAGTCTGATACTATCAATTATGAAGTAACCACTAGAATTAGCCCACTTTTACAGCGAATAATAAAATAATACTTAATGATTATTAACTCTCAGGTATCTTGCTTTTTAGAGAGTTTTATAGTATTCTGTATCCACTATGTCACAAGATAGACTTTTAAGATTAAAATGTACTGTTTGTAAAAGCGCCAATTATTATACAAGTAAGAACAAAAAACTTGTTACTAGAAAAATTGAGCTTAAAAAATATTGTAAAAAATGTAGAAAGAGAACCGACCATAAAGAAGCTAAACTTCTTGGTTAATTAAAGCCCCCAGTAGGGGGTTTTAATTTGGAAATAAAAATTTAAATCATTGCGGGCGATGAAGGAAACGCGAGTACGCTTTCGGTCACAAGTATTTTTCTGCTGAAAAATCTCGCGACCCCGACTCGCGCCGTCGCGCTCCGTCTTTCGATTCCTTATCTACCACGCAATGATAATTTACTCAGATAGCTCCCAGCTATCTTTCTTAAATCATTGCGGGCGATGAAGGAATCGAACCCTCGATATCGGTTTTGGAGACCGAAGTTATACCACTTAACTAATCGCCCATACAAACGAGTATACTATAAATTCTTCCTATTTCAAAAATTTTTTGATTTCTCTTAGGGCTTTAAGTTTTTCAGATTTTTTAAGTGGATTTATCCAAATTATATTCTTATATTTTCTAAACCAAGTTTTTTGCCTTTTAGCATAATGCCAAGTTTTTGTATTTAATTTTTCTATCATTTCCTCTTTTTTTATTTTTTTTTGCCAATATAAAGCTCCATAACGATATTCTAACCCTAACTCGTTCATTCTTTTCCAAGATAAACCCTTTTCATGAAGATCTTTAATTTCTTTTAGCATTCCTTTTTTAATACGAGAAATTATTCTAGAATAAATCTTTTCTTTTAAAACTTCTGGAGGAAGAGTTAATCCTATTTTAAAAATATTAAAATTACCCAATGCTACAAACTCTGCCATGGCAGAGTTTGTAGCATTGGGTTTAATCTTGGGGACTTTACCAATTGCTTTAGCAATTTCAATAGCACGAATTAATCTGACTTTATTATTTTTATCAATAGTTTTTGCTCTATCTATATCAAGTTTTTTTAATAATTTAAAAAGATCATTTATGGATTTTTCTTCTAATTTTTTTCTAAGTTCTTTATCTGGCGAGACTTTTGGTAGAGTAGTCTTATTTAATAAAGTATCAATATAAAAACCTGTTCCTCCACAAATAATTGGAATACCACCTTTTTCAAAAATTTCTTTAATTTTTTTTTCAGCTAATTTTTGAAAATCATCTACCGAAAAAATTTTAGAAGGAGAAACGACATTAAGTAAATGATGAGTGACCCCTCGCATCTCTTTTTTAGTGATTTTTCCAGTTCCTAAATTCATTCCTTTGTAAACTTGTCTTGAGTCGGCTGAAATAATTTCTGATTTAATTCCAATTTTTCTTAATTTTTTTGAAATTTCTACTGCAAAATCACTTTTACCTGTAGAAGTTTGTCCAAGAATAACGATAATTTTATTATTTTTTAACATTTTAATTTTATTTTAATAGTTAAATTAGTTATTTGTGTATTATTTATACAGACTAGCATATTCTTTTTTTAAAAGATATAATAAATGTATAAACTTTTATCGGAAGTAAGGTCGATTAGTTTGTATAAAAATCAGTTATATGAAATTTGAAAAAACAAACAATTTTAAATACTTAGCAGTCTAAACTTAATATTATGGGCAGTCTTATTGAAATAAATGACACATTACAAATATCTAAAGAGCAAGGTTTTCCAGAAGAATTAGATTATGAACAACATAAAATAAAGCCATTTAGTATGTCTGATTTTGAAGGAAAAATTTTTGAGTTCAAAGATAAACCAAAAATTAGGATTTATAAAATACCTCCCGTTCGTAATTTTCTAGTTCAAAATATTAATGGTAAATGGCTTTATTGGGGATTAATTCATGTTGTTGAGGTTGTTCACGATAATGTTAAACAGACTACTTCTGGAAAATTCAAGATAATATATATTTACACGCCCGAAGAAATGAAGCATGCCCACAAGTTAATCGATAGAAATAAAGAAACTGATTTTCTTAATGTAATGTAATTTAAATTGCTAAAAATAATAG
>VAPM010133901.1_pt1 | contig 11577 bp, 11 predicted proteins | sample 3395091 | NCBI WGS metagenome assembly VAPM01 (sample SAMN08290445, study PRJNA428436) | hydrothermal vent metagenome | isolation source: Deep-sea hydrothermal vent chimney 3 | place: Pacific Ocean: Juan De Fuca Ridge | reverse complement strand
TTGTGTAGTTTTCATCTGAAATTAACTTTTGTAGCAATAAATTACCCGTTAAACCAGTAGCACCTAATATAATTGCTGTTTTTCCCATTTTTAATTCATAAAATGAATGTTCATTCTTTTTTTTGATATAAATTTTTAAACTTTAATACTGTCCCAAGCCGCAAGAAAAGCTTCATCTAATTTTATTTTATCAAATTCACAGGTCTTTTTTTGTTTCATATTGGTTAAAAACGCCAATGGATAAATGGTAAATGCATACAAAATATAAGGTGAAATCGGTTTGATAATTCCTTCTTTTTGACCTCGTTCCCAAAGCATTAAAAGTGGTTGTAAATGTTTCAATCCTTTTTTAAGAATGTGATCATCTACCATAGGTGCATTGTCACATAATGACAAAAAATTCGATTCTTCAACATGGGTTAATTTAAAATCAGCTATTTGATACCAGATGTTTTCAAATCCCTTTTTTACTGGTAATTCTTCAGTAAAATTTAAAAAAGCATGCTTGCTAAATGCTGCCTTTACTTCTAAATATAATTGATTAATTAAATCTTGTTTGCATTCAAAATAGATATAAATGGTAGCAGGAGAGATATCTGCCAATTTTGCGATTTTTGACATTGGAGCATCATGAAACCCATTGTTGTTTATTAAACTTAGTGTTGCATTTAATAATGCCGTACGTTTTTCGTTACTTTTAACTCGTTTTGCCATCTAACTTATTTTAAATACCAATTTACTTTTATAAATAATAATGCAAATATATATAAAAATATTTACAAAACGAATGAACGTTCATTTTTTAAATATATTTTAACATTCACTAAAATTGAATACCTTTGAAAAATAGCAAAATTTATGAGCAGATCTGATAATTCAACTGAAAAATTACATCCAAATAATTTACATCAAAAAGGGTATCAATTCCTTGAATTATGTGAAGTTTATCCACAGCTTCAAGAATTTGTATTTGTAAATAATTACGGAACTAGTACCATTGATTTTGCAAACTCAAAAGCAGTAAAAGCAATAAACACAGCTTTATTATTTAAGTATTATAACATTACTTTTTGGGATTTTCCTGATGATAATTTATGTCCTCCAATTCCAGGTAGAGTAGATTATATTCATTATTTAGCAGATTTATTAAAATCTTCAGGAATACATGAAAATGCTAAAATTATAGATGTTGGTGTTGGGGCGAATTGTATTTATCCATTATTGGGAAATGCCGTTTATGGTTGGCACTTTTTAGGAACCGATATTGATAAAAAATCGTTGGACAGGGCAAAAAAAAATTTAAAAAAGAATAAATTAACTGAATGTATTCTTTTGAAACAACAAGTAGATTCTAGTCAAATATTTAAAGGTATTTTAAATGAAAGTGATAAATTTTCAGCCACAATGTGCAATCCACCATTTTACAAATCGCAAGAAGATGCCATGCAAGCCAATGCTAGAAAATTAAAAGGTTTAGGAAATAACAATTATTCAACCAGAAATTTTAGCGGAAAACAACAAGAATTATGGTACAAAGGAGGAGAAAAAGCATTTATTCATACGTATTTGTACCAAAGTTCAAAGTTTAAAACCAATTGTTTTTGGTACACAACATTGGTTTCTAAAAAAGAAAATGTTCAGGGAATGTATGATTCCCTACAAAAATTAGGTGCAACTAAAATTAAAACGATTCCGATGTATCAAGGAAATAAAGTAACTAGAATTGTTGCCTGGACTTTTTTAAATGATGATGAACAAAAGGAGTGGAATAATTAATAGATAAGTAAAATTAAATATTTTTTTGGATTTTGTTCATGGCACCTCACATTAGGTTAAGCACCAAAACGCATATTAACTATAGCCATTGTTGGCCTTTCGTTTCATTCTTTTAACATCCATTTTAAAGCCTTTTCTTTTGTTGCTCTAAATATTGTGTTATGCTTTTCTTTTGGCTCGTTTGAATATTTCCATTTTAATTTACTAGGTGTATTATTTTCTATTTTTTTTGCCAATTCATTTGTGTATTGTGAAATGTCTTCGGCACTTGAACCAGCAAACCAAAGTTTAATTTCTTTATCAGGAAATTTACCTAGAAGGTCATTTGCATTTCTTACTAAATAATGGTCATTCCACCATATTGAAGGGTCAAATGCTATGTAAAAATCAAAGGATTCAGGATGTTGCATAAAGGTTTCCATTACAAAAAGTCCTGCTAATGATTCTCCAATAATTCCTTTCTTATTTGAAGTTCTGTACTTGCTATTTATTTTTGGCATTAACTCTTGAGTAATAAATGCTCGAAAGTTTTTTGCCCCGTCCGTTAATGGACAAAATTGAGCATCATAATCTGATTCAGAATAACCAGTTAAATCCCGTCCTCTTTTAGTATTTTCAATTCCAACCAATATAATTGGCGGGATACTTTTTTCTTTGATAAGTTTTGCGATAGTATTTGCAATATGAGGAAAATCTTCTTTTATACCACCATCAGGCATATAGAGTACAGGATATGATTCGGTACTATTTTTATACATTGGCGGTGTCCAAACATTTATTATTCTTGTTTCTCCGACTTGTTTGGATTTTATTTTAAAAGTATCGTGATTTGGGATTGGGTCTTGATTTTGAGGTTTATTCCCACACCCTAAAATGAATAAGGATATCAGTATTAAATAATTTATAGTTCTCATTTTTATGCTTTTTTTAATGAATGCCAACTCATTATAATAGTAAAATTTAGTTTGAGGGTTTAACAATTTCAGAATGATGCATAGTTAATACCAACGCTTTTTATTTTTTTTAGAAGCAGCAGATTTTCTACCTTTTTTAGTATTGCTTTTTCGTTTGTCGTAGTAAACTTCTGGCTTTGCATTTGGATCAAGTGGATAAGGATTATCTTCAGCAATTGGAATTTTACTTCCTATTAGCTTTTCAATACTAATAATGTACAGTTTTTCATCAGCAGCACAAAAAGAATAGGAATTTCCAACATTTCCTGCTCTACCAGTTCTACCAATTCGATGCACATAAGTTTCAGGAACATTTGGAATGTCAAAATTTATAACTGCATCCAAATTATTAATATCAATTCCTCGGGAAGCAACATCAGTCGCAATTAATATATTTACTTGCTTATTTTTCAGTTTATTAAGTGCTTTTTCTCTATTGGTTTGAGTTTTATCGCCATGAATACTGGCAACGTTATATCCGTTTTTTGAAAGTGCTTTTTCCAATTTATCAACTCCAAACTTGGTGCGTCTGAAAATTAATATATCTCCTTTTATGATATTTCTTAAAATATGTAAACACAATTCAATTTTTTTAGTTTTGGCAACATAATACAAGCTTTGATTAACACTTTCTGCTGCTGAAGTATTAGGAGTAATATTTATAGTTTCTGGATTTTTTAAAATGGTATTTGCCAGTTCAGCAACTTTTGTTGGTATTGTTGCAGAAAATAACAGTATTTGCTTTTCTTTGGTACACAAACGTTCAATTTTTTTAACATCATCAATAAAACCCATGTCTAACATTAAATCTGCTTCATCTAAAACCAAGGTTTCAATATAATCTAAATTGATGCAATCTTGTTTGTGCAAATCAAGTAATCTACCAGGTGTAGCAATTAAAATATCTACTCCTTTTTTTAGTGTTTCTTTTTGTGGTTCAATAGATGTTCCACCATAAATAACAGTGGTTCTTAAATTAGTGTATTTACTAAATAATTTAAAATTTTCTTCAATTTGTATGGCTAATTCTCGAGTAGGACTTACTACCAAAGCTCTTGTTTTTTTTGCTTTTTTGCCAGCATCTTGTTTGTCAAATAACAATTGTAAAATTGGCAAGGCAAAAGCGGCTGTTTTTCCTGTTCCAGTTTGAGATGAAACAATTACATCTTTTTTAGCGAGAATTAAAGGAATAGTTTGTTCTTGAACAGGTGAAGCAATTTCATATTTCATTGCTGAAATTGCTTTTAAAATAGGTTTATTTAATTGAAGATCTTTAAATTGCATTGCTGTTGTTTAAAACAAATTTTTTGCAAAGATACACTTATTTATAAGCAATTTTTTAAAAGCTATTTAAGTATTAATATTGTTTTATTTTTTAATAGATTTTAAATAAAATTGCTCAACTTTAGCTCTCGCCCAAGGTGTTCTTCTTAAAAATTTTAAACTTGATTTTACGGTAGGATTGTTTTTAAAACAATTAATATTCATAGTAAATCCGAGTTCTTCCCAACCATAAGTTTCTTCTAAATATTGAACAATATCAGCTAATTTAACTCCGTGTAATGGATTGTTAGGTTGCTCATTATTCTGTTTGGGTTTCATAAATATATTGGTAATTATAAAAGTAAGAATTTTAATTTTTCTTCAATTCAAGAGCAATAGTTTTAACCATCTCATTAAATTCTTTTGGTTCATATAAACGTGATAGAAAAATAATTTTTCCTGTTTTATCTAAAACAATATTTCGTGTAACACCTGAATTTGGTAAAGTAAATTTTTCAAAAAGAGAACCGTCTTTGTCGATAGCAAATGGATAAGTAACTTTCATTTGCTTTTTAAATTTAACTACTTTTTCGGAATTTTCTTTTAAATCCATGCCAATCAAAATAAAATCATCATTTTTAAAACGTTGCCAAACTTCTTTTTCTAAATGAGGCATTTCTTTTCTACAAACACTACACCAAGAAGCTGTAAATTGTAATATCACAACCTTTCCTTTTAAAGTTTCACTGGTCATTTTTGTGCCATTTAATAAGGTAAATGATAATTGTGGAGCTTGTTCACCAACTTTAACTTTATAGCCTCTATGACTTTCATTTTGCGAAAAGCTAAACTGAAAAATCAATAAAATAAGAATAAGTGATAGTTTTTTCATATAAATATAATTGGTGTTTTTTGTAAATATACTAATTAATAATTGTTCTTTTAAGTTTGTGAAAAGAGGTTTGCTGTGTTATTTTTTAATAGATTTTAAATAATATTTCTCTGCTTTCTCTCTCGTCCAAGGAATTTTTCTTAAAAATTTTAAGCTTTATTTTATAGTAGGATTTTTTAAAACAATTAAAATTAAATTCATGTATTTAAAAAGTGTTTTAAATTGAATTAATAAGCTATTAATTTAGCTTTTCTAATAGAGTCTTTTTGATAAGAACTTAAATTGTATCTACCTTCATATATTCCTTTTGTTTCCCAATCTCCATACATAGGATTTGGTAAAACAATAAATTTATTTCCAAATTTTAAATGTAAACTATCCACAATTTTATTTCTTATTATTGTCGATTTATTATCAAATAAGTCGGAAAAATCAGAAAGATTATCTCCAAGAAGCATAATAACATTTTTTGTTTTATAAACTATTTGTCTTCTAGTTTCTTTTCCGCTTATAGAATCTTTTAGAAGAATATGTTTTTTGTCAGCAATAGGAAATCCTATTTGCTTAAGATTACTTACTGTTTCTTTTGTGTGATTTGAAGATCTATTGGAAATGTAATAAATTTCAATACCTTTTGAAGCAGCATATAATAAAAATTTTAATGAACCTGGAATTGGAGTTGCTTTTTCTAATTTCACCCAAGTAGCCCAATTTTTTTTAGTATAATTGGTATTAGATTTAATCATTTTAGCATTGAAAGGACTATTATCAAAAATAGTTTCATCAATATCCGTAATTATTGCTAAAGGTTTGTTGTTTGATGTTTTTTTGGTAAGATATGTATCTAATCGAAGTTTTGCTAAATTAAACGCTTGGTAAGATAACGCTCTATGTTCAGCTGCTAATTGTTGCCAAAGTACCGCTTGTATATCATAGTCTCTTATGTTTTTTTGAAATTGATTTTTTGAACATTTTTTATCTTTATTTACAACGTTTTGTGTTTGACAGCTAATTATTAATAGACCAACTAATACCATAATTTTATTTTTTATGGATATTTTATGAATGTTGAAATTAAATTTATTTAAAGGGAATAAGTATTTCATTTTTTAGATTTTTTTTAAAATATATTATTTAGTAATTTCATTTTAAATACAATTAGTTAGTTTTAAAAGTTTTTCAATATCTGAATCTAACTCTTGACTATATTCTATAGGAAACCTACCAAATTCATTTAATTTTTTAAATATATTTATTTTATAAATTTAGTAAAATTACAGTATTATTTAAAATTAATAACGTCGTCTTTTAGCATAGGTTTTTCTGTTTTTTAGGTTGTGGCTATTTTCACTTTCTTTGGAAGTATGCCCAACATGACGTTTTGCTTTCTTTCGTCGGTTATTAGACTGTTTTTTAGGTTGTGGAATTTCTTCATTTTCATCCAAAGGAAAAGGATGCTCCGTTATTACAGGAATTTTTTGATTAATTAATTTTTGAATATCTTTTAAATATGCTTTTTCTTCAGTATTACAAAAAGATAAAGCTTTACCACTAGCTTTTGCTCGTCCTGTTCTACCAATTCTATGCACATACGTTTCAGAAATATTTGGCAAATCATAATTAACAACTAACGATAATTCTTCAACATCAATACCACGTGCAGCAATATCTGTTGCAATTAAAATAGTTAATGCTCCTTTTTTAAAATTTCCTAAAGCACGTTGCCTTGCTCCTTGTGATTTATTTCCATGTATAGCAGCAGATTTTATATTAGCTTTCCCTAAAATACGTACAATTTTATCGGCTCCGTGTTTGGTGCGTGAAAAAACTAATACAGAAGCTTCTGTATTTTTTTCTAATAAATAAATTAGTAATTTAGATTTATTGGGCTTACTTACAAAATAAACGGCTTGCTCCACTTTTTCGGCAGTTGCCTGTTTTGGAGTTATGCTTACTTTTTTAGGATTTCCCAATATTTCACCAGATAAATTAACAATGGCAGCAGGCATGGTTGCAGAAAAGAAAAGGGATTGTCTTTTAGTGGGTAATTTTGCAATTATTTTTTTGATGTCATGAATAAAACCCATATCTAACATTTGATCCGCTTCATCCAAAACGAAATATTTTATATCTCTTAAAGTGATAAATCCTTGAGAAATTAAATCGAGTAAACGCCCAGGAGTTGCCACCAAAATATCAGTACCTCCTCGCAATTGATTTGTTTGTGTCCCTTGTTTTACACCACCAAAAACCACCACGTTTTTAAGTCCGGTATATTTACCATAAACCGTAATACTCTCAGCAATTTGAATTGCCAATTCTCTTGTTGGTGTAACAATAAGCGATCTAATTTTTCGCTTTCCTTTATAATCATTTTTGCTTTGGTATAAGTGTTGTAAGATAGGAATAGTAAAGGCTGCTGTTTTACCAGTTCCTGTTTGAGCTACTCCTAACAAATCTTTTCTAGCTAATAATATTGGAATAGATTGTTCTTGTATTGGTGTTGGATGTGTATAACCTTCATCTGCTAATGCTTTAAGTATAGGCTCAATAATTCCTAGGTCTGTAAATTTCATGTAGTGTTTTTAAAAGCGGCAAAGGTAAGTGATTTGTTTTTATAAATAATTTTGGTAAAAAAAAACACTTTTTAGGATTGAAGGATTTGTGAAAAAGTTAATTACAGATTGCTTACTTTTGCAATCTTAAGATAATTATGTGAATGGATTATAAATTAATTTGTACCGATATTGACGGTACACTTTTAAATAAAGATAGAGAATTATCGGAACTTACCATTAGCGAAGTTCAACGAATAACGGATATTCCTTTTGTACTTATTTCTTCTCGTATGCCAAAAGCAATACGACATTTACAACATCAATTTAATAATGTAAACACACCAATTATAGCATATAACGGAGGCTTGGTTTTAGGTGGCGATACTATTTTACATTCTTCAGTAATTGATAATACGGTATTATCTGCTATAATTAATGAAAGTGCAACAACAGATATTCATTTAAGTTTGTACCATGCTGATGAATGGTATGTACCATCTATGGATTATTGGGCAAAAAGAGAATCAAATAACACTAAAATAATACCTATTGTAAAATCAAATAAAGTAGTTTTAGAGAAATGGGAAAAAGAAGCAAAGGGAGCTCATAAAATTATGTGTATGGGCAATGAAAATGAAATTGATGTTTTATACAAATCGTTAGAAAAGCAATTTTATGACGAAATTATGTTGTATCGTTCAAAACCAACTTACATTGAAATTTCACATAAATCTGTATCCAAAAAAACAGCAATTGATGTATTGCTGAAAAATTGTTTTCCAGAAATTTCGATTGAAAACATTGTGGCTTTTGGAGATAATTATAACGATATTGAAATGTTAAAAGCGGTTGGTTTAGGAGTTGCCGTTGCTAATGCAAATGAAGAAGTGTTAGCAATTGCAGATAAAATTACAGATTCGAATAAAAATGATGGTGTTGCAAAAATGATTAAAGCATTATTTTAGGAATTTTGTTTTTGTATTCACTGCTTATTGTAGAATAACAAAAGTTATAAATATATTGTAAAAATCCGTTGTACATTATGATAAAATTTCGTCAATTTGAGTGACTTTTAGCCTTTTTAGGCTTAAAATTAGTATCGAGAATAGTAATTTCAGTTAAAAACAGCCGTTTTCGATACAATTTTTTATCAAAAATTACTCGAACTGATGTTAACAGTATGTTTAAAGAATCAAAATGCACAACGAGTTATAAAAATTGATTTTAATCCTCTGCTAATAATTTTTCAATATTTTTTACATTGCCATAAAGAACAATTATTTCACCTTTATTTAAAATTGTTTCTGATGTTGCTACTCCTTGAGCTTTTCTAACTTTTCTTTTAATTCCTACTAAATTTTTTTGTTCTGTAATTTTAATTGTTGTTAAAACTAAAACGTTAAAATTTTTACCTAAATTTAGTTCTAATAGCGATTTTCCTTCATATTTTTTCGGAACGTTTGCTTCAATAATGCTGTAATTCCCTTCAACTTCAAATGAATCAATAACTCCTTTAAGATTTAATTTTTTTGCCCATCTTTCAGCTGTTTCATCTTCTGGGTGTACAAATTCTTCAACGCCCATTGCTTCTAAAATTCCTTCGTGTAATGCCGAAACGGCTCTGCCAATTAAACGTTTAACTTTTAAGCGTTTCATTAGTGCAGTTGCCATAATATTAGCTCCTTCATTTTCACCAATACATATAATAACCACATCGGTATCCTTTAAAGGTAAATAAGATACGGCTTGCGGATCGGTACAATCTAAACAAACGGTATGTGTAATGTTTTCTTTCTGTGCTTCAACTTTACTCATTTTATTATCAACGCCTATTACTTCATTCCCTGCTTTGGTAAGCCTTTGAGCAAGTGATGCACCAAAATTTCCAAGTCCAATTATTATATATTTCATTTTTATTGAAATTAATTTATTAAAATTTCTTCAGTTGGATGCCTGTATTTTGTGTGTGTTACTTTTTTTAGAAAAGAAATTAATACTGTTAACATACCAACTCTACCAATAAACATGGTTAACACCAAAATAATTTTACTAGTATCTGTAAGTGAACTAGTAATTCCTAAACTTAATCCTACAGTACTAAAAGCCGAAAAACATTCAAAAATAATTGCCATCATATTTTTTTCTCCATCAAAAATAGTTATTAAAAAAACAGAAAGCCCTATTACAATTAAAGATAATGAAATTACAGCAAATGCTCTTTTTATGGAAATAGCGGCAATTTCTCTATGAAAAATTTCAGTTTTTGTTTTTCGTTTAGCAATGCTTAAAATATTTAAAGTTGCAATGGCAAAAGTGCTTGTTTTTATACCACCACCTGTTGAAGCTGGAGATGCTCCAATCCACATTAAAAATATAATTAATAAAATAGTAGGAGCTTGTAATGATGCCATGTTTATAGTGTTAAATCCAGCAGTTCTTGGAGTTACTGCTCCAAAAAAGGCTCCTACAATTTTACCAAAAACAGGTTGATTTGCTAAAGAATGATTATATTCTAAAAGGTAAAAAAACAAAGTTCCTAAAATTATTAATATGCTTGAAGTTATTACAACTAATTTAGTATTTATGTTAATTACCCAAGGTATATGAACTGCTTTTTTATTTTCAAGAAGTTTAATTCTATTTTTAATTAAATGGCGCAAATATTTAAAGAAATTGAAAATAATGGGGAAACCAATTCCCCCTAAAATAATAAGAAATGCAATTACAATGTGTAAAGGATAATTAAATCGATATCCAATTTCGTATAAATTATCGGTTAGTGTTGAAAAACCAGCATTACAAAATCCGGAAACAGTATGAAAAACGGAAAAGAATATTCGGCTATTTAAGTCAGGAATAAGAGATGGACTTAAACTTCTAAAAATTAAGATTGCACCAATTGCTTCAATTGAAAAAGTAACTAAAACAATCTTTTTTATAATGCTAAATACTTCTGCAATTTTTTCAGAATTGGTCATATCACTCAACATAAGTTGATTTTTATAAGAAGAAACTCCTTTAAAAAAGTAGCTAAAAAAACTAGCAAAAGTCATAATACCTAATCCACCTAATTGCATTAAAAATATTAAAATAACTTGACCAAAATGAGTAAAATAAGTACCTGTATCTACAACAACCAAACCCGTTACACAAACTGCACTTGTAGAGGTAAATAAAGCATTTACAAAAGTAATTCCGTTATGAGTAGATTTTGGAAGCATCAACAATATTGCACCTATTATAATTATTGTGAAAAAGCTTAATACAAATAGTTGTGCGGGATTTAGTTTTTCTTTTAACAAGTTAAAATCTATCAATGAAATTTCACGGATAAATACAATAAAAGTTCCTAACTGCAGCCAAATTCTATCATTTAAAAAATTAATATTATATAGTTTTAAATGATGAAATAATAGTGCTAAAAGAATAATTGAAAAAAGGACATCAAAAATTAATGCTTTTAATTTAGGAATGCTTTTTTTGTAAAAAAAGCGAATAACATTTGCTAAAATGCCAATACCAATAGTTACAATATATAACCAAAATAACATTTGCTCAAAATTTTCAGATTGGTAAACGCCATAATCAATTATGATACCAATAACAGCTACAAAACTTAGTAGAAAAGGTGTTTTTTTTATGGTGTTAACTGTATTTTTAAACTTTAGCATTTGTTATCTGTTGAATAAATAATCAAAATATTATGGTCTTAATAAACTAAAATGTCCTCTGTAATTTGTTATAACCCCTAAAGAATTAGTTAGTTTTACGGTAAACCAATAATCTGACGAAGGTAATGTTTTACCATTAAAAATTCCATTCCATCCATTACTTATTGGATTTATTTCACCTATTAATTTTCCAAATCTGTCAAATATAAAAATTTTAGAAGTAGGATATATATCTGATGAAAAACCTTTAAGTTGCCAAGTATCATTAATTCCATCATTATTTGGTGTAAAATACTTTGGAAATCCTAAAATAGGAATTTCAATTTTATCAAATCCACACAAGGTATTGTCTAGTATAAAAATAGTATGAAAACCAGAAGTTAAGTTTTCAAAGGTTGTGGACTCTTGATAAGGCCCATCAATATTATCAATTGAAAAAGTGTAAACTCCATTTCCAAAATCGG
>VAPM010602338.1_pt1 | contig 11580 bp, 12 predicted proteins | sample 3395091 | NCBI WGS metagenome assembly VAPM01 (sample SAMN08290445, study PRJNA428436) | hydrothermal vent metagenome | isolation source: Deep-sea hydrothermal vent chimney 3 | place: Pacific Ocean: Juan De Fuca Ridge | reverse complement strand
TATCAGTCGGGAAGATTTTTTTAATTCTAAAATTGGGGAAATAGGAACACTTATTTTAACTGCTCATGGCGTAGGTCCAAGAATATATGCTTGGGCAAAAAAGAACCAGTTTGATTTAATTGATGCAACTTGTCCAAAAGTAATGAAAGCTCAAAGATTGGCTCAGGTATTTTCTAATCGTCAACAAACTATAGTTTTAGTAGGAGATAAAGGACATAAGGAAGTAGAAGGTATTAGAGGTTGGGGCGGTCAAAAAGTAGTGATTATTTCTAACGAAGAAGATTTAAAAAATAGTAACTTTAAATTAGATGAGAAATTAACAGTTTTAGCTCAAACGACTCAAGATGAAAAATTTTTTAATCAAGTAGTGGAATTTTTACGTCAGAAATATTCTCAAGTAACTGCTTTAGAAACTATTTGTTATTCTACTCAAGAAAGACAACTAGAGATTAAAAAATTAGCGCAACAAAATGATTTAGTAGTTATAATTGGTTCAAAAACTAGTGCTAACTCTAATCGATTATTTGAAATTGCTCAAGATATTAATTCAAAAGCTTATTTTATTGAGAATGCTCAAGCAATAAAAAAGGAGTGGTTCAGTGGAGTAAAAAATGTTGCAATTACCGCTGGCGCTTCTACTCCTGAATGGGTGATTAAAAAAGTTTTAGAAAAAATAAAACAGCTATAATTTATTTAAAAAAAAATTTGCTTTTTCTTTTTATCTAAGTGTATAATTGATTAGGCTAAATAAAGTTAAGAATATTTTATGACAAAAATGATTATTGTAGAAGATGATTCTATGATTTCAGAAATCTATCAGAAAAAATTTTCAGAGGCTGGCTATGATGTGGCTATTGCCAATAACGGAGAGCAGGTATTGGGTATGATTAAAAAAGAGCCAGTGGATATAATTCTGCTAGATTTAATGATGCCAAAAATGGATGGTTTTGAAACAACAAAAGCTATCAGAAAAAATCCCGCTAATAAAAATCTCAAAATTTTAATTGTCAGTAATCTTAGTCAAAAGGAACAACAAGATGAAGTTATGAAATTAGGTGCTGATGGATTTATCGTGAAGGCTAACTATTCTCCGAGTCAATTAGTTAAAGAAGTCTCTCGTTTGATTGATCAAGAAAAAGAAGAGATTAAAAATGAAGCTAGAATTAATTCGGAAAATCAAACTAGTCAAGAAAATAAAGAGAATGAAATTAAAAATCAAAAAAAAGTTTTACTTATTGAAGATGAGGATGTCTTCATTGAAATGTTTGGTAAGAAATTGAAACAGGAAGGTTATTATGTGGAGTCAGCTAATAGCGGGGAAGTGGGCTTAGAAAAAGCTTTACAGAAAAAATTTGACATTTTTATTTTAGACGTAATGATGCCAGTAATGACTGGAGAAGAAATAATTGAGAATTTAAAATTAAATGAAAAAACTAAAAATGTTCCAATTATTATTTTAGCTTCTTCTCTAGATGATGAAATAGAGGAAAAAATTAGAGCTGAGGGAATTAAGGATATTTTTATTAAAACTAAAATTATTCCTAGCGAATTAGCTAAAAAGGTAATTGATTTAATAGGAAAATAATAAATAATATGAAACGAACTTTAATCGTTAGGATTCCAGAATTAGTTGGAGAAAAAGTTAAAATTGCTGGCTGGATTAATGTCAGACGAGATCATGGGAAATTAATTTTTATTGATTTAAGAGATCGTTCAGGAGTAATTCAGATAGTTATAATTCCAGATAATGAAGAGGCTTATCAAAGAGCTAGAGAAGTTAGAGATGAATATGTTATTGAAGTAGAAGGCTTAGTTAAAAAAAGACCAGGTGGGCAATCTACAGAAAAGTTAGAAACTTCTAGCGTAGAAATAGAAGTGGAAAAGATGAAAATTATTTCTCGAGTGGAAGGTGAATTATCATTTGAGGTTTCATCTAAAAAATTAGATGTTAATATTCAGACACTTTTAGATAATAGAAATTTATCTCTGCGTAATAAAAGAGTGAATGATATTTTTAAAATTTATTCTCAAATTTTAAAATCCTATAATGATGTAATGAGAGAGAATGATTTTTTGGAAATCAAGAGTCCTAAAATTCTTTCTACTGCTTCTGAGGGAGGTGCAAATTTTTTCAAAATGGAATATTTTCAAGGAGAGGCTTTTCTAGCTCAAAGCCCTCAATTTTATAAACAGGCTGGAGTTGGAGCTTTTGAGCGGGTGTTTGAAATTGGTACGGTTTTTCGAGCGGAACCGCATTTTACTACTCGTCATGTTAACGAATATACTAGCTTTGATGCAGAGATGGGTTTCATTGAAAGTTATGCTGATATAATGAAGCAGTTAACTCAAGTTATGAAAAGAATTATACGTGATATTCAAAAAAATTGCGCTTCAGAATTGGCTGAATATGAAAGTGAGTTGTTTGTTCCTGATGAATTTCCAAAAATAAAACTCACTGAAGCGTTGGAAATTTTAAAGAAAGAATTTGGCAAAGAGATGGAAGGAATTGATATTGATCCAGAAGGGGAGAGACTGATTGGTGAATGGGCCAAAAAAACTTATAACTCAGATTTTATTTTTCTAACTCATTATCCTTCTAGCATCAGACCTTTCTATACAATGCCAAGCGCCGATCCGCAATATACAGAAAGTTTTGATTTAATTTTTAAAGGCGTAGAAATTGCAACAGGCGGACAAAGAATTCACGATTATAATCAATTAGTAGCTAGTATTCAAAGTCATGGTTTAAAGCTGGACGACTTTAAACATTATTTAGAAATTTTTAAATTAGGAATTCCTCCTCACGGCGGTTGGGGTCTAGGATCTGAGCGGATAGTGCAAAAAGTTTTAGGAATTAAAAATATAAAAGAGGTTATTCTTTTCCCAAGAGATGTTAAGCGACTTACTCCGTAAAATTAAAATAAAAGAAGATGGATATTCAAGATCAAGTTATCAGAGACATTTCTTTTCATGATGAAAAGCTTAATGCTAAAAAAATAAAATTGATTGGGGCTATTTCCTTTTTAGTCGGCTTCGCCCAGGTGTTTTTTCTCTATATAATGTCGTCTTATTTTAAATTGATTTCTGGCATTCAAAATGTGGGGATTTTTTATTTTGTCGCTTATAGCTTAATTCTCTTAATTCTTTTAAATTTACATAAACTTGTTAAAAAAGTTGGAAAGTCTCATCTTTTTCATTTATCACTTTTTTTTAAAATTCTAACTATTCTATTTTTGCTTTTTCTTCCACCCAGTTGGGTTAATATTATTTTAGTTGGTTTATATATTATCTTAGGAAATATAGAATGGGTCAGTTTAGATATGATTCTAGAATCTTACTCTACTGACGCAATGTCAGGGAGAATTAGGGGAGGTTTTTTATCATTAATGAACTTAGGCGTTTTGATAGGACCTTTTCTTTCCACTTGGGTTTTGGAAAGAAAAAATTATCACGGTATTTTTATTTTATTATTAATTTTTAATGTCATTATTTTGTTTGTTGGGATTTTTGGCTTAAAAAAAGTTAATCATCGCTTTCGCGAAAAAGCTCAAATGAAAGATATTATAAAAAAAGTTATTCGTCGAACTAATATTAGAAAAATATTTTATATTTCTTTCGTTTTGGAATTTTTTTATGCTTTAATGATTATTTATACGCCAATTTATTTAAGAAATTTAGGTCTTAGTTGGGAAAGTATTGGTGTAATTTTTACTATGATGCTTTTACCTTTTGTTTTTCTACAATATCCAGTGGGAGTTTTGGCTGATAGAAAACTAGGTGAAAAAGAAATTCTAATTGGTTCTATTGGGTTAATGGGCATTACGACAATAGTTATTTTTTTTATTGGCTCTACTAGCCTTATTCTTTGGTCAATAATTTTATTTCTAACTAGAGTAGGGGCGTCGTTAGTAGAAATACTAAGAGATTCTTATTTTTATAAAAGAATTGATGGACATAATATTGATTTGATTGATGTTTTTAGAGCGATGCGTCCAGTCGCTTATATTTTAGCTACTGCTTCTTCGGCTCTGGTTTTAGCTATTCTTCCTATGAAATTTATTTTTATTCTAGTTGGTTTGATAATTTTTTCAGCTTTGTATCCAGCTATTGGATTAGTAGATAATCTTAGTGAGAAAGAACTAAAAAAATAAGTTAATAAAGATAAACTATTATTAAATTGTAAGTTTGAATATTTTTCCTTGAAATGGTATGATTGACTAGATAAGAAGCCTTAGAACAATATAAAACTTAGTTTATTTGAGAATGTATAAAGTAAAACTGGAAAAATTTGAAGGACCGATGGAGCTTTTACTAGAGCTGATAGAAAAAGAAAAAATGAATATTACTGAATTGAGTTTGTCAAAAGTGGCAGATGAATATCTAGAATATATTAAAGATAACCACAATATTCACTTAGAGAATTTAGCTGAATTTTTATCTGTAGCTGCTAAACTTATTTTAATTAAGTCTAAAGCACTTTTGCCAATGCTCAAGTTTAGTGATGAGGAAGAAGAAGAAATAAAAGATTTAACTTATCAGTTAGAAGAATATAAAAAATTTAAAAAAGCTTCGTTGTTAATTGGAGAAATGGCTGAACGAGGATTAATTAGCTACGCACGCGAAAGCTTTAGTGGAGTTAAAACAGTTTTTTATCCACCAGAGAATATCAACAGATTTGATTTAAAAAAATATTTTCAGCTAGTGATTAGTGAAATTCCTCAGTTAGAAAAACTAAAAGAGGAAGTTGTGGAAGAAGTAGTAACACTGGAAGAAAGAATAGTAGAATTGGAAAATAGTTTGCGTTCTAAGGCAGAAACTTCCTTTTCTACTTTGATAGCCAAGGCATCTACTAAAGTTGATGCCATTATATCCTTTTTAGCTATGTTAGAAATGATTAAACAAAGGATAATAAAAGTGGAGCAGAAAGATTTATTTGAGGAGATCAAATTAACTGTTAAAAGAAATTAATTAAATTTTATTATGGAAATTGGAAAATTAAAATCTATTCTGGAGAGTTTATTATTTGTTAGCGGAGAACCAATCAAAATAATTAAATTAGCTAAAATAATAGGAATTAAAGACATTGAAATTGAAACAGCTATTAATCAAATTCAAAAAGAAGACGCTGGAAATCGGGGAATGATTATTATCCGAAAGGAAGGTTTAGTCCAAATGGTAACTAATCCTCAAAATGCTAAAATTGCTAAGGAACTAGTGAAAGGCGAAATTCAATCTAGTTTAAGTAAGGCTTCGTTGGAAGTTTTATCAATTATAGCTTATCGAGGACCACTTTCTAGAATTGATGTTGAGGCGGTTAGAGGTGTTAACTGTAGCTTTACAATACGGGCTCTTTTAATGCGAGGACTGATTGAAAGAACGAGTAATCCCACCAATAATCGCTCCTATCTTTACAAAATATCTTTTGAATTTTTAAAAAAGTTAGGAATTGAAACAGTGGAAAAATTACCTGATTGGGAAAAACTTTCTCAAAATCCTCAGGTAGAAGATTTAGTTGAAAATAAATAATTTTTAGATTTATTGTTAAATATGTTAAATATAATTTTGCTAATTCTGATTGCTCCTTTCTTACCAGTTTTTATGTATGGCAGTTTAAGTAGTGGTGCTAATCAGCCAACTACTAATAAAACTAGTCAAGTCTTAGGAGCTAGTCAGCAAAAACAAGAAATTTCTACTGGTGAAAAAAAACAAGCTCAACCTTTTTCTACTCACAACTTTTTATCTTTTGATACAGCTTCTCATTCAGGATTTATGCCAATTAGGAAAGATAATTATTCGGATATTAAAATTTGGGCTAGATCTTCAGTAGTTATTGACGTAGATAGCGGTACTCTTTTACATTATGATAATGGAAGAAAGAGGACTCAAATTGCTTCGTTAACTAAATTGATGACTGCGACTTTAACTTTAGAGAAAGTTAAAAATTTAAATGAAACAGTTACTATTAGTAAGAGAGCTTTGCAAGTAGATGGCACGGTAGTTGGTTGTCCGACTAGTATTTTTTGTAACGATGAGAGATTGCATGTAGGAGAAAAAATTAGCGTTAGAAGTCTTTTGACGGCAATGCTTTTAGATAGTGCTAATGATGCTGCTACCCAATTAGGAATTTATATGGCTGGAACACCAGAAAAATTTGTTAAAATGATGAATGCTAAAGCTCGTTCGCTGGGGCTTCAAGATACGCATTTTTGTACTCCTTCAGGATTAGAAATTGACGGACATGCTTCAGAATGTTACTCTTCAGCTTACGACATTGCTAGAATTGCGGCTAATTCTTTAAAATATAAACTAATTTGGCAGATAATGAGAACGAAAAAAGCTCAAGTTTCCTCACTAGATCATAAATATGTGCATAATTTAAAAAATACTGATAAGCTTTTAAGTCAGATGCCTAATTGTATTGGTGGTAAAACTGGATTTACTCCTTTAGCTGGGCATTCTCTTTTATTAGGAGCGATTGATAAAACTAAAAAACATAGAATTATAGCGGTAATTTTAAATGATCCTAATCGATGGACCGATATGAAAAAATTAATCAGTTGGACTTTTGCTAATTATCGTTGGCAATAAATAGCAAAATTTAATTAAAAATTTTTATGGATATTTCTCAAATACAGACTATTCCTGAGGTAATTAATATTTTGAAAATATTAGTTACAGGTTTTTTAGCTTTTTTAATGGCGTTTTTTTCAACACCAATTTTTACCCATTTTCTTTATCAACATAAAATAGGAATTAAAATTAAAAAGAACTCAGTCAGTGGAGAAAAGTTAAAATATGTTAGTACTCTTCATCAACATAAATCCGGAACACCAACAATGGGCGGGGTTTTAATTTGGCTTTCGGTAGTAATTTTAGTTTTTGCGTCTCATTATATTTTCCCTTACATTGCTCAGCTTTTTGGTATAAATTTTATTGCTAGATTAGATTTTTTAAGTCGTTCTCAGGTTTGGTTACCTCTTTTTGCCTTAGTTTCGGCAGGCATTCTCGGTCTTTTTGATGATTATATGAGTATTAAAGGTATTGGAGCTAATAAAGGCGGGGGAATGAGATTTTTTTCTCGTTTTGGTTGGTTAATTATAATTTCTGCTTTAGGTGCTTGGTGGTTTTATTTTAAATTAGGTTGGGACAAATTACATATTCCAGCAGTAGGAGATTTTGGCATTGGACTTTGGTATATTCCACTTTTTATTTTAGTAATTCTTTTCTCAGCTATTTCTTCTAATGAAACCGATGGTTTAGATGGTCTTAATGGCGGAATTTTATTGATTGCTTTTGGCTCCTTTGCCTTAATTTCAGCTTTTCAAAACAAAATAGACTTGGCGGCTTTTTGTGCAGCCTTAGCTGGAGCTCTTTTGGCTTTTCTTTGGTTTAATATTTATCCAGCTAGATTTTTTATGGGCGATACTGGGGCGGTTTCTTTAGGAATTACTTTGGGAGTTATTGCTATGCTAACTAATTCAGCTCTAGTTCTTCTCATTATTGTTTTTATATATGTGATTGAGTCAGGATCAGTCGTGATCCAACTTTTTTCAAAAAGATTTTTTGGTCGAAAAGTCTTTCTAGCCGCTCCCATTCATCATCATTTTGAGGCATTGGGTTGGCCAGAAACTAAAGTAACAATGCGTGCTTGGATTTTCACGGCAGTTACGGCTTTGATTGGAGTTATTGTGGGAATATTAGGTGCTGGTATTTTTAACAAGTAAATTGAAGAATAGATTCAATAATTTGGTTCATTTTTCTTATAGATGAGTTGATTTTTATTTGGTTGTGTGCTAGGGTACAAACAAGAAACGGTAGTTTAACAATATTATATTTTTGCAAAAAAAGGAGCTTCTATGTACAAAGATACGCCGAAAGTCGTCGTTCGAGATGAGGATATTATATTACAGTGGCAGGAGGAATCCGGAACAAAAAGGGATTTCCCCCTAGTTCTGCCAGCAAAAAAGGATGTGTTTCAGGAAAAAACAACAATTTTGTTTGTAGGTTTTTTCCTTGATTTTAAGAGAAAGAATATTCACAGGAAGAGACCAACTGATATAAGGTCGTATCAGGAAGATCCTTTTCCTGATACTCCCGTTGTGTATGGTAAGTTCCAGAGAAGGGTGTTTTTTTTGGAGCTTAGGTATGTCCCAGACATACCAAAGCAGTTTTGTGCAATTCCTTGAGGCTTTAAGCTTAGGGAGTTGCCAGAGATCTAATTCTGAATTTAGAGTTAGGTCTTTTTTTATTGGTTGAGTCTTAAATGTTTTCAGGTTATAATAAAAACTAGAGAAATAAGGTATAGACCTATTAAGATTTTTTTAAAAGCAATTAGTTTAATAGTCAAAAATTTAAATAAAGTAACTTAATCAAAAAAATGGAAAATATAATAAATGGAAAAGAGGCTATCATTGATTATGTGGCAGAATTAGTGAAAAATGGTGCTAATAAAACACGAGTCAAGGATCAATTAATGGCAGTTGGTTGGTCGGAAGATCAAGTAGACTTAGTTTATAGCAAGGCTTTAATTCAAAATGGAATTCCAGTTCCTAGCAAAATAAAATCTTCAGCTAATATAACAACATCAATTTCTGGTAAAAAGTCATCTACTGTAGAGGTGGCGCTTAATTTATTTTCTTTTATTCTTTTAGGAATAATTGCCATAGCGACAGGGACACTTTTTTATCAAATTATTAATAAATATTTTCCAGACACACTTATTACTAATTATTACCAAGGTCAAATTTCAACAGAGACAATTCATTATGCAATTGCAACATTAATTATCGGCTTTCCAATATATTATATTTCTATGCGATTATGGTTTCGCGGATTTCAAAAAGATGAAGGTAAAAGGGAGACGAAATTAACAAAATGGTTGACTTATTTAGTATTACTAATTGCTTCAATTACTGTCGTTGGCGATTTAATAACAGCAGTGTTTACATTCTTACAAGGGGAAATTAGTGTGCGGTTTTTTCTTAAAGCTTTAACTATTCTGGCGATTGCTGGAGCGATTTTTGGTTTCTATTTTTTAGAACGGAGAAAAATCCAGTATCGTAAACCGATTTCTCAAGGTCTTTTTAAGCGCTTCGGAATAATTGTTTCAGCTACTATTTTTATTGGAATTATTTTAGGATTTATCGTCGGAGGATCGCCAACAACAGAAAGAAAGAGAGGATTTGATGCTCAAAGAGAAAAAGATCTTTTTACTATTTCAAATTGTGTAAGTAACTATGCCAGGAGATATAAAAGATTGCCAGAATCTTTGAATGAATTACAAACTAATATGTATTCATATTGCGCTAATAAAAAAGATCCTGAGACTAAGAAAGTTTATGAGTACCATATAATTACTGCTTCAAAAATCGTTGGAACAAATCGTGAAGGAACCTTTGAACTTTGTGCAAATTTTAATTTAAAATCGGAAAAAAATAACTCTGAAGGACATAATTATTATTCAGGTGATGGTAAATGGGAAAAACATAATGCTGGGAAAAATTGTGATAAAGTAAATGTTATTTTTGAGAAATTTAATAGAAATCAATAGTTATGAATATAAAAAGGCAAATAGTAGTTATTCATGGTGGAGAAGTTTTCAATTCATATGAAGACTATTTAAAATACTTAAAAAATTATCCAGTTGACTTGAATCGGCTTATTAAAAGACCTCGCTGGAAAAATTATTTGCAGGATGATTTAGGCGATAGTTGGGAAGTTTTTTCTCCGCAAATGCCGAATTTTCGTAATGCTAAATATTTAGAATGGAAGATTTGGTTTGAAAAAATCCTGCCACATCTTCAAGACGGAGTTGTTCTTATTGGACAATCGTTAGGCGGAATTTTTTTGGCAAAGTATCTTTCGGAAAATGATTTTTCGGTAAAGATTTCTGCAACATATTTAGTTGCTGCTCCGTTTGATAGCAAGGCTAGAGATGACATTGATTATACCCTGGGAGATTTTGAGTTACCAGAATCTTTGGAAAAATTTCAAGCGCAGTCAGAAAAAATATTTATTTATCATTCAAAAGATGATTCACTCGTGCCTTTTTCTGATTTAGAAAAATATTCTCGGGCGCTTCCTAAAGCAGAAAAGGTTATTTTTTATGATCGCGGACATTTTATTCAAGAGCATTTCCCAGAAATTGTAGAAGAAATTCGTAAGTTGGAAAAATAATAAGAGAAATCCCGTTTTTATTCTGCTAATTAATTATTCTTTGTTGAATAGAATAAAAAGTAACTGTGGCTAAAGTATATATCAAAGTATATACTTAAGTATATACTTTTAATTTTTAAAAATATGTCAAAATTAAAAAATAAAAATACACGTAAATTAATGAGATTGGGCAAAACTAGTTTGGCCGTTACTTTGCCGAAAGAAATGATTAATTCTTTAGGTTGGCGGGAAAAACAAAAAGTGGTTGCTAAAAAAGTTCGAGGTGGAATTTTGATTAAGGATTGGAAAAAGTAAATTTATAAATCAAAAAAATAAATTTAAGGGTGACTATTTATTGAAGAAGATAAAATTAGTAGATAAATTTTAGAAATAAAAAACCGACAGGTTTCGTGACTTCCGAAACCTGCCGGCTAGATAAGAACTTAAACACTTATTTATTATCGGGCAGAAGCTATGTCCGCATAAATCGCGGTAATAACCTCATGCCTAGTTTTCCCTCCTTTAGGCTCTCTTATTGGTCGTCCGATAATAAAACCTCTAACTCCATTGCGATAAGCCTCGCCTGGAGTCATGGTTCTTTTTTGGTCATCGGGCGGATCCCATGGCAACCTGATTCCAGGAGACCATATTTCCTTCTCGGGAAATTTTTTGTGAAGAGAAGGAGCTTCACGGGCCGAGGTCAGTAAAATATCCATACCAGCATTCACTGACATCTCGGCAAGCTTCAGCGTAAACCAACTCATTTGTTGACCTTCAGAATCAAAAATCATCCCTGGCGGAGGACTAATTCCAGCTTGCCGGAGCATTGTAATATTCATACTGGTTAAATAATGAACTGCAATAATTTTTGGTGGTTTAATGCCCAGAATTCTTGCCTGTTCATCGCGTCCTTTAACAGCTTTCGCCATCATTTCTTCCATACCGAAAGCCATCACATTAAAATATTCCATACCATTAAGTACCTGCTTTGTTATTCCTTTAGCAGCACCATAAATCGTATTTGGAATATCCACCAGCTTGACATCAGCAAAAGCTTTTTTGCCAAAATCAGTCGCGACCTGTAATGCCGTGGGGAGTGTGACATTGTTTATCAGTTCTAAACCGATTTTTGGCAAGGAAATACTCTCGTAAACTTCTTCCATAAGAGAATATCCCGCTCTTAATGTCGGCGTATCAACTGGAAAAATGATCTTTACATCATTTTTTTCGGCAACCTTTTTACATCCCGTTCCTAGTGCAATCGCTGTCCCTGCCATTTTTTCTACCTCCTTAGTTTTATTTTTGAGAATTTTCTAATAATTCCCAATTCTCATCACTCACTTTAGGTTTTATTCTTTTTGAGCCAATTTTACATAATTCACATGGAGGATCCCAAGAATTAATCCAATGTTTGACCAAAGCCAG
>VAPM010225551.1_pt1 | contig 11585 bp, 12 predicted proteins | sample 3395091 | NCBI WGS metagenome assembly VAPM01 (sample SAMN08290445, study PRJNA428436) | hydrothermal vent metagenome | isolation source: Deep-sea hydrothermal vent chimney 3 | place: Pacific Ocean: Juan De Fuca Ridge | reverse complement strand
GCTAAAATTATTTTTGTAAGAGTTTGAAGAGAATAAATCTTTACAGGCTTTCCAGTAGTTTCAAAGTTTCTTGAGCACACTTTCGCCAACTAAATTGTTGAGCACGTTTTCGTCCCCGAATAATTAATTGGGCTCGCAATTGCTGATCACTGATAATATTAAACATCGCTTTAGCAATTGCGTTTTTATCATTTTGATTAAAGTATAAAGCGGCTTCACCGGCAATTTCTCGCAAAACACTTAAATCCGAAACAGCAGTGGGAACTCCACAAGCAAAAGCTTCTAAAATTGGAATGCCAAAACCTTCATGCTTAGTCGGAAAAATAAAAGCTTGAGCAGCACTAAAAATATCTGGTAAATCTTTTTCCTGAACCCAACCCGGCAAAAATATCTTATCTTCCAAACCATATTCACTAATCGTATAACCAATTTCATCATAACCAAAACTAGCATCGCCCACTAAAACTAAATTCATCTTTAGTTCAGGATGAGCTTCGGTTAATAAGGCAAAAGCTTCGACCAGAGCAACGGTATTTTTCTTTTTTTCCAAGCGACCAACATATAAAAGATAAGGGGCTTGTAAACCATATTTCGCTAAAATTGCTGATTTTTTTTCCTCAGTACTATTTGCTGGATATAATTCTGAATCATAACCATTGTGAATAACCACTATTTTCTCTGGGGAGGTTTTTTTATAAAGTTTTAAAATATCTTGTTTAGTATTTTCCGAAACGGCGATAATTTTTTTAGCATGGCGTAGGGCAAAAGTAGTTGACCAGTAGAGATAGTCTAAAGATTCTGATCGGTAACGGCCATAAGTAATAATTTTAATAAAAAAATTTACCAAACGTCGTAAACCAAAAACTTTTGTCTTCAGTTTAAAGGAGTGATATAAGTTACTTTCTTGCCAAAAAGCTAAATCATGAATAGTGTTGACGGTTTTGAAAGGGCCAAAAAGCGGTAAACCATGGGCGGGAACAAATAAAACATCTGGACGGTGCCAAAACATTTCCAAAGTTAAACGCCCTAAAGTCCAGAAAGAAGCGAATGGCCAATTCAAGAGTTTGATTGAAAAATTGGGATGATCTTTAATTATTGCTAAAAGATCTGGTCGCGCTGGTTGGTTGAGATAGAGATGGTATTGATTAACAGAATCAATTTCTGCTAAATTTTTAATTAAATAAAAGGAATACCATTCAGTCCCGGTTTTATGAAGTAAATTAGCGCGTGAAGCGTCGATGCCAATAATCATATAAAAAAACGACCATTGAAATCATGGTCTGTTAATTATTTAGTCGCTAGAATACTACGTTTATAGGAGTCAAGATTATCAAGGGCAATTCCCGTCCCTTTCGCTACACACAACATAGCATCATCGGCGACATAAGCCGCCACACCAGTCGTGCGAGCAATCAATTGATCAATATTTCGTAATAAAGAGCTTCCCCCGGTGAGAATGATTCCCTTGTCCATAATATCGGCTGATAATTCTGGTGGAGTTTTTTGTAAAACTTTTTTTACCACCGAAATAATCGCTTCTAGTTCACTTTGAATAGCTTCAGTCACATCGTCACTAGAAACCGTAATACTACGAGGTAAACCAGTAACAATATCTCGCCCACGAATATCTAAATATAATTTATCTTCAATATATAAAGCCGAACCAATATTGATTTTTACTTCTTCAGCAGTCCGTTCCCCAATTGCTAAATTATATTTTTTTCGAATAAATTCTAAAATCGCCGCATCAAATTTATTACCACCAACGCGCACGGAAGTGGAAGCGACGATTCCTCCTAAAGAAATCACCGCCATTTCTGCTGTACCACCACCAATATCAATCACCATGTGTCCCGTTGCTGAACCAATCGGAATATCGGCTCCAATTGCGGCAGCAACTGGCTCTTTGATGATATAAGCGGCTTTCGCTCCAGCAGCGATGGTCGCTTCAATCACCGCCCGTCGTTCAGTGGAAGAAATGCCAGCTGGAACAGCAACCATTACTTCGGGCCGGAATAAACGAATCCCGCCTAAAGTCTTGTTAACAAAATAACGAATCATCGCTTCGGTGGCTCGATAATCAGCAATAACCCCGTCTTTCAAAGGACGAATGGCGGTAATAATATCGGGAGTGCGTCCAATCATATCCTTGGCTTCATTACCAACAGCAAGAATTTTTTTATCTTCTACTGACACAGCAACCACGCTAGGCTCATTAACAACGATTCCTCGTCGCGGAACATAGATTAAAGTATAAGTTGTGCCTAAATCAATACCGATTCGTTTAATAAACATAAAAATCTTATTAAATACTAGTCTATCTTAATATTTTACCGAGCATTAGTCAATATCATCTTCATTATTTCCGCTACCACCTTCTTGAGAAAATTTTTCTTTATTAGTAACAATTTTTTTCACTTTTTCAGCAAATTGAAAAGTATCAAATTCTTCTTTGAAAAAAAAGTAATCAGCTCCTAATTCTAAGCTCCGACTACGACTATCAGCCACACTCAAATCGGTAAAAATAAAGATTTGCTTATCACTCAGCTCGGGGTCAGCCTTAATCTTTTTAATAATATCAAAACCATCAACTTTCGGCAGGATTAAATCTAAAATAATATATTCTGGAGAAAAATCTCGTAAGCGTTGCAATAATTCTTCTGATTCTTCATCCCCATAACTTAGCTCGACGTCAAATTCGGCAGCAGCAAACTGGGATTCTAAGCCATAGAGAATATCCGCATCATCTTCAATAATAAAAATTTTTCTAGTTGACATATTATTAAACATTTTTTATTAACCACTCCATACTTAAAATTTGAGTAATTAATAAAATAAAATTAACTTTTAAGTTTTTTCCACCAAGAAGAATGTTGTTGATACCAGTTAATGGTTTCTTGTAATCCTTGTTGAAAATTAATTTTTGGCGACCAAGAGAGTTCTCGTTGAGCTTTACGAGAATCAATAGCATACCGCTGATCATGCCCAGGACGATCACTAACATACTTAATTTTGCTCTCCGGGAAAGACATTAATTTTAAAATTAATTTCGTAATCTCTAAATTAGAATATTCATTATTAGCCCCCAAACAATAAGTCTCACCAATCTTCCCGTGATGAATGATTAGGTCTATTCCACGGTTATGATCATCAACATGAATCCAGTCCCGAACATTCTGGCCAGTGCCATAAACTGGAACAGTCTGATCTGTTAATAAATTAGTAATGAATAAGGGAATTAATTTTTCGGGATATTGATAGGGGCCATAGTTGTTAGAACAATTAGAAATAGTAATGGGCAAATTGTAAGTATGGAAATAAGCCCGTACCAAATGATCAGCCGCCGCTTTAGAAGCACTATAGGGAGAGTGGGGCTGATAAGGACTCTGCTCATTAAATTTTTCAGCATTAAAGTCTAAACTACCAAAAACCTCGTCAGTAGAAATATGGTGAAAACGAATTTGTCGCTGACGGGCTGCTTCTAATAGCACTCGAGTACCCTCAACATTGGTTTTAATAAAATCAGCACTATTGAGAATAGAACGATCCACATGGCTTTCAGCAGCAAAATGAACAATCAGCTCAACGTCCGCCACTAATTTATTAACTAAACGAGCATCACTAATATCACCGTGAACAAATTGATAATGAGAATGACTACTAATATCTTCTAAATTATCCAAATTGCCAGCATAAGTCAGTAAATCTAAATTAACCAAATAATCAGTGGGATATTTTTTTAACCAATAATGAATAAAATTGGAGCCAATGAAACCTGCTCCACCAGTTACTAATAATTTCATAAAAGATGAAAAACTAAACCACTATTTTAATAAAACTTAACTCCTTAACTTTTTAATAATTTCTTCGGCGGCTCCCGGGGCATAAGTAGTTCGCAACCAAGAACGGTGTTGATCATGAGCATCACGGGGGATAAGATGAAAATGGAGATGCTCCACCTCTTGACCAGCAGCACGACCATTATTAACTGAGAGATTATAAGCAGCTAACCCTAATTTGGTCTTTAATAAATAAGCAACTTTTTTAACCACCGTAATTAAATACTTCAATTCCTCTTCAGGAATTTCTTCCAAATTTTGATAATGTTTTTTTGGAATCACTAAGGTGTGTCCAGGATTGACTGGTTTAATATCTAAAAAAGCTAAAACTTGCTCATCTTCATAAACTCGATAAGCAGGGATTTCCTGATTAATAATTTTACAAAAAATACACATAGTCTGTTATAAATTAAAACTGATAATTAAAACTATTTAATCTGATAAGGACTTGTCGGATCTTGCTCCCAACGAATTTCATCTATTTTCTCTTTTTTTCCTAAACCTTTATATAATTTATTAGGAAAATTAATGCTAAAAGCGGGAATCTTAGAAATACATTTATAACCATGGACAACTCCAGGAGGAACAATGACTAGACAAGGATTATTTTCACCAACTTCAATCTCGAGAGATTCACCATTCGTTTTTGAGTCTTGACGACGATCCCAAAGATAAAGACGAAAAGTACCAGGACCCACAAAAATAAAACAATCACTTTGAGCAACATGCTCATGTGGACCACGCACTATTCCTGGCTTGGTTAAACTGACATAAGACATGGTGGGTTTAAAATCTAATTCATCGTTCCGAAAAACTTCCGCCAACCAACCACGTTCATCAGAATATTTAGCAATTTTTCTAATAAGAACATCTTTAATCATAAATAATATTATTTAATTTCTTGAGCAGCTGGATATTCTAGTAAACCCCGCTGGGCTCCTAAATGAGAAACTTTCGCCGCTGCATTTAAAAGAGCCAATTCTAAAGCACGATTAATATCATTAGAAAATAAGATCATCCCCGCGGCAAACGAAGAATTAAAAACATCCCCAATTCCAGTAGTATCCACGGTTTTTGTCCCTTTAATAATTTGCCGACGATAAATCTGCTGACCATCATAAACCATCACTCCTTCAAAACCGAGAGTAATTACGACATACTGGGGGCCAAAACTATGCATAATTTTAATTAAATTTTCCGGATTATTCAAAAATTTCCGCCCCAGGTGACGATGTTTCTCAGAACTCATAATCAATTCTAGAGCTTCATCCTTATTAGAAGCTAAAACACTAACCTTCTTTAAATAGGGAGCAATTTTCTTTACTCCTAATAAATATTGAGTCATCCCTGGATTCCAAAATACTCGCGGACTGTTTTTTTGATCCAGCACTGAGAAAATCTTTTTTAATTCGGCCGGCCAATTACCAGCGAGAGAAGCAATATAGATGTTTTGGGCGGAAGATAAAACCTTTAACTGTCGGGGACTTAAAGATAATTTAGTATTTGCTCCTCGCTGAGCAAAAATAATTCGTTCTCCAGAAGGAGAAATCAGGACAAAAGAAGAGCCACTCTCTGCCCCCTTAATTATCGACAGAAAATTAGTATTCACCTTTTGCTGACGAAGATTTTTTTTGATAAACTCTCCATCCTCATCATCACCAATGGGCGCTAAACAAGCAACTCGAAAACCAAGTTTTGCTAAACAAACTGCCGCATTCGCTGCCCCTCCGCCAAAAGCATAATAAAATTTATCTACTTTAATCTTCGCCCCAGTTTCAAAAGCGAGAACATTTTGACGTAAAAGATCACGACGATTCTTAATCAACACTCCTTGATCAGTAAAAAAAGAAATATCTCGAGTCGTCCCACCAATAGTAATAAAATTATAAATCATATTGTTATCATAACATAAAAATTATTTCTTTTCCAAAAAGAAGGGTTGCCAACGCCGGCTAAAAAAATTAACTAAGTTAAACATCAGCAAGGCAAAGATTTCACTCCAAATAATTTGATAAATAAGGGTCGACCAAAAATAACTATTCTGAAGAAAGAATATTTTGGAACTAGCAAAGGAAAAATAACTTAATGAAGCTAATAAAAGATTATAAAAAATAGTTGCTAAAAATATTAACAAACTAAAAGAATATAGAGAACGATTGGTCAGCCATTTTCGTAAAATCCAGCTAACAAAAACAACCGTTAAAAATAAAGTAATAAGGTAGAAGCCAAAAAAATTAAAGAACAAAATATCGAGATAAAAACCGCCAATAATGGCCGCACTGGCTGCTGAACGAAAATCATAGAAAAAAAGAAGAAAAACTAGAATAATTAATAATAAATTCAAATCACGAAAAAATTGTGGCAAGACGGCTAAAATAGAAAATTGGCTAATAACCACCAAGAGAATAAAGAGAAAAAAAAGAATAATTTGTCCAATTTTTTTAAACATAGCTGGAACTAAATTGAAAGAAAATTAAATTCTATAAAAGCGAAAACAAAAACCACAATTTATTGCGGGATAACAATAGAAACAATAGTTAAATTATCAAAGTTAATTAGTGGTTGAATAGTGGCTGTTTGCCAAACCGCATTACTGCTTTGATGAATTTGTGAGATCTTGCCAATTAACAAACCGCGAGGAATTTCGTTCTCTAAACCAGAAGTAATAATCATCTCCCCAAGTTTAAGTTTTTCAGATTGGGGAATAAAATTCATTTGAATAGTCAAGCCAAGATTACCACTCGTCACCCCTTGCGTTAAAGTTTGATTTTGAACTGCGGCGGCTAATTTACAATTAATATTCGTGCTTAAACAAGCAATAGCACTAGTATTCTTGACTTCCATAATTTTTCCAATGATTATTCCTTGGGAATTAATTATCGCCAATCCTGGTCGCAAACCAGATTGCCGACCACGATCAATAATTAAATCTCCTCGATTACCAAGACGAAGCTGTTTAGCAATAATCGTCGCCGTTATCGTCTGAAAATGATGAGTGCTTTTTAATTTTAAAATAGAACGTAATTTTTGATTACTAGCATTAATTTCTAGACAGCGGGAATTAGCAACTGTGAGCGTATTAACCAATTTCTCAAGTTGTTGAACTTTGGTCTGCAGGACCTGACGATCATAACGTTGTTGATAAGAACTTCGAAAATTTGTTCCCCAGTCATACAAACGAACAGTTAATGGTTTAGTAGCAGATAACAAAAAATCTTCTAGCGGAGCTAAAAGACCAATGCTATGTAAAACAATTAGGAAGACAATAAGCGTTGAGAAAATTACTAGGGGATTATTTTTCTTAATTTTTAGCATACAAGATTCTTTTCTTGAACAAAGCAAAACTATTCTTCTTCATTGGGCATCATCACCTTATCTAGTAATTCTTTATTATCTAATAAAATACCAGTTCCCCGAGCCACGCAGGTGAGTGGATCGTCAACTAGTTTAACGGGAATCTTAGTAGCTGCTGATATGGCCTGATCTAAACCACGGAGTAAACCACCCCCCCCAGATAAAAATAAGCCTCGTTCATAAATATCAGAAACTAATTCCGGCGGAGTAGTTTCTAAAATTGTTTTAATATTTTCAATAATCCGATTTACTGTTCGACTCAAAGCTTCCCGAATCTGTTTATCGGTGGCCATTAAAGCTTTAGGCAAACCAGTTAATAAATCACGACCCCGAACTTCAATTTCTTGAGGACTTTCCAAAGGACCAGCAGAACCAACGGCGATTTTAATACTCTCCGCTAATTGTTCACCAATTAAAATATTAAATTCTTCCCGCACATATTCAATAATATTATTATCAAATTCATTGCCAGCGGCTTTTAAAGACTTCCAAGTAACGACACCACCAAGAGAAATTACCGCAATTTCAGTTGTGCCACCGCCAATATCAACAATCATTGTCGCCGTCGCTTCCGTTACTGGTAACCGGGCACCAATAGCTGCCGCCATCGCTTCATTAATTAAATATACTTTCCGAGCCCCAGCCGATTTAGCAGCATCTTCTACTGCTTTTTTCTCTACTTCAGTTAAATCTAAGGGAATGCCAATCACCACCCGGGGGCGAGATACTAAAGAGAAATTCTCATGATGAACTTTATTAATAAAATATTTCAACATTTTCTCAGTAATCTCAAAATCAGAAATTACACCATCCACCAAAGGTTTAATGGCCTCAATATGTCCTGGAGTTTTACCAACCATTTTTTTAGCAGCTTCACCTACTTCCAAAATTTCATTAGTCCGCTTATTAATGGCGACAACGCTGGGTTCATTAATAATAATTCCTTTATCTGCTAAATAAACCAAAGTATTTTTGGTCCCCAGATCAATTCCTAAATCTTGATTAAATTTTCCAAAAAATTTACCAAACATAATTTAAATATAGATGACCATTATTAATTAATAAATAATAATGAAAATATCAGAATTTTAATAACTGCGAGCAAATAACCAATCGTGTTTAGCTTCTTGACCACTAATAAAACATTTCTTGTTTTTTGGTGCTCGTTGAGCATTTTCAGATAATAATAAACGAGAAACTATTCCATATTTTTCTTTAAGTTGCTTTTCAGTTTCTGGATCTTCACTCCAACTAGCCTCAAACCAAACCTGTTGCTTATCAATTTCTTCCCAATTTTCAATTCGTTTAATATGCCCAGTAAAAAACTTTTGAGCTTGCTGATACAAATTATCTTGAATTTCGGAAATCAAGTTTACTAAATAATTATCTAAATTAATTCGAGAGATTAATTCTTTACGATCATCATCCCGACGAAAAACTGTGACTTCTTTTTTATTCACTTCTTGCAAACCAATCTCTAAACGAACTGGTACGCCCCGTATTTCCCAATGATTAAATTTAAATCCTGGACTTAAATTCTGGCGACGATCAATTTTAACCCGATATTTCTTTTGTAAAGTCTGCTCCAATTCTTGGCAATAAGCGAGCACCTGTCGTTGACCATCGTCATCTCGATAAATCGGAACAATAATGATTTGAATCGGCGCCACATTAGGTGGTAAACGTAAACCATTATCATCACCGTGGACCATAATTAAAGCACCAACCGCTCGCCAAGATAAGCCCCAACTATTCTGATGAACAAGATGTGATTGACCATCGGCCCCTAAATAATTAACGTTAAAAACTTTAGCAAAATTAGTTCCCAAATAATGACTAGTAGCTCCTTGGATAGCCTTTCCATCCCGAGACATAAGTTCTACCGTCGTCGTCGCTACCGCACCCGCAAATTTCTCACTCTCTGACTTTTGACCAGCTAAAGACGGAATGGCCATAAATTTATAAATATCCTGATAAATTTGCGTCATCTTTTGAACTTCTGAGCGGGCCTCCTCTTCATTTGCAAAAGCAGTATGTCCTTCCTGCCATAAAAATTCACTCCAACGCAAAAAAGCACGTGGTCGTTTTTCCCAACGAACAACATTCGCCCACTGATTTAATCGTAAAGGTAAATCTTGGTAGCTTTGAATCCAACGAGCATAGGTCTTATACATGGCCGCTTCACTCGTCGGACGAATAACTAATTTATTCTCTAATTCTTTGCCACCAGCATGAGTAACCACTGCTAGTTCTGGAGCAAAACCTTGAACATGGTCTTTTTCCGCTTCTAAATTAGCCAGCGGAACAAAAATTGGGAAATAAACATTTTCCACCCCATCTTCTTCCAAACGCCGACTTAATTCTGCTTTGATTAATTCCCAAATTTTTAAACCATAAGGACGGACAATCCCACAACCGCGGACCTCTGATGGTTCAGCTAATTCGGCCTCACGGACCACATCCTGATACCATTGAGGAAAATCAGTAGCTTGCTTAGTAATTGTTTTTTTTCCTGTAATAGACATAATAATTCTTCTTTATCTTAACCAAAAAAAATGCTCTTGTAAAGTCGCCTAAATTCGCTCAGCAAGAATATAATAAGCTTGCTGATCTCCCAAAATAGTGAAAATTAAAAATAACTGGCCACCTTCTTTTAGTTTGGTTCGTCGATAAACTTCTTCCGGTTTAAATGGAAGGTGTTTGACAATCACATTCGCTCGCTCTAAATGGCGAGCTTTAATAAATTTTTGCAGAGCTGACCAAGAAAAAGTTTCAGAAGCTAAAACTTTAAACACCCGCCAGAGATCGGGAATTTCCGCTTGAACAATATTTTGACTAGTGAGAAAGGGTAAATAAGGGCTTAATTTTGATAATTGATATTTAAGAGCCAAGTCATCAACGAGATGAGCCTTGACAATCGCTTTATTAGGTTCATACCAGTAATTTAAAGCCTGCTTCACAAAAACTGGATTTTTCCGAGGCTGGTTTTGATAAGTTTTAAAGCCATCCGCAGTTAAAATAGTTGCCCGCCGTTCTGCCGTTTTTAAGTCACCAAACCAGAGCATCACCACTTTATTAGTATTATGTTCAGAAATTACCTCAACTTCAGGTTGTTCTGGTAATAATTTCAATTCCCGATAATCAAAGGCCGGAGAAATTTTCACTCCCAAATTTTTAGTAATTGAAAAAATAGCTGGTAGAATTTCCAAGAGAGGAGGCTGAGAATTTAAAAAAGAACGAGTTTTAGTCTTCCCCGGACGATAACGAGAAGGATCTAAAAATAAAGCATCAACTCCTCCTAATGATTCTTGTTTTGATAATTCTTCTTGAACCTCAGCTAAAATAAATTTAATTTTTGAAGAAACTCCCCAAACCTGAGTATTGAGCCGAGCACAAGCTAAATTAACTTCATCCTGATCGATGGCAATCACCCGTCGACAACGTCTTGCTAAAGAAATTAAATTGCCACCCAAACCACAAGTTAAATCAGCAACTCGCCATTCTTTTTTGAATCGTTGCGCTAAATAATTAGAGATTTTTTCTCCCGTTGCTTGTTCTAAGGCTAAAGAACTAAAAAACATTTCTGCGGCACGACTAAACTTTTCCTGAGCTTTCCGCCGTAATTTAAGCAAACTAACCACCGCTCCCAGATAAGGAGAATCTAATTTTTTTTTGGATCTCAACAATAAACGAAAGAGAGCGGTCTCGTCATCATTGACATACCGCTCTAATAATTCTTTTCCCGCTGAAGATGTTAAAAAATCTAATTCCGAAATAGTCATGACTATTTTTTAAATATTTTTTTTAAAGCCTGTTTAACCCGTTCACCGCTATCTTTAATTTGAGAGTCTACTAAACTTAAGGCTTGCCGGGCCTCACTGAGAGAATAGCCTAAAGACATTAAAGCATCAATTTCATCACTACTCGCCATTAAATTAAGTGGATCTAAAGATCCTGTCTGTTGACTGGAGCGAAGAACTTTATTTTTTAATTCCAACACTAAACGTTCCGCAGTTTTCTGACCAATTCCCGAAACTTTTGTCAGAAGATTAGCATCGCCCCGAATAATAGCTTCACGAATATCTTCTGTCGCCGCCATATTCAAAACACCCAAAGCTGATTTTGGTCCGATCCCAGAAACAGTTAATAGTAATTCAAATAATTCTAAATCTGCTAAATTCGGGAAACCATATAAATCACTAGCTTCTTCTCGCACCCGATGATGAATATAGACTTCTAACTCTTGCTTAATTTTTAGATCAGCTAAAAAAGTTTCGCCCATAAAAACTTGATAGCCGATATTAGTAACTTCAATAATTGCATAATTTAAAGTTTTATTAATTATTTTTCCTCTTAAAAATGAAATCATACTTGACAAAAAAATTATTAAAT
>VAPM010522304.1_pt1 | contig 11595 bp, 12 predicted proteins | sample 3395091 | NCBI WGS metagenome assembly VAPM01 (sample SAMN08290445, study PRJNA428436) | hydrothermal vent metagenome | isolation source: Deep-sea hydrothermal vent chimney 3 | place: Pacific Ocean: Juan De Fuca Ridge | reverse complement strand
ACCACCCTGTTTGCCGATCCGCGCGGCTTTCGCATGGCGGTGGACCAGTTGCTGCACCCCTACGCCGGCATGCAGATCGATAAGGTTGTCGGGCTGGAAGCTCGCGGATTCATTCTGGGTGGTGCCATTGCCCACCAGCTGACCGTGGGGTTCGTGCCGGTGCGCAAGAAGGGCAAGCTGCCCGGTGCCACCATCAGCCAGGAATATAAACTGGAATACGGCGAAGCGGTGATGGAGCTGCACAGCGATGCCTTGCAACCCGGGGAAAAGGTGCTGCTGGTGGACGATTTACTGGCAACCGGGGGCACGGCTGAAGCCGGGATCAGCCTGATTGAGCGGTTGGGAGCAGAGATTATCGGCTGCGCATTTGTCATTGATTTACCAGAGCTTGGCGGGCGTAGTTTACTTGAAAAACTGGGCTATGACGTGCATATCCTGTGCGACTTTGACGGCAAGTGATCAGGCCAGTACCGCGCCGGGGTTCATAATGCCATTGGGGTCCAGTGCTGATTTGATTGCCCGCATGGCGGTCAGTTTCGCCGGATCACCGTAGTGTTCCAGCTCTGCCACTTTCATCCGCCCAAGCCCGTGTTCAGCACTGAATGAGCCGTCAAATTCGGCCACCAGATCATGCACAATTCGCCCAAAACTATCGGCCATACCCGGATAATTTTCCCGGTGCCCGCCTTTTGGCGGATATATGTTGTAATGCAGGTTGCCATCCCCCAGATGGCCAAAACTATTGATCCTGAATTGTCCTTTGTCAGCAATGGCTTGCCCGGCCTTGCTGATGAAATCAGGCAGCGCTGTCAGGGGCAGGGAAATGTCATTTGAAACAATCGAACCGATGCGTTTATTGGCCTCTGGTATGGCTTCACGCAGCGACCAGAAGGCCTGCCTTTGCGCCAGATTCTGCGCCACCACCCCGTCACTGACCAGCCCCGCCGCCATGCCCATTTCAAAAATTTGACTTAGGTTTTCAACAGGATCAGACCCGGCGGCCATGCCCAGATCAATCAGCACTGACCATTCAGGCGGTGTGGCAAAGGGCTGGGCGATCTGGGGCATGGTTTCTGCAAGGAATTGCAGCCCGGTGCCGTGGATCAGTTCAAAGGCTGAAATGGTGTTGCCCAGATGGGTGGCCGCAATCGACAACAGCTCAAGCGCGGCTGCCGGATCCCGCACCACCATTATTGCCGCCCCCACCTGCGCCGGGACCGGGAACAGGCGCAGTGCGGCCGCCGTGATCACCCCAAGTGTGCCCTCAGACCCGATCAGCAGATTGCGCAGATCGTAGCCGGTATTGTCTTTGCGCAGCCGCTTTAGCCCGTGCCAGATGTCGCCGTTTGGCAGCACCGCTTCCAGACCAAGGCACAGATCGCGGGCATTGCCGTAGCGCAGCACATTCACCCCGCCGGCATTGGTCGCCAGATTGCCGCCGATCTGGCAGGACCCCTGGGACGCCAGTGACAGGGGAAACAACCGCCCGGCATCTGCCGCGGCATTTTGCAGGTTTTCAAGGATCACCCCGGCCCCGGCGATGATCACGTTTTCGTCCGGATACACCCCGCGAATTTGGCTCATCCGTTCAAGGGACAGCACCAATGGCGCCGGCCCATCCGGCATCACCTGCCCCCCCACCAGCCCGGTGCCGCCGCCAAACGGCACCACCGGGACGCGGGCGTCATTTGCGGCGCGGATAATTGTGCTGACATCCTCTACCGTTGCCGGGGCCAGTATCTGGGCCGCCTGCCCCTGATACCTGCCGCGGGGTTCCTGCAGGTAAGTCGCTGTGCTTTCCCTGAAAACAGCGCCGGGCAGCGATTTTCGCAGCCGGGTCAAAAATTCTGCACTCACCGGGTTTAGCGTCATTTTTCGGTCGCCAGTTCCAGAATTTTCTGGGCGGAACGCAGATTGCGGGCGGTCATTGAGCCGTTGATAAATTTTGTAAGTTTATCCGCCAGTGGGCATTTGCTGATCCCGTCCGGTGAATAAAGATAAAACACGCCCTGCCCCAGTTTGAAATCCTGCCCCGGCAGCAGCAAGGCACGCATGCCGGTCTCATCCAGATCAGTTTGTTGTTGTTCGAGGAAAATCAGATGCAGTGATTTGGGGTCATCCTGTGCCTGCTTAAAGGGGTTTTCGGACAGCGCATCGGATAACCGGGAAAGCGGCATGACGAATGTGTCGGAATGGAAACCGAACCGTCTGGACAGCGCGGTTTCGATCTTACCGGCAAGCGTTGCCCCGGACCCATCTGCCCTAAATACCGCATTGCCGGATTGGATGTAGCTTGCCACATCAACAAAGCCCAACCCCGTCAGCATGTCGCGGAAATCGGCCATGGGCAGCTTTTTATTGCCGCCAACATTCACCCCGCGCAACAGGGCTATCCAAGTTTTCATCCTGTGCCCCCTGTTGGTTACGATTTAGCGGGTTTCGGTTTTACCGCGCCTGTCATTGCGCAGATTTGCATATAGAACATGGGTGCGCCAGCGTCCGTTGATCTGCAGATAGCTTTGCGCCACGCCTTCGTATTTGTAACCGCATTTTTCCAGCACCCCGCGGGAGGCATGGTTATCCGGCAGGCAGGCGCTTTCAACCCGGCTAAGGTCAAGGCTGGTAAAGGCATAATGCACCACCGCCGTCAGGGCCTCACGCATGTAGCCCAGACGCGCATGTTCCTGCCCGACCCAATAGCCACAGGTGCCGGCCTGCGCCGGGCCGCGGCGGATATGGTCCAGGGTGATCGCCCCCAACAGGGCATTGTCACTGCGCCGGATCAAAAACAGTGGCAAAGCAGTGCCGCCATTGATAGAGCGCTGGGCCCAATACACCCGGTTGGTAAAAGATTTTCGTGTCAGATGGTCCGGGGCCCAGGTGGGTTCCCATGGGGTCAGAAATTCAGAGCCTGAGCGGCGAAGCCCAGACCACGCCCGGAAATCTGAATGGTTTGGCGGCCGCAACAGCATGCGCTCGGTTTCTATATTGACCCGGCGCCGGCGCATCAGCATCAGGCGGCCAATCTTGCTTGCAGGTCCTCAAGACGGGGGGCCTGATCCACCGGACCATAAAGCGCCAGCGCTGATTTTCCAGTGATCAACTGCCCGGCAAGATCACGCAGATTACCAACACTGACCCCGTCAATACGGGCGACGACTTCGTCCAGTTCCGGCACCCTTCCCCAGATCGACACCATCCGCGCCAGCCGCTCGGCGCGCGATGAAGCACTTTCCAGCCCCATCAGCAACCCGGCCTTCAATTGCGCCCGCGCCCGGTCCAGTTCGGCCAGTGACATATCATCGGCGGCGCGTTTCAGTTCATCAATGGTGATGGTCGCCAGATCACCGATTTGTTCGGCGCTGGTTCCGGCATAGATCGTGGTCATGCCGGAATCGGCAAATGCCCCGGCCTGCGCAAATATTGTGTAACACAGCCCGCGTTTTTCGCGCACTTCCTGAAACAGGCGTGACGACATGCCCCCGCCCAGTGTCGCGGCAAGTATCTGAGAGGTATAAATACCTTCATCCAGATAACCCGGGCTTTCCAGCGCCAGCGCAAAATGCACCTGCTCAAGCGGTTTGCTTTCACGTCTTTCGCTGCCCCTGAACCAGGCCGGTTCCAATGCTTCTTCCGCCCCCGGTTTCAACGCCCCAAATGCCTGTTCCGCCGCCTTGACGATGGCATCATGGTCCACCGCCCCGGCCGCTGACAGGATCATGCGGCCCGGGTTGTAATGTTCAGCAACAAAGCCGGACAGATCGTCTTTGCCAAATGCCGAAACCCTTTCGGACGGGCCAAGTATGGTGCGCCCCAGGGGCTGATCCGGATAGGCCGCTTCCTGCAACCAGTCAAAAATCACGTCATCCGGTGTGTCCAGTGACTGGCCGATTTCCTGCAGGATGACTCCGCGTTCAATTTCAATCTCGGCCGGATCAAACACCGGGTTCAGCACGATATCGGAAATTACGTCCAGTGCCAGCGGCACGTCGGCCTCAAGCACACGGGCGTAATAGGCCGTCAGTTCGCGGCTGGTATAGGCGTTGATAAAGCCGCCCACATCTTCAATGGCTTCGGCGATTTGCAAGGCGCTGCGCCGGGCGGTGCCTTTGAACGCCATATGTTCCAGAAAATGCGCGATGCCGTTTTGTTGCAGGCGCTCATGGCGCCCGCCGGCTTTGACCCAGATACCGACCGAGGCTGATTTCAGCCCCGGCATCTGTTCGGTGACAATGCGAAACCCATTGGCTAATGTGTGTAACTTTACGCTCAATTTTTAATCCGTTCCCGTACCAGTTTTTTCAATTCACTCAGATCGTTGTTAACCTGCGTCATCTTTTCGGGGCGGTCAAACAGGTCTGCCATATGTTCAGGCAATTCAGGCTTTATGCCAGTTGCCCGTTGAACCGCCTGCGGAAACTTGGCCGGGTGGGCGGTGGCAAGGGTGATCATCGGGGCGGTGCTGCTCAGGTTTTCCTGTGCGACTTTTACGCCCACGGCACTGTGGGGGCACAGAACCTCACCGGTTCTGGCATGCATTTCCCGTATTGTTGCGGTGGTTTCAACCTCTGATGCACGGCCCGATGCGTACTGATCCCGCAGGTAATCAATCGCCCCCTGTGAGACGTCAAAACCACCCCCCGATTGCAGCGCGTCCATTTGCTGGGCCACGGCATTGCCGTCTTCACCATAGGCGTAAAACAGGGCGCGTTCAAAATTGGACGACACCTGAATATCCATTGACGGGCTGATCGAAGGGGCCACACCTTTGGTGGCATAAGAGCCGCTGATCAGGGTGCGGTGCAGGATATCGTTTTGATTGGTGGCGATCACCAGCTGCTCAATGGGCAGGCCCATTTTACGGGCGATGGTGGCGGCGAAAATATCACCGAAATTGCCCGTGGGTACGGTGAAACTGACGGCTCGGTGCGGCGCGCCCAGTGACACGGCCGAGGTGAAATAATACACCACCTGCGCCAGAACCCGCGCCCAGTTGATCGAATTGACCCCGGCAAGGCGTACACGATCGCGAAACTCAAAATCATTGAACATGTCTTTCAGACGCGCCTGACATTCATCAAAATCCCCGGCCAGCGCCAGCGCATGGATGTTGGCCGCATCCGGCGTGGTCATCTGGCGGCGCTGCACATCTGACACCAGCCCATCCGGGAACAGGATGAACACATCCACCGCGTCCAGACCCTTAAAGGCCTCAATTGCCGCTGATCCGGTATCCCCGGATGTGGCCCCGACAATGGTTACCCGCTCACCGCGTCGCGCCAGTGCCGCCTGAAACAGCTGGCCGATAAGTTGCATGGCAAAATCTTTGAAGGCCAGTGTCGGGCCGTGGAACAGTTCCAGCAGGTGGTGGTTGCTGCCCAGCTGCACCAGGGGGGCGCGCGCGTCATGGCGAAACCCGGCATAGGCGCGGGTTATGATGTCAGCAAATTCATTGTCACTGAAGGTATCGCCGATAAACGGGCGCATCACCCGGAACGCGGCCTCTTCATAGGGCAATCCGGCAAGTGCCGCGATATCGCCTTTGGGCATCACCGGAACACTTTCTGGCAGATACAGCCCGCCATCGCGCGCCAGCCCGGTCAGCATGGTGTCTTCAAAATTCAGGATCTGGGCCTGTCCGCGGGTTGAGAAATATTGCATTTTCGGGCGCTTTTTCAGTTGGCTTGCCGCTTGATACGCAAAAGCAGATAGACTGTCATCCCAAACCATGCCGCGGCCAGCAAAAACCATGTAATCGCATAATTCAGATGGTCGTTGGGGATGGATTCTATGTTCACCGGAAAGGGCCGAACATTATCGCCCGTGGGTTGGCGGGCTACGATCAGCACCGGTTCTGTTCCCAGATTGGCCGCCATCGCCGGTACTTCGCGGGCAAACCAGATCGCAGCGCTCAAGTCCGGTTCCGGGATGTATTTATCCAGCTCATCCGGCCAGTGCAGGTTGCCAACAACCGTAACCTCCGCGCCCCCCGGGCGGGGATCATTTTTAGCTTTGATCGGGATGAAACCACGATCCACCAACAGACGGCGCCCCTGGGTGACAAAAACCGAAATTATCCGGTACCCGGCCCCGGTGTCGCGATTGCTGGCCAGAACATGGATTTCTGAGCCTTCAAATTTGCCCCGTGCCTGAACGGCCAAAAACCTGTCGCCTATCGGATCAGGAAGCAGCGGCACGCCCACAGGGTCAGCGCCGGCTACCGCCGCAATTTCCGCCAGTATCACGTTCTTTTCACCCATCCGCATGATCTGCCAGTTGCCCAACCACAGCAACACAGCGACCCCAAGCACGCCAAGTATCAGCGGGCCGATCATTTGTCTGGTCATCGCTCCCCCAACAAAAACGGCGCGAAGGATACTCCCCCGCGCCCGTTCTTCTTTTTCAAAATATCCTCGCCGAAGGCAAGCCGTTTAGCCGCCCCAGATATAAACTGCGGCAAACAGGAACAGCCAGACCACATCGACAAAATGCCAGTACCAGGCAGCAGCTTCAAAGCCGACATGGGATTCGGGTGTGAAATGCCCGGCCCGTGCCCGGAACCAGCACACAGCCAGAAAGATTGTACCGATTAAAACGTGAAAGCCGTGAAACCCGGTGGCCATGAAAAAGTTGGCGCCATAAATATTGCCCGAGAATGAAAACGCGGCATTGGAGTATTCATAGGCCTGAAACGCGGTGAACATGATGCCCAAAAGCACCGCCACAAGCAGACCTGTCTTCAGGTCTTTGCGGTTGTTTTCATGGGCAATTGCGTGGTGGGCCCAGGTGGCTGCCATGCCGGAACACAACAGGATCAGGGTGTTGATCAGGGGCAGATGCCATGGGTCAAAAGTTTCGATACCAACCGGCGGCCAAACCCCGTCAATCTTGGGGGAACCTTCGGTCATCGGGTACATGGCGTGCTTAAAAAAGCTCCAGAACCACGCCGAAAAGAACATCACTTCGGACATGATGAACAAAACAACACCGTAGCGCAGGCCAATGGCGACAACCGGGGTGTGATCACCGCTATGGGCCTCAGCGACAACTTCGGACCACCAAGCGTACATAACATAAAGCACGCCCGCCAGACCGATTGCAAAGAACCACGGGTGGTTGTTTTCGATCTGTGGAGATACCCATTTGACGATGCCAAACAGCATGAAAGCGCCAAAGGCGGCCCCCATCAGCGGCAGAACCGAAGGGTTCAGGATATGATAGTCGTGGTTCTTTACGTGCGCCATTTGTGTTCCCCTGTATGGGCCCCTGTTTGGGATCTTAGTTTGATGTTTCCGCGTCATTTACCGACAAAGCGGCAAAATCTTCGGGTAGGTCGATTTCGTAGAAGGTGTAAGACAGCGTGATGTGTTTTACAAACTTGGAATTCCTGTCGCGGGTAATTTCCGGATCAACGTAGAAGGTTACCGGCATCAGCGCGGTTTCTCCGGGCTGCAGCACCTGCTCTTCAAAGCAAAAACAGTCGATTTTGGTGAAATGCCCACCGGCTTCAAACGGCGCCACGTTATAGCTTGCCGATCCGGCGATCGGGCGATCCGTGGGATTATACGCTTCATAAAACGCCAGCCCGGTTTCGCCGATTTTCAGCTCCATTTCACGCACGACTGGTTTGAATACCCACGGCATGTCACGGTCAAGTGAGGCATCAAACCGAATGATAATCGTCTGATCAAGAACCTCGTCTGACCCCTGTTCGGCAACCGAGGTCGCGCCGCCAAAGCCGGTGACTTTGCAAAACCAGTTGTAAAACGGCACCGAGGCCCAGGCCAGACCACCCATGATCAGCACAACACTGACCAGTTGCACCAGCGTTCTGTTTTTTCCCTGCAACGTCATTCCGGGGTTTCCACAAAATTTGGTTCAGCCTGATAGTCAAAGCCTTCGATGGTGCCACCGTCCTTAAGCTTGGCCATGGTCAGTGCGAAAACCAGCACCACAAACGTGCCCAGCGCGATGCCCAGCCCGGCGTTGCGGCTAAACCGGCGTTTGTGTAATTCGTGTTGTTTGCTCAGGCTCATGACCAGCCCCCCATCCCGTAGGATTTTAATGTCGCTTCGACCAGCAACGCACCAAAGCTCAGAAACAAATAATATATGGTGAACCGGAAAAACGATCTTTCCGATTTGTAGCTATCTGCGGCTGCCTGATCTTCCGGGCGGCGCAATATCGCAATTGCACCCTTCAGCAACCAGAGGTTCAAAACCACCGCCGTGGCCAGATAAAACCAGCCGCCTATCGTGGAAAAGCCCAGACCGATGGCAATTGGCAGCAGCAACAACGTATAGGCCACGATATGTTTGCGCGTGGCAGGTCGGCCATGGGTAACCGTCAGCATCGGCACGCCGGCCTTGGAATAATCTTCCTTTGTGAACAGCGCCATCGCCCAGAAATGCGGCGGTGTCCACATCAGGATCAGGGCGAACATCAGAACACTTTCAACCGAGATACCACCGGTGACCACGGCCCAGCCCACCATCGGCGGGAACGCCCCGGCAGCCCCGCCAATGACGATATTTTGCGGCGTCCAGCGCTTGAGCCACATGGTATAAATCACCACGTAGAAAAATATTGTGAAGGCCAGTAAGCCAGCGGCGACAAAATTTGCCGCCAGTGCCAGCATGATCACCGACATCACCGACAGGGTCATGCCAAACGCAAAAGCCTGATCAGCACTGATCTTGCCAGATGGAACCGGCCGCGACGCGGTGCGTTTCATCACGGCGTCAATATCCGCGTCATACCACATGTTCAGCGCGCCCGAGGCCCCTGCCCCAATGGCGATAAACAGGATAGAGGCAAAACCAATCACCGGGTTCACGCCCCCCGGGGCAACCACCAGACCCACCAGCGCGGTAAACACCACCAGCGACATGACACGGGGCTTGAGCAGGGCGAAAAAATCGCCGAACTGCGCCTCGTATTCCTGTGCAATGACAGTGCTGTCAGACATTGGTTATCTTTCGGTGGTGCCGCATATCGCTGCGGATCAGTTGTTAGATGCAATCGTTACGGATTGCGGTACGCCCGCAAATTCTTCAACCGCGCCCTTCAGCCAATTGTCGTACACCTCTTGGGATACAACTTTGACCGTAATCGGCATGTATGAATGGTCCTTACCGCACAATTCAGAACATTGGCCAAAATACAGGCCTTCTTTTTCTGCCTTGAACCAAAGTTCGGCCAGACGCCCCGGTACACCATCCTGTTTGACACCAAAGGCAGGCATTGCCCAACTGTGGATCACATCGGCACCGGTCACCTGCAAAACGATGATCTTATTCACCGGAACCACCAGCGCCGTGTCAGTGGCCAGCAGGTATTCATCCTGGCTGTAGCCATATTCTTCCAGCTCATCACGGGCCAGCATGAAGCTGTCAAAACTAAATTCACTGTCCGGATACTCATATCCCCAATACCACTGATAGCCGGTGGCTTTGATGGTGATGTCCGCTTCCGGAATTTCCTGCTGTTTAAACAGCACCTGCAGGGAAAATGCGCCGATGAAAACCAGAATAACGATCGGCACGATTGTCCACATCACTTCAATCGGGGTGTTATGGGTAAATTTTGCCGGGATCGGATTGGATTTGCTGTTAAAACGGAAAACGATGTACGCCATAAGCAGCACAACAAATACCACGATGATCGCGCTGATCGAATGCACAAACCAGTCCAGCCATTGCAGGTCACTGGCCAATTCTGTGGCTGCCGGTTGAAACCCGGTGCCTTTGTCGATCGGTTTGCCAATAATCTCAAGCCCGTCAATACCGTCCTGAGCCAGGGCACCCCCGGCTGTAATTGTTGCCACAACAAATGCCCACAGGGCCGATAGTCTGGTGAATAAGCGCATCTTTTCTTCCTGTTCGAACGGCGGATTGCCCGCGGTGCTTCGGGCTTTCCCACTAATTAAGGGGAATCCCGTTGTGTCTTGGCGGTTTGAAACCATATTAGGGGGCAGTAGACAAGCAAATCCCTTGCGGCAAACAGCCGCTAAGGGCGAATTTATCAAATAAATATGAGGTAGCCCATGGCTTCTGAACAGTTTCGCCCATTTGAAACCCGTCTGGATCAGGATCGGGCGCTGGCATTGCTGCGTCAGGCCGTGGCCGGGGCGGATGACGGAGAACTGTTTATTGAACGGCGGCGTTCTGAGGTTTTAACCTTTGATGACGGACGGGTGAAAAACGCCAGTTATGACGCCTCGGAAGGTTTTGGCCTGCGCGCTGTACTGGGGGAAACCACCGGTTATGCCCATTCAACCGACGTCAGCGAAGGCGCTTTGAAACGGGCCGTGGAAACCGCGCGGCTGGCGGTTGGTGCCGGGGGCGGCACGCTGGCGGATGCGCCGGTTGCCACAAATCGCCGGATGTATACCGATGAAAACCCCATGGACGGCGCAAGTTTTCCGGTAAAAATTGAAACCCTGCGTGATATTGACGCTTATGCGCGGGATCTGGACAAACGGGTGGTACAGGTTTCGGCCACCATCGCTGCCTCAATACAGGAAGTCGAAATTTTGCGCCCCGATGGCACATTGGTGCGTGATGCCCGGCCAATGACGCGGGTGAATGTGTCGATCATAGTCGAAGAAAACGGTCGCCGTGAAAGCGGCGGGCATGGTGCCGGGGGGCGGGCCGGTCTGATCGGGTTGATTGAGCCGGATCACTGGCAGGGCGCGGCGCGCGAAGCGTTGCGCATTGCGCTGGTAAACCTGCGCGCAGAACCCGCCCCTGCCGGGATGATGGATGTTGCCCTTGGCCCCGGCTGGCCGGGTATCTTGCTGCACGAAGCGGTGGGGCATGGATTGGAAGGTGATGCCAACCGCAAGAAAACCTCGGTGTTTTCCGGATTGATGGGCCAGCAGGTGGCGGCCAAAGGCGTCACTGTTGTTGATGACGGCACCCTACCGGACCGGCGCGGATCACTGACGGTGGACGACGAAGGCACACCGTCGGGCAAAAATGTTTTGATTGAGGACGGCGTGCTGGTTGGCTTTATGCAGGACCGCCAGAACGCCCGGCTGATGGGGGTTGCCGCCACCGGCAACGGGCGGCGCGAAAGCCACGCCCACGCGCCGATGCCACGCATGACCAATACCTACATGCTGGGCGGGGACGCTGAGCCGGGCGATATTGTTGCCGGCATGCAGGATGGTATTTACGCGGTTGGTTTTGGCGGCGGTCAGGTGGACATCACCAATGGCAAGTTCGTGTTTAGCTGCACCGAGGCCTACCGGGTTGAAAATGGCAAGGTCGCGGCACCAGTCAAGGGGGCCACGCTGATCGGTGACGGGGCAACCGCCCTGCGCAACATCCGCGCCATTGGCAACGACATGGCGCTTGATCCCGGCGTCGGCACCTGCGGTAAGGCCGGCCAATGGGTGCCGGTTGGTGTCGGGCAACCGACTTTGCTGATCGGCGGGTTAACCGTGGGTGGCTCGGCTATCTGATGGATTTTGCCCGGCGTTTGGCTTTGGTATTTGGCAGTGGGTTAATCTTTCTGTTCTTTTCAGAGTTCTATTTTGTCAATGAAGGACCGGTGGCGGCAATCCTTCGGAGCATTGACAACGCCACTATT
>VAPM010659850.1_pt1 | contig 11603 bp, 6 predicted proteins | sample 3395091 | NCBI WGS metagenome assembly VAPM01 (sample SAMN08290445, study PRJNA428436) | hydrothermal vent metagenome | isolation source: Deep-sea hydrothermal vent chimney 3 | place: Pacific Ocean: Juan De Fuca Ridge | reverse complement strand
TTAATTGTTCGAGTAGGGGCTAGTGATTATTATCAAGATCAGGCTGATGCTTTAGCTACCCGAAAAGAATTTTCTTGGACCGGCTCAGCTTATACAATTTATTTAGGCGTGGGAGCTATTAGTTCTAGTGCTGATGTTGATATTGTTGATGCGCTTGGTTTTGGTGGAGCGCATTATTTTCAAGGAACGGAGCCGGCTTTGAAAATCACTGATAATTATCTTTTAAGTCGAATAACAGATACGGGAAATAATTATCAAGATTTTAGTTTGATTGTGGCTCCCGATCCCGAGGCAGTAGCGGCTCGTTTAGCTTTAGAAATAGCTAATAGTGCAGAAGAATTAGCGACAAGTACTGATGAACTAGCAACAACTACTGAGCAGGTGGCAACTAATACCGCTGAAGTCGCTAGTTCTAGTGATGTCGTTGCAACCAGCACTGACGAGCTAATAAATGGCACTGATGACGAATTAGCGACGACTAGTACTGATTTAGCAACGACGACCAATGAAGTAGCTAGCACCAGCATTGAAATAGCGACGAGTACTGATGAAATTGCTAGTTCTAGTGACCTTGTGGCGACGAGTACTGATGAAATTGCTAGTTCTAGTGACCTTGTGGCGACGAGTACCAATGAATTGGCGACGAGTAGTGAAACTGTTTTGTTTAATGTTCCAATTCTTATTAATCAAATTTATAGTACCTTTAGTAATGATTATTTAGAATTATTTAATCCTACTGATCAAGACTTTGATTTAGCTTCTTCATCTTATCGTTTGGTAAAGACTAAAACTGCTTTGGCTCCTAGTTTGTTAATGCGTTTTGGTAATCCAGATGATGGAATTTATCCCGGAGGAACAGTGATTAAGGCTCATAGTAAATACCTGATTGTCCGTAATGATGCGGATAATTATTATCAGAATCAGGCCGATGCTTTAGCTCTGCGGGAAGAATTTACCTGGGCGGATTCTGGCTATACATTCTATCTTGGTAATGGACCGATTAGTTCTAGTACCGATAATAATATTATTGATGTCGTGGGTTTTGGTCCCGAAGCTAGTTATTGGCGGGGAAGTGCTCCTGCCCCAGCCATTCCTGATGGTCAGATTTTAAATCGGGTGGCTAATAATCAGGACAATGCTTCAGATTTTAATTTAATTTTAAGTGCTGGTCCAGACATTTTACCGCTTCCGACAACTACTAGTAACTTAGATTTGTTTGTTCCTTTACCACCGTTAGTATCTTCAGGTTTAACTCAGGTTTGGCATTTTGATCAATGTTCAGGGCCAGGCCATTGGGTGGTCGGAAAATGGGATTGTGCCCAAGAACTTAGTTATAATTATGATTCTTTAAATTTTCCTTTAACACCCCCAGTTAATGCTAATAATTTTTCCGTCAGTTTCTATTATCGAGGGCCTTCGCAATTTTCTCGTATTCGTCTTAGTTTGAGTAATAGCGCCGATGATCATTTAACACTTATTTTAGAATCTGGTTTAATTACTATTGAAGGTTTGCCAAATTCTGAATGGCGTTATTATCTTCCTGAAGTTCCTTTTGATAATGTTTGGCATCGGGCGACTTTGGTGGTGAATCAAGCTGCTGATTATTGGGCGGTTTATATTGATGGTCAAGAGACAATTCGTCAAATCTTTTTTGCTGGCTTGCCAATCTTTTCCGATTTAGAACTAAGTGATGATAATGGGCCAGCCTTAATTGATGAATTAGCGATTTGGAATCGCGCTCTTCATTCTGATGAAATCTTAAATAATTATTTAGTTGCCAGTCCTTATAATCCGATTGATTTGCGTCCAGCTCAAATTCCTGCTCAATTATTATATTCTTGGAATTTTGAAGAAGATTACGGTCCGCTTGCTGTTGATAGTCTCGCATCCACTACTTTAGAGGTTGATCCAAATCTTTGGACTGGTCGTCAGCATGATAATTATGCTTTAGGTCTTAATCTCGGAAAAAATTATACAGTTGATTTTGGATCAGAGCTGGTTTCTCAAGACCTATCTTTAACTTTTTGGTGGCGCAATTTGTCTTATCCTAATGGTGGTCGCACTAATATTTATTTACAAGGTGGTGATAATTCTGATACTAATATCTTAGCTTTATTAGTTGATTATTATCGGCTCGGTTATTGGTTTAATGGTCAATATGGGATATTAGCGGAAGGGGTTAATAAAGCTCTTCCTAATGATGACGCTTGGCATCATTTGGCTTTGGTCTATGATTCTTATCGCTATCAATTAAATTTTTATGTTGACGGAGAACTTCAAGTTAGTATGCCCCTTGTTCGTTTATCTGAGGGAGAGGGTGTTAAGCGCTTGGTAATTAATGATGATAATTTTGAGACTGCAATTGATGATTTAAATATCTATGCTGGTGCTCTATCTCCCGCTCAAGTTCAGCGGCTTTACTTAGATAGCCAGTAGTTATTTATAATAGTAATTATAATTAAATTTAATAAAAACACTCTTTAATGGTTCTAAAAAGAGTGTTTTTATATAACATTAAATATTAAATATTTAATTAAATATTTAATATTTATAAGTAAATTATTATTATTAATTTTCTTGCCTTTTTTGTTTTTTTATTGTATTATAGAGACGTTATTAGGGTCAGTGGGCGATCGCTTTATTCATAAAATATTCTTATTTTATGAATACAGAGGAAAGTCCGGGCTTCGCTTTAACATTTTCAATGTTAATAAAATGATAATGGGTAATGCCCACCGGTTCACTACGGTGAATTAGGGAAAGTGCCACAGAGACAATACTAATTCTGAATATTTATTGACAGAATAAAAGGTGAAAAGTAATCGGGTGTCTTGGTTATTTTTATTCTTAAAAATAGTCCAGAACTACCGATTTCGGCCTTTGGTGACAAAGTGCCGTGGTAAACCCTATCAGAAGCAAGAGCAAACTGATATTTATATCAGAAAAAGTGGCTCGCTTGAGCTCATTAGTAATAATGGGCCTAGATAAATGATCGCTAAAACAGAACCCGGCTTACGGCTACCCTAATAGCAATAGTTTATAATTACTTAAAATATGAAAAAGATTGAATCATTTCTTTCGGTTTTGTTGATTCCGCTTGATTTTATTTTTTTAGTTTTGGCCGGGATTTCTGCTTATTATTTAAGATTTTCTAACTGGTCAGCGAGTCGTTGGCCAATAGTTTTTAATTTACATTTTCCGGCTTATTTTCACTTATTAATTATTATTTCTGCTCTTTGGATAATAATTTTTTTTATCAGCGGTTTATATGAAATTCGAAATTCTCGTCGTTTAGCTCAGGAAATACAAAAAATATTTTTAGCTTGCTCAACTGGCTTTGCTTTAGTGGCTGTCATTATTTTCTTTCAGCGAGAATTTTTTGATTCCCGATTTATTATTTTAGTTGGTTGGGCTTTTGCGGTTATTTATATTAGTCTTTTACATACTTTTATTCGCTTTTTACAACGTATTTTATTTTCTTACGGCATTGGCGTTCACCAAGTTATTCTAATTGGTAACTCTCAGACTACTGATAATTTGATGGCCGAATTTGCTAAAAACAAAAGATCTGGTTTTCGAGTTTTGAAACGTTTACGTGATTTTTCACTAGAAACTTCTCAAGAATTAGCAGAGTTTATTCATGAACATCAAGTTGATGAATTAATTCAGAGCGATCCTAATTTAACTAAAGCTGAGACCCTGCGTCTTTATGATTTTACCAATGAAAATCAAATTACTTTTAAATATGTTGCGGATCTCTTAGAAGTGAAAGTTTTGCGGACGGAAGTGAGCGAGATTATTGGCATCCCTATTGTTGAGGTCAAACGGACAACCTTAGAAGGTTGGGGGCGAATTGTTAAGCGTCTTTTTGATATTGTGGTTTCTGGAGTTTTAATTATTATTTTTTCACCTTTGATTCTTTTAACTGTCTTAGCAATTAAATTAGATTCTCGTGGCCCCCTATTCTTTTCTCGGCGGGACGATGGTTCTTATTTAACCCGAATTGGTGTCGGTGGTCAACCGTTTAAATATTTTAAATTTCGCTCCATGATTCCCAATTCTGATAGTATGCGCTATCATGAATTAGCTAATCAGAATTTGAGAACTGATGGACCGATGGTGAAGATTAAGGATGATCCGCGGATTACTCGTGTGGGCCGAATTATTCGTCGTTGGTCAATTGATGAATTACCAGAATTGTTTTTAGTCTTTATCGGACGAATGAGTCTTGTCGGTCCTCGTCCACATTTACCAGAAGAAGTTGCTAAATATGAGAATTACCATAAAAGAACTTTGACGATTAAACCCGGGATTAGTGGTTTAGCACAAGTTTCTGGACGGAGTGATTTGCTTTTTGAAGAAGAAGTTAAATTGGATATTTATTATATAGAAAACTGGTCTCTATTATTAGATATTTCTATTTTGTTTAAAACTCCTTTAGCAGTTTTCAAACATCGTGAAGCCGAATAAATAGTTTGGCGAATAACATTATTTAATTTTACTAATATTTATGAAGGTTGCTTTAATTCATGACCATTTAGCACAAGATGGTGGAGCTGAAAAAGTTCTGCAAGTTTTGGCGGAGATGTTTCCTCAAGCCCCAATTTATACTCTACTATATGAGAAAAATAATGTTGATAAATATTTTAAAAATCGTCAAATTGAAACTTCTATTATTCAGAAATTACCAGGCGGGGTAAAACACTATCAATGGTATTTATATTTTATGCCGATTGCCGTAGAATTTTTTGATTTACGAGGTTTTGACTTAGTAATTTCAGATAGCAGTTCTTTCGCTAAAGGGGTAATTACCCGACCAGATTGTTTACATATTTCTTATTGTCATACCCCAACTCGTTATTTATGGAGTGATACGCATCAGTATATTAATGAGTTAAAATATAATAAGTGGTTTAAAAAGATTATTTCTTTAGTGTTAAATCGTTTACGAATTTGGGATCGTCTGGCCGCTGATCGCGTTGATCTCTTTCTGGCTAATTCGCGAACTGTTCAGCAACGAATTAAGAAATATTATCGTCGAGAATCAACGGTAATTTATCCGCCCGTGGAAACCCATAAATTTTTCCTTAGTGATTTAAGTTTGCAAAAAGTGTCTGAACATTATTTCTTAGCCGGTTGTCGTTTAGCACCATATAAAAGAATTGATTTAGTAATTCGGGCTTTTCAACAGTTAGGCTCTGATTATCAATTAAAAATTTTTGGTGATGGTGTGGATTTAAAGCGCTTACGAAAAATAGCGGGCACCAGTACTAATATTACTTTTTTAGGACGAGTGAGTGAAAAAGAAAAAGCTCAATTATTTAGCCAAGCACAAGCTTTTATTAATCCCCAAGAAGAAGATTTTGGAATTACCATGGTGGAATCCTTAGCCAGCGGACGACCCGTGATTGCTTATCGTCGGGGGGGAGCAACGGAAATAGTTACTGAACATCAGAATGGTTTATTTTTTAATGAAGCGCAAGCCGAATCTTTGGCGACGGTCATTCGTTCTTTCCGTTCTGAAGATTTTCAACCCGAAGAGATTCGGCAGTCGGCTCAAATTTTTTCGGTAGAAAATTATAAAAATAATTTAACCAATTTTATTAAAGAACATTATCAACAAGTATGAAAATTGGGGTCGATATCCGGGTTTTAATGGATGAGTATTATAGCGGGGTAGCAGAATACACCGCTAATTTATTATCCGCCATTCTAAAACAAGATACAGATAATGAGTATCGCTTGTTTTATAATTCTTGGCGAAATTTGGATTATAAATTACAATCCTGGCAGCGCAGCAATGCTCAAATTATTGCTCGTCATTTTCCAAATAAGATTTTTAATTATTTTTTACAAAAAATATTACACTGGCCCAAATTGGATCAAGTTTTAGGAGGCATAGATATTTTTTGGTCACCTCATTTTAATTTTAGTAGTTTTTCTTCGGTTGCTGACGGTTTAAAAAAAGTAATTACTGTTCATGATTTATCATTTTTACGTTATCCCGAGTTTTTTAACTATCGTCAAAATTTTTGGCATTGGGCGTTGAAAGTTAAAAAAATTATTTTATCAGCTGATTTAATTATTGCGGTATCGGAAAGTACTAAAGATGATCTACAAGAATTATTAGGAGTAGCAGAAGAAAAAATTAAAGTTATTTATCCTGGTAATAATATAGTTAAGAGGGAAGTGAGCACTGAAGAAAAACAAGAGTTTCTAAAGCGAAAACATCTTTCCCAATCTTTTATTCTATATTTAGGGAATATTGAACCTCGTAAAAATATTGATGGCTTAATTATGGCTTTTAATGATTTGCGAATTCAAGATGCTCAAGGAGAAAAGATTTTTTCTAAATTACAATTAGTGTTGGCTGGAGCTCGAGCCTGGAAAAATAAAAAAATTTATCGTCTTTGGAAAGAATCTCCTTATCAATCTGATATAATATTTTTAGGTTACGTTAGCAAAAAAAGTCAAGAAATTCTATATAGTTCGGCTCAAGTTTTAGCTTACCCTTCTTATTATGAAGGCTTTGGTTTTCCCCCTCTGGAGGCTTTGACTTATGGTTTGCCAGTAGTTTGCTCTAATAATTCTAGTTTGCCAGAGGTCGTCGGTGAAGCAGCAATTACAATCAACCCTCTCAAAACCAGTGAAATTACTAATGCTTTACAATTAATTTTAACTGACCAAGACCTGAGGGAGCAGTTGATTACTAAAGGTTACCAACGTTCTAAAAAGTTTTCTTGGGGACAAAGCGCTCAAGAATATTTAACAGTGTTTCAAGAACTTTATGAAGAAGGGAAAAGAAATAAAAAAAGTTAAAAAGAATCAGAAAGGAAAAATTTTGGTGGCGATGTCTGGTGGGGTTGATTCTAGTGTAGCGGCACAATTATTGAAAAACCAGGGCTATCAGGTTGCGGGAGTTTTTTTACATTTTTGGCAAGACCCCGCCACCCCGAGTAGAGAAAATTCTTGTTGTTCTCTGAGCTCTTTTTTAGATGCCCAAGCCGTCGCTACACAAATTGGTATTCCACTCTATACTTTTAATTTTTCTGATATTTTTAAAAAAACAGTAGTTGATAATTTTCTTCAAGAATATGCTGCTGGTCGCACACCGAATCCTTGTGTCGTTTGTAATAAGCAAGTCAAAATGGGCCATTTATTAAAGCAAGCTCGTGATTTAGGTTTTGATTATGTGGCGACGGGTCATTATGTGCGTTTAAAGAAAGTTGGTTCAGAAATTCAATTATTCCAAGCCCGGGATCAACAGAAAGATCAGTCTTATTTTTTATATACTTTTAATCAAGAAGAATTACAACACCTTAAATTTCCTTTAGGAATCTATACTAAAACTACCGTTCGGCAATTAGCTAAAAAGTTTGCCTTTAAAGTTGCTACTAAAACTGAGAGTCAAGATTTGTGTTTCGTGGCTAATTCTTATCATGATTTTTTAAAAAGATATTTAGCGCTTCGGGGTGGGGAAATTCGTTTGTTGGATACTGACCAGAAAATTGGTGAACATCAAGGTTTAGCTCTGTATACTATTGGTCAACGACGAGGCTTAATTTCCGGAACTGGTCCTTATTACGTTGCTAAATTTGACCGCGCGAGAAATATTCTCTATGTTGTCCAAAAATTAAATCAAGAAGCTCTTCATCATCGTCAACTTCTTGCTCAAGAAGTTACTTTTTTAAGTGGTCGGCCTTTAGCACAGACTTTAAAATGTCAGGCCATGATTCGTTATGGACATCAGACAGCAGATTGCCTTTTGACTCTACAAAATAAAAAAGATTATCTTGTTAAATTTTCTACTGCCCAGCGAGCAATTAGTCCTGGGCAGAGTGTTGTCTTTTATCAGGGGAAACGATTATTAGGTGGCGGAATTATCGCTAAAGTGCTTTAATACCTTTTTAAACTGTCTTATCTTTTTAGACTTCAATTAAAATTGTTATTTATGAAAGAAACCAATATTTTAACAGAAGGGTCAATTTCCAAATCTTTAATAACTTTGGCTATCCCCATTATTTTAGCTAATATTTTACAAACCGCTTATCAATTAACTGATGCTTTTTGGGTTGGGCGCCTTGGTAATGCTGCAGTCGCTGCGATTTCTATTAGTTTCCCCTTTTTATTTTTTATCATTGCTTTAGGCGGCGGCTTAGCAATGGCCGGGACAATTTTAGTTGCTCAGTATCGCGGTCAGGGTAATCGGAAAAAAATTGACCATATTAGTTCTCAGACCGTGTTAGTTGTCTTTATTATTTCTTTAATTTTAACTGCTGTCGGTTATTATTTAACACCTTATTTTGTTTCTTTGATGCACGTTGCTCCGGAGGTTGCTCAGAAAGCTATTTCTTATTTACAAATATCTTTTTTGGGCACCATTTTTCTTTTTACCTTTATGGTTTTTCAATCTCTATTACGAGGAGTCGGTGAGGTTAAAATTCCAATGTATATAGTTTTGGGAACAGTTTTACTTAATCTTCTTCTCGATCCCATATTTATATTTGGTTATCATTCTATTCCAGCCTTTGGAGTGGCGGGCGCAGCTTTAGCGACCGTTGGTACTCAAGGTTTAGCCGCTTTAATTGGAACTATTCTCTTATTACGGGGACGTCATCAACTTCGAGTTTATTTTAAAGATTTAAAACCAGATTTAAACTTAATCAAAAAAATGTTTAAAATTGGTTTTCCGGCCTCTATTCAACAATCTAGCCGGGCTTTGGGAATAGCTTTAATCACATTTTTAGTAGCTTCTTTCGGGACAGTAATTACTGCTGCCTATGGTATTGGCGTTCGAGTTTTGAGTTTTGTTATTATTCCTGCTGTCGGTTTATCCATGGCCACTTCAACTTTAGTTGGTCAAAATATTGGAGCGAAGAAGATTGACCGTGCCGAAAAAATAGCCAAATTGAGTACTCTAATTGCTTTTATAACCCTGACTTTAGTAGGTATTATTATTTTTATATTTGCCAAACCGATTGCGGCTTTCTTTATCCCTGGAGAAATAGTTACTATTCAAATTAGTACTTTATTTATTAAGATTATGGCTTTAACTTTTGGTTTTTTGGGAATTCAACAAGTTTTAAATGGAGTTTTCAGGGGCTCAGGGAATACTTTAGTTTCAATGGGTCTTTCTCTTATTTCTTTATGGTTATTACGACTGCCAATTGCTTATTTTTTATCTAAATTTACCTTTTTGCATGAAGAAGGAATTTGGTTGGCTTTTGCTATTGCTAATATCGTCGGTGCTATAATTTCAATTATCTGGTTTAGAAGAGGAAAATGGAAGGATAAGAAAATAATTGATCTAGCTAGTAAATTTTCAGTCGATCAAAAAATTAAACAAACCATTGAGGAAGAAGTAATTGAAGAGCCTTCTAATTAAGAAGTTTTTTGTTATTAAAATTTTAATAAAATATCAAATTTCTTTTTAATTTTTATGTTTTTTGTTATAATTCATAATTAGGTGATGAGGTTCGCCACAATTGTCTTCAAGACTGATAACCTCTATTGTTAATGGAGGTTTTTTTATTAGTAATAGGTTTAAATTTTCAAAAAATAAAATGAGAGGTAATTTTGATTGATTATTTTTAAGGATATGTTTGATTTATATTCAAAAAACAAAAAAGAAATTAGCGATAATCTTCTTAAGTTAAGAAAAATAGTAAGTAGTCAACATCTTCAAGATGCTTGTGAATTACTTCAAGACAAATTAGCAGAAGAGATTTTTTCTTTGGTCGTGGTTGGGCAGTTTAAACGAGGAAAAACTACTTTTATTAATGCTCTCTTAGCCAAGGATCTTTTGCCGACGGCAATCGTGCCTTTAACTTCCATTATTACTATTTTACGCTATGGTCCAAAGTTAAAAATTATTACTTTTTTTCAGAATAAGACTCAACAAGAAATCAGCCTGGATGATTTGCCACGCTATGTTACTGAAAAATATAATCCCCAAAATGAAAAAAAAGTCCAGCGGGTAGAAATTGATTATCCCTCCGACTATTTGAAAAATGGTGTACAAATCATTGATACCCCAGGGATTGCTTCAGTTTATGAGCATAACACTAAAACTACCTATGATTATTTACCGCGAGCAGATGTCGCCATTTTTTTAGTTGGCGTTGATCCGCCCTTAACTCAAGCGGAACTCCATTTTTTACATGATTTAAAATCTTTAGTAGCCAAAACATTTTTTGTTCAAAACAAAATTGATATGGTTAATATCCCTGAACGAGAGGAATCTTTAGCTTTTAGTAAAAAAATTATTAGTGAAAAATCTGGCTATTCTGATATTAAAATTTATCCTTTATCAGCAAAGCTCGCCCTTGAAGGGAAGAGTACTAAAAATCGACAAAAATTAGAAGCGAGTGGTTTGGTAGAATTTGAACAAGCTTTAGAACAGTTTTTAATAACTGAAAAAGGAGAAATTCTTTTTAAATCTACTCTTCATAAATTACAAGGTTTTTTAAATGAAGAAACTTTATTAGCTGAGTTAGCAGAAAAATCTTTTGATTTGCCACTTCATGAGTTAGAAAATAAGATTAATATCTTAAAGAAATTTATTCAAGATAGTGAACAAGAAAAAACTGATAGTGCTCGTTTATTGTCGGGGGAAATTAAGGACTTAGAGCAAGAGATTTTAGGGGAAGATATTGAAAGACTTAAAAAAGAACAAACGCAATTATTAACTCAACAAATTAATCAACTGGCCATTGAACATCACTCTGATAACAATATTCAATTTATCAAACTATTAAATACTTTTATTGATAGCCAAATTCGTCAAACTTTTAATGATTGGCGTTTCCGGGAAGAAAAGATTTTAAAAGAGCATCTCCAAAAAATATTAACTAGATTTGGCGGACGCATGAATCAGATTGTTGACCAAATTACTAATTTTTCAGCAGAATTGTTAGGGGTTACTAAACAAAAATTTTATCAATCAGAACTTTTACCACCAGAAATTGAGTTTCGTTTTCAAACCAGTGATGAATCGGATATGCTGGGGATGATTATTAGTCTCGCTCGGAAAGCTTTACCAAAAATATTAGCTCATCGTTTAATTTTAAAAGAAGCTCGACAAAAAGTAGAAATGATGGTTGATCGCCATTGTGGTAAGTCACGCTATGATTTTTCGAGACGTATGAAGCAGTTAGTTAATGATTATCGGCAACGTGTTAGCCGCGCTGTAGAAACTACCCAGAAAGATGTTTTACAGTCTCTAGAAACTGCTTTTTCTAATAAACAAGAAACCGTTACTGAAATGACGTCACAAAAAGTTTTGTTGAGCCAAAAAATACAAACTTTACAAGAAATTAAAGATAATCTTCAAAAAATAAAGCTTAATTGAAAGAGTTAGTTTTATTAATTAAAATAGTTTACTAGTAATAGATTAATTTTGTCAGTTTTTTTAAAATTATTTTTCATTATTGGAGAATAAAGAGGGTTTGTATAACATTCTGTATTTTGCTATTATAGTAGTATAAAGCTTGTATAATAAGCAGTTATTCAAAATTCCGCTTCACTCCATTTTGAATAACGCGCGCGCATACCTCCGCCGTTATACTTCATTCCGCTCCGCGGAACTTCGTATAACAACGGAT
>VAPM010186043.1_pt1 | contig 11612 bp, 10 predicted proteins | sample 3395091 | NCBI WGS metagenome assembly VAPM01 (sample SAMN08290445, study PRJNA428436) | hydrothermal vent metagenome | isolation source: Deep-sea hydrothermal vent chimney 3 | place: Pacific Ocean: Juan De Fuca Ridge | reverse complement strand
GTTACCTTGATTACCGAAGAACCGTATGAGTGAATTGCTCACGTACGGATCTGTGGGGGGATTGGCCAGTAATGGCTGATTCTACCCGGAAGCTGACCATTGGCAGCGTAGTTCGTTTTCAAAGACCATTTTTAAATCATAATTTAGTGTGTTGTCAGAGTTCATCGGCTATCTGCCAAAGGCACTTGATTAGGGCGTTGTACTAAATAAAAAAAGGGTACCGTAGCAATATTAAGAAAAAAGTATTACTCTTAAAATTTATATAGATAGCCTGATAGAGAAAATGAAAAATTAAAGGGTAGCACCCACTTTTTCCATCCCGTGCCCATCAAGTGCTGAAATCCATTACCTACCTTAATGATGATGACCATGCCCGTGTTCTTGAGCAAAAGCTCTATAACTACAACCATCACATTCCATCATTGGTTTATTATCAGTTTGTTGCAGGGCCTTAACATTTTTATCAAGTAGTTTAAATATTTCAGGCTCAAACCCAAGGTAATGCCCTAAGCCAAAACGAATTTGAGGATATTGAGTTTGCAAAAGTTTATGCTGCTCTGCAATACGAGTCATTAAGGTGCCAGTAAACAGGTAGTAAGGCAAAATAGCAATTTGCATCATCCCTAGCTTCACTTGCCTTTGTACGACTGTTTCAAGGCGAGGGTAGGTTATGCCTGTAAAAGCAATATCCACTAATTCATGATCTCTTTCTTCAAAGACCCAACGTGCTAATTTTGCCACTTCGCCATTGGCAACTATATCTGAAGACCCGCGCCCTAAAATAATAACCCCCGTAGTTTTTGGGTCAGGCATTGATAAGGAACCCATAACTTGCACTAATTGACGTTTAACAGCAGTTAATAAAGCTGTGCTGATACCTAAATTTTTACCATAGATAAACTCAACCTCAGGGTGGCGTTGCCTGGCTTTTTCTAAATGTTCAGGAATTTCCATTTTTACATGGCCTGCTGCATTTAAGATTAAAGGAATAACCAGGACTCTTGAGGCCTTTTTAGCGGCGTTATCAAAACCTTCATCTAATAACATATCTGCAAATTCAATATAGCAAACTTCAATATTCCATTCTGGGTGTTGAGCTCTCCATTGTTCAGAGAATTGTTCTATTTCAGTGTTTCCATTTGGGTCGCGTGAGCCATGACCGACCAATAAAATTGTTTCTTTCACATTTATTCCAGTATTTGTTGTAGAGTGAACTTCGGTCCGCAATGTTTAGGTAAATATAGCGGACTGAAGTCTGCTCTACATTAATTATTATGATTTAAACGCCCTTATTACCATTAAGGTAAGAGTTTTTGTGATTTTTTTATCTGTGTAGGAGCGGCTTTAGCCGCGACATCGCGGCTAAAGCCGCTCCTACAAAAATCATTTATTTTTTAACTTAGGGGTGTTGAACTGTAGTTTGTAAATAGTATGTCAATTCTTTTCTGCTTTACGAAAACGGTGGGTAAAACCTGCATCATAAAGTTTGGATTTTTTTAATTCAGGCCAGTCTCTTGAGCCAATCGTTGGGCTGGCAATAATCATCGCCTGACTGTTAATACCCGCTTGTTTACATTTTTCTCTAATATTTTCGATGGTACCGCGAATAATTTGTTCTTCACCAGGCCAGCTGGCTTTATAAACAACTAATATAGGTGATTGATCAGACCAGCCAGCTGCTATCAATGATGTTTGAATCTTTTTAAGTAGGGTAATAGATAAATACAAACATAAAGTACAGTGGTGAGCAGCAAGTTCGTCTAAAGATTCACCTTCAGGCATGGGAGTGCGGCCTTCAACACGAGAGAAAATAACTGTTTGAGTGACTTCAGGTAAAGTAAGAGTTTCAGCCGCCGCCGCCGCAGATGCCATTGCAGATGTAACGCCAGGAACAACAGCAATGTCAATTCCTGCTTTATCTAAAGGCTGAATCATTTCAATTAAAGCACCATATAATCCTGGGTCGCCTGTTTGTAAGCGTAAAACATTGGCACTATTTTTTGCTTTATTAATCAGCCAATCGCAAATTTGTTCCAGAGTCATGCCTTTAGAATCTTGAATTTCACAGGATTCACTTGCCCATGTCATAGCCGCTTCTGAGACTAATGAGCCAGCATATAAAATAGCATCAGCTTCGCGAATAAGACGTTGCGCTTTTAATGTTAATAATTCAGGGTCACCAGGACCCGCGCCAACAAACCAAACTTTAGGCATGGAGATTTTCCAAAAAAATAGACGTTATATCACAAATGAGAGAGTTATCTATGACTAAAAATCCCATAAAAATAATGTTAAATTTATAAAGTTGTACTTAAGGTAAAAGTGACAGGGCCATCATTAGTTAAAGAGACCTTCATATCTGCACCAAACTGACCAAATTGAGTGCGTGGGTAAGTTTGTGCAGCCAATTCAGAAAAATAGTTAAATAAGATGAGCCCTTTTTCAGGAGGTGCAGCGGTAGAAAAGCTGGGGCGATTACCACTTTGCGTGTTTGCTGCTAGGGTAAATTGAGGGATGATTAATAGACCTCCATTAATATCACGTAAACTTAAATTCATTTTGTCGTCTTCATCGGCAAAAACTCGATAGTTAAGGATGCGTTCAAGTAATCGTTTGGCCTGTTTTTCTGCATCTTCTTTTTCTATCGCAACTAAGGCCATAATACCTTGGTTAATTGAGCCGAGAGTGGTGTTATTTACAACAACTTGAGCCTGTGTGACACGTTGAATAATAGTTAACATAGCAAAAGATTATATTTTTATCAGAAGAGGCTATGATTATAGGTATTTTTAATAAAAGATTAATGTATTTATGTTTTTATTTTTATTATGCTTTTCCTTTGTGGCACAGGCCGAAGTTTTTCAATGGGTTGATGGTCAGGGAAAATATCACTTTTCTGATAAGCCTCATCAAGGGGCAGAAAAGTTTCAACTGGAGGCTAGTTATAGTTATTACAGGGTTAAAAAAGTTTATGATGGCGATACTATTTTATTGTCAAATGGTATTAAAGTACGTTTTTTAGGAATAAATACGCCCGAGGTAAAGGGGCGAAATAAGCAGGCTCAGGCAGGTGGAGACGTTGCCAAAAAATGGCTGCAAGCTAAATTGAAAAATACTAAGGTTAGGCTGGAAAAGGATGTAGAAAAAAAGGATAAGTATGGGCGGACACTAGCACATATTTTTACTGAGGATAAACAGCATATTAACCTTCAGTTAGTTGAGCTGGGTTTGGCAAGTGTTAATATTTACCCACCTAATTTAAAATATGTAGAGGTATTAATTGAAGCTGAGCAAAAGGCTGAGCGGTCTCAGTTAGGTATTTGGCAATATAAGGAATATAAAACAAAGCAGGCCAAAGATATAGTACAGGGTGATTTTAAAGGCTGGCAAAGGGTTGTTGGAAAAATAAAGAGTATTCATCATACCCGTAAAAATAGTTATCTTGTTTTTTCTGATAGCTTTTCTCTACAAATAAAGAATAAAGCACTTGAGTTGTTTCCAAAATTAGAAAGTTACATAGGGAAAAAGGTGGAAGTGCGAGGCTGGATAAGTAAGCGTAAACAGCATTACAGCATGTTTATTCGACACCCCAGTGCTATAAAATTTATTGAGTAAAGTATGCTAAAGGTATAATTTTATCGAAGAACCAAGTAAAATAATCAGTTTACTAGCAAAACTGGCCTAAAGTTTGGTGTGTCTGGTTTTGTTTTTGATTTGTATTTTTTTGAGGTGTTAGTGTGGAGCTCAGTGGCGGAGAGATAGTTGTCCAGAGTCTTAAAGACGAAGGTGTTGAATTTCTTTTTGGTTATCCTGGTGGTGCGGTCTTGCATCTCTATGATGCAATATTTCACCAAGAAGAAGTTAAACATATTTTAGTAAGACATGAGCAAGCTGCTGTACATTCAGCTGATGCTTATGCTCGTTCTACAGGAAAACCTGGTGTCGTGATAGTGACCTCTGGACCAGGTGCCACTAATGCAGTGACAGGTATTGCAACAGCACATTTAGATTCTATTCCTATGGTTATTATTTCTGGCCAGGTAGGTACACCTGTTATAGGAAGCGATGCTTTTCAAGAAGTTGATATGGTGGGTATTACCCGACCTTGTGTAAAGCACAACTTTTTGGTTAAAAACCTTGCAGATCTTGCAATAACAATGAAAAAAGCCTTTTATGTTGCAACAACGGGTCGACCAGGGCCGGTTGTCGTTGATATTCCCAAGGATATTACTGATCCAGCAATAAAGATACCTTATATATATCCTAAAGAAATTACCATGCGTTCTTATAACCCTGTGGTTAAAGGGCATTCAGGACAAATTAAAAAGGCAGTCGATTTATTGTTAAAAGCTAAGCGGCCAATGATATATGCTGGTGGTGGAGTGATTTTAGGTAATGGAAGCGAGGAGTTAACAGCATTTTCAAGGTTATTAAATTACCCTGTAACGAATACATTAATGGGACTCGGTGGTTTTCCGGCAACTGACAAACAATTTGTTGGAATGTTGGGTATGCACGGAACTTATGAAGCTAATATGGGAATGCATGAAAGTGATGTGATTATTGCTATTGGTGCCCGTTTTGATGATCGAGTAACCGGTGTTTTGGCAAAGTTTTGCCCTTATGCAAAAATTATACATATCGATATTGATCCTTCGTCTATTTCTAAAACAGTTAAAGTTGATGTGCCTATCGTGGGTGAGGTAACAACGGTCTTAAAAGAAATGATTGATTTGTTAAAAGCGAGTGATATTAAAGTTGATCAAACAGCTTTAGAGTCATGGTGGAATCAGATTAATAAATGGCGTGATGTTAAATGTTTAGAATATGATCGAGATTCTAAATTAATTAAACCTCAATATGTTATTGAGCAACTTTATCAAGTGACTAAAGGGGATGCTTTTGTAACCTCTGATGTGGGCCAGCATCAAATGTTTGCCTCGCAGTATTACCATTTTGATAAACCTCGCCGCTGGATTAACTCGGGTGGCTTAGGCACGATGGGCTTTGGTTTGCCTGCGGCTATTGGGGTTAAATTGGCTCATCCAGGAGCTGATGTAGCCTGTGTAACAGGTGAAGCAAGTATTCAAATGTGTATACAAGAATTAGCCACAGCAACACAATACCGTACACCTGTAAAAGTAATTAATTTGAATAATCAATATATGGGGATGGTAAGGCAGTGGCAAGAGTTTAGTTACGAAAGTAGATATTCTCAATCGTATATGGAAACTATTCCTGATTTTGTTAAGTTGGCAGAAGCTTATGGTCATGTGGGAATGCGCATTGATAAGCCTGAAGATGTTAGACCTGCTTTGGAGGAAGCTTTTGCGATGAAAGATCGTCTGGTTTTTATGGATATTATGACGGATCGTACAGAAAACGTATATCCAATGATTGAAGCGGGTAAGGCGCATAATGAAATGAAGCTACGAGTTGCCCCAGGCACTCCAATTAATAGGGAATTGGCATAATGAGACATATTATTTCTATTCTTATAGAGAACGAAGCAGGTGCTTTATCTCGGGTTGCGGGGTTGTTTTCTGCGCGTGGTTATAATATTGAATCTTTAACTGTTGCAGCTACAGAAGATTTAACCTTATCTAGAATGACAGTTGTTACTCGTGGTAGTGATGAGGTTATTGAGCAAATTACCAAGCAATTAAACAAACTAATTGATGTCGTTAAATTAATTGATTTGGCTGAGGCAGTACATGTTGAACGTGAATTGATGCTGGTTAAAGTTAAAGCGACTGAAGGTTTGCGAAATGAGGTGAAGCGGCTGTCTGAGATTTTTCGTGGCAAAATTATTGATGTAACAGCAGCAAGTTATGTGATTGAAATGACAGGGCCTTCTGATAAGCTGGATGCTTTTATTTTGGCTTTGGATGAAGATACTGTTGTTGAAATAGTGCGTTCTGGTCCAATGGGAATCTCTCGAGGAGAGAAAGGTTTGCATCTTTAAGAGTGGGCGAAAGGTTAAGAGCGAAAAATAGAAAACTTAAAATTGTTGGGATGACTTTAACTGCTTACTCAGCTACTTTTGGTTGGTAGATATTTTGTAGGGCGGACTTAAGTGTCCGTTTTGCTTTTTTGCTAACTTAAAAAAATAGCTTCTTAGCAAGTGCGAAAAAAGTTATAATTATCGGTTACAGTTTATTTAAAAAGAAAAGCAGGAAAATTCATGCAAGTTTATTACGATAAAGACGCAGACCTTTCGATTATTAAAGCTAAGAAAGTAGCGATTATTGGTTACGGCTCACAAGGCCATGCTCATGCTAACAACTTAAAAGACTCTGGCGTTGACGTTGTCGTTGGTTTACGTGCAGGATCTTCTTCAATCGCTAAAGCTGAAGCGTGTGGCTTAACCGTTAAGAATGTAGTTGATGCTGTTTCTGGTGCTGATGTTGTTATGTTATTAACACCTGATGAATTTCAGTGTCAGTTATATAAAGAAGAAATTGAACCAAACATTAAACAAGGTGCGGCTTTAGCATTTGCACATGGTTTCGCGATTCTTTATAACCAAGTAACACCTCGTGCTGATTTAGATGTCATTATGATTGCACCTAAAGCACCAGGTCACACAGTACGTTCAGAATTTGTTCGTGGCGGCGGTGTTCCTGATTTAATTGCTATCCACCAAGATCCATCAGGTACAGCAAAATCAATCTGTTTAGCTTATGCATCTGCAGTTGGCGGTGGTCGTTCAGGAATTATTGAAACAACTTTCCGTGATGAAACAGAAACTGACTTATTCGGTGAGCAAGCTGTTTTATGTGGCGGTGCAGTTGAGTTAGTTAAAATGGGCTTCGAAACATTAGTAGAAGCGGGTTACGAGCCTGAAATGGCCTACTTTGAGTGTTTGCATGAATTGAAACTGATTGTAGATTTAATGTTTGAAGGCGGTATTGCAAATATGAACTACTCAATCTCAAACAATGCTGAGTACGGAGAGTATGTAACGGGTCCTAAAGTTATTAATGAAGAAAGTCGTTATGCAATGCAAGAAGCATTGGCAAACATTCAAAATGGTGAATATGCTAAAAAATTCATCCTTGAAGGAATGACTAATTACCCAGAAATGACAGCTAAACGTCGATTAAATGCTGAACATCCCATTGAAGTTGTAGGTGAAAAATTGCGTGGAATGATGCCTTGGATCAAAGCAAATCAAATTGTTGATAAAGCTAAAAACTAAGTTTTAAATTGGTTTGTTAAAAAAGCTCATCCGATGGTGGGCTTTTTTTGTTTTAACAAACTGTGCAAAATGGTATATTTAGCCAAATAACGTATGTCGGATTATGCTATCGCTTATCCAACCTACATGTATCTTTTAATAAAAAATCATTTATATTCTTATGAGTAAGCCAAAAAAAGTAGCACTTCTAACTGCAGGTGGATTAGCTCCCTGTTTAAACTCAGCGATTGGTAGTCTTATCGAGCGCTATAACGAAATTGACCCTTCAATAGAAATTATTTGTTATCACGGCGGCTATAAAGGTTTGTTGCTAGGTGATTCTTATGCGGTAGATGCTAATATACGTGCAAAAGCAGGCTTACTACACAAATTTGGTGGATCAGTTATTGGTAATAGCCGCGTTAAATTAACTAATGTTGCTGATTGTATAAAACGTGGATTGGTTCAAGAGGGTGAAGACCCTCAAAAAGTTGCTGCTGATCAGTTAATTAAAGATGGTGTTGATGTACTTCACACCATTGGTGGTGATGATACCAATACCGCTGCAGCAGATTTAGCTGCTTTTTTAGCTGAAAATGATTATGGTTTAACTGTTATTGGCTTACCTAAGACGGTTGATAATGATATTTTCCCAATTAAACAATCATTAGGGGCCTGGACAGCTGCAGAGCAAGGTGCGCATTATTTTAAAAATGTAGTAGCAGAAAATAACTCTAACCCACGCATGTTAATTGTACATGAGGTGATGGGGCGTAGTTGTGGTTGGTTAACGGCAGCAACAGTCGCTGAATATCGTAAAATTCTTGATGATTGCGAATGGTTGCCAGAATTAGGTTTAAGTCGCGAGAGCTATGAAGTACATGGTGTTTTTATTCCTGAGATGGGGTTTGATATTGCTGCTGAAGCAAAACGCTTACGTAATATTATGGATGAAGTGGATTGTGTTAATATCTTTGTGTCTGAAGGTGCTGGTGTTGAAACGATTGTTGCAGAAATGCAAGCTAAAGGACAAGATGTTCCTAGGGATGCATTTGGACACGTTAAATTAGATGCTGTTAATCCTGGTAAATGGTTTGGTGAACAATTTGCTGAAATGATTGGTGCAGAAAAAACTTTGATTCAAAAATCGGGATATTTTGCGCGTGCATCAGCTGCAAATGCAGAAGATATTCGTTTAATCAAATCATGTGCTGATCTGGCCGTTGAATGTGCGCTGCGTGGTGAGGCCGGTTTAATCGGGCATGACGATGACCAAAACTTTGTTTTACGTGCTATTGAATTTCCAAGGATTAAAGGTGGAAAACCTTTTAATATAGATACACCGTGGTTTACTGATATATTAACTGAATTGGGCCAAGCTAAAGGGGATAAAGTAGAAACAAGCCACTAGTTTTAGTTATTATTTTAGCTGGGCATAAGTGGAGTAAACTGCTTTTGCTTATAGCCCACCCTTGTAGGGAGGCTGGGTGAGGAGAGCTTAAATAAATTCCTTTTGTAACGACTAAAGGCATACAGTGAACGTAGGCTAAAACTTATACCTAATCAGGAACCATTAAACTATTTTATTACCTAAATATGACTGAAAAAAAACGTTCAATTCGGCAACGTGGTATTTATTTATTACCTAATTTATTTACTACTGGAGCTATGTTTGCTGGTTTCTATTCCATCACATCTGCTCTTGATGGGCGGTTTGAAACATCGGCTATTTCCATGTTTGTAGCGATGATTCTGGATGGTTTGGACGGTCGTGTTGCACGAATGACCAATACCCAAAGTGAATTTGGGGTGCAGTATGATAGCCTGTCGGATATGGTCTCTTTTGGTGTCGCACCAGGGGTTGTAATGTATATCTGGGCATTTGGAAGCCTGGGTAAATTAGGATTATTTGCAGCCTTTGTTCATACTGCAGGAGGGGCTCTTAGGTTGGCTCGTTTTAACACGCAAGTTGAAATAGCGGATAGACGTTATTTTCAAGGCTTGCCAAGCCCGGCCGCTGCTGCAATATTAGCAGGTGCTTTGTGGATAAGTGTTGAGCTAGGCTATGATGTTGAGTCAATAAAATACGGGATTTTAGTGCTTACTATTTGTACAGGCTTATTAATGGTAAGTAATTTTCGTTATTCTAGTTTTAAAGAAATAGATTTAAAGGGTAGGGTGCCTTTTGTAGTGGCGATAGTGGTTATGTTAGGTATTGGATTTGTTATGGCTCAGGCAGAAATTATGTTATTTGTGATTGCCTTGGGTTATGCAATATCTGGTCCTGTTATTACTTTATTAATGCTGAGAAAAAAGCGGAAAAATAGAAAAACATAAACTCTTCTTGAGTCAGACATAACATTGCAGTATAGTAATTTACTATGAATATTCAGTTTAATAATATACAGGACTATCAATCACCTATTCTTGGTGAGGGTTCGGTATGTGTAACTTCTTTTATTGCATTATCTTTATTACTAAGATTTTTGCCCTAGTGGCATATAATCTTTCTATTCAAACAAAATAATCTCCCCTTTTTTTAAATCAACGTTTACGTTGAGAATATTTCATGAATGGAGTTCTCATGAAAGACAAACTAATTATATTTGATACAACTTTGCGTGATGGTGAGCAAAGTCCTGGCGCATCAATGACAGGCGATGAGAAAGTTCGAATTGCAAAAGCACTCGAACGGATGAAAGTAGATGTTATTGAAGCAGGTTTTCCTGCAGCAAGTGTCGGTGATTTTGAGGCCGTTCAGGCCGTTGCTAATGCCATAAAAAACAGTACTGTTTGTGGGCTTGCTCGTGCACTTGATAAAGATATTGATAGAGCAGGGGAAGCACTTAAAGGAGCAAAAAGTTCGCGCATACATACGTTTATTGCGACCTCTCCTATTCATATGCAAGTAAAATTGAAGATGGAGCCTGAAGAGGTTATTGAATATGCCGTAAGAGCGGTTAAACGCGCTCGTCAATATACTGATAATGTGGAGTTTTCACCAGAAGATGCAGGAAGGTCTGATGAAGATTTTTTGTGTCGTATTTTAGAAGCAGTGATTGATGCAGGTGCAACAACTTTAAATATTCCAGACACCGTTGGTTATAGTTTGCCTCATCAGTTTGGAGCAACCATTGCTAATTTAATTGAGCGAATTCCTAATTCTGATAAAGCAATTTTTTCTGTACATTGTCACAATGATTTAGGTCTGGCTGTTGCTAATTCTTTATCGGCCGTTATGCAGGGAGCAAGACAGGTAGAATGTACTATTAATGGCTTGGGTGAGCGTGCGGGTAATGCATCATTAGAAGAAGTGGTGATGGCTTTGCGTACTCGATATGATGATTTTCCTTGTGAGACTGGGTTGGATACACGAGAAATTTTAACCTGTTCAAAACTGGTCTCATCTATTACAGGCTTCCCCGTTCAGCCTAATAAAGCGATTGTGGGGGCAAATGCATTTGCTCATGAATCAGGTATTCATCAGGATGGCGTATTAAAAAACCCTGAAACATACGAAATTATGAAAGCAGAAGATGTTGGCTGGTCTGCAAATCGTATGGTAATGGGTAAACATTCTGGACGAAATGCTTTTAAGAGCAGAATGACTGAGTTAGGGTATGAGTTTAGTGGTGAAGAAGAGCTCAATGATGCTTTTTTTCGTTTTAAACAACTAGCTGATAAAAAACATGAGATTTTTGATGAGGATCTACAGGCATTAATTTCAGAAGTAAACTCAGATGCAACTGAAGATCATATCAAGTTAATTGCTTTAAAAGTGTGTTCAGAAACAGGTGAAGTACCAAGTTCGACAGTCACTATTAGAGTTCATGATAAAGAATTAACAGGTAGCGCTGAAGGAAGTGGTGTTGTTGATGCGAGTTTAAAAGCGATTGAAAGTTTGGTTAAATCAAATGCTACTTTGGAGCTTTATTCTGTTAATAGTATTACTAATGGTACTGATGCTCAAGGCGAGGTGACAGTTCGGCTAGAAAGTGCAGGGCGGATTGTTAATGGACAAGGTGCTGATACAGATATAGTTATTGCTTCGGCTAAAGCTTATATTAATGCCGTCAGTAAGTTACAGACACCAGAGCAACGTAAACATCCGCAAAAAGGAGATGTATAAACTTTAACATGATTATTAAAAAGGTAAGGCGATATGTCTTACCTTTTTTATGTCTATACAGTGGTGTTTTTTATGGATAACTCAACGCGATTACAATACCTTGAAGCAATGGGAGTCGATGTATGGGTTCCCAGAGAGCAGGGAATTATTGAAGCAGAACGCAAGCAAGCGGTTGATGAAAATGTTTCAGATGAACCGCCAGCTCATAACCCTGTTTCAACAAATATTGGCTGGAATGAATTAGAAAGGCAAGTTGTTGGGTGTGAAAAATGTATTTTATCGAAATCCCGAAAACAAGTTGTT
>VAPM010199994.1_pt1 | contig 11629 bp, 10 predicted proteins | sample 3395091 | NCBI WGS metagenome assembly VAPM01 (sample SAMN08290445, study PRJNA428436) | hydrothermal vent metagenome | isolation source: Deep-sea hydrothermal vent chimney 3 | place: Pacific Ocean: Juan De Fuca Ridge | reverse complement strand
GGCCCTTTCAATGCTCCGACAATCAACAGTCGAAAAGCATTTAACACTGCGCCCATACCATATCCGTTTTCTTCTATCCATTTTTTCACAATGGCTTCTGTGTTTTCCGGAGAGAAATCATTCACACCGGTGAGCAGCGCTTTCATCTTTGTCATTTGGTCATAAGAAGCCTGTTTCCATCTTTTTTTCACTGCTTTCGGGTCGTAAGACGCCGGCGCTTTGAAAAAGAAATCAGACTGTTCCCACAGTTCATACACAAAGTGCGCCCGTTCTTTAACCATCCCGACTACTTTCTCAACATAATCTACGTCGGCCATAACACCTTCTTTCTCAATGAGAGGAAGAAACTGTCCGGCAAGTTCTTTGTTATCCTTTTTCAGCATGTACTGGTGGTTGAACCATTTGGCTTTTTCCGGATCAAAACGGGAACCTGATTTTCCGACACGGTCGATGGAAAAAGCCTCTGCCATCTCATCGAGGCTGAAAATTTCGCGTTCATCACCCGGATTCCATCCCAAAAGGGCAAGCATATTGACAAAGGCTTCAGGGAAATAACCATCTTCACGATAGCCTCGCGAACTTTCTCCTGTTTTGGGATCTGTCCATTGTAGCGGAAATACCGGGAAACCGAGCCGGTCACCATCACGTTTGCTAAGTTTTCCTTTTCCATCCGGTTTGAGCAACAGCGGCAGGTGAGCAAACTGCGGAGACTCCCACCCAAATGCTTCATAAAGCAGCACATGCAATGGCAACGAAGGCAACCACTCTTCACCGCGAATCACATGGCTTATCTTCATCAAATGGTCATCCACCACATTGGCAAGGTGATAAGTAGGCATACCGTCCGACTTGAACAACACCTTATCGTCCAGTACGTTGGACTGAACAATTACCTCTCCGCGAATCAAATCAACCATCCGGACAATTTGGTCTTCAGGCATTTTGAAACGAACCACGAAAGGAGTATTACCTTTCAACAATTTTTGCGTTTCGGCTTCGGGTAAAACCAGTGAATTTTTTAAATGTTTACGTTTGGCAGCATTATAGGTAAAGGTGCTTTTCTCAGCCTCATACTTTTTCCGCAGGGCGGTTAGTTCTTCTGCCGTATCAAAAGCATAGTAAGCATGGCCGGAAGCTATTAACCGGTCAGCATATTCGCGATACATGGCTTTGCGTTCCGACTGTTTGTATGGTCCGTAATCTCCTCCTTTGGTAACCCCTTCATCAAATTGAATCCCACACCAGTCGAAAGCTTCGATGATGTAATCTTCTGCACCCGGGACAAACCGTGTCTGGTCTGTATCTTCGATACGCAGGATAAATTTCCCACCGTTTTTTTTGGCAAAAAGATAATTATACAAAGCTGTGCGGATGCCGCCAATGTGCAACGGCCCGGTGGGACTGGGTGCAAAACGCACCCTAATTTCACGGTTACTCATCTGTTTTTATTTTGAGCGACAAAGATATAAAAAAGCAGAGAGAGGATGTTTAGATGTGAGATGCTAGGATGGGAGATGTAAAAATAAAAGCGAGTGTTTGCGGCATTTCGTGGGGGAAGATTCGTGGTATTTTGGTGCAACAGTAAAAAAAGCCTGTATTTTTGTCCTATGAAAATTGATGTTATTCCCTACGCTTCGGCCATTCGTCCCGACTTGATCGACAACCGGTACGTGGTTGTTATTGATGTTTTACGTGCCTCGTCAGTGATGGTAACGGCTCTGGCCAATGGTGCCAACGCGTTTATCCCCGTCAGTACCGTTGACGAAGCCAGGCAAAAAGCTGTCATGTACCACGAAGAAGAGATTTTACTTTGCGGTGAGCGTGATACAAAAACCATTGATGGCTTTCATCTGGGAAATTCGCCGCAGGCATATACCCAAGACAAAGTGGCGGGCAAAACCCTGATTTTCACCACCTCCAACGGAACGCGGGCGCTAAACCGATTAAAGGAAGCAGCAGAAGTTTTTATTGGCTCCTTTCTTAACATGGAGGCTCTGGTTAACAGGTTTTTGAGATTGGACAACGTGGTACTTGTGTGCTCCGGAACCAACAATAATTTTTCGATGGATGACGCAATGTGTGCAGCCTTTTTTATGGACGAAATTATGAAAAAGAAGGCCGTTATGCTCTCTGATTTATCCATAACACTGCTGAAAGCATTCCAAAAGGAGCGCGGTGACCTTCATCTGCTCTTGAAAGATTGCTATCATTTAAATCTGCTGAAGCGAAATGGTTTCGGTGATGATGTGGATTACTGTCTGCAAAAGAGTATATCGAATATAGTACCGGAAATGAAAAACGGAAGAATTATTAGGGGATGAGAATGGGTCATTGGTCAAACGGTTGTCAGGCAGTGGCCAAGCTATTGCCATTCGCTTCGCTGTTATTCAATTGTCAAACAGCTACCAAGCAATGGCCAGGTGCTGTGCATGTCAAAAAGTTACCATTCATTATAGGGCATTTGCCAACCCTCTATTTCACAATTTCGCAACTTCACAATTTCGCAACCTATCTCCGTTACTCAATATCTGTTCACGTTAGCGTTGTCCGTTTCCGAACATCAATTGTTTTAATACGAACATAATAAATAATATCAAAAATCCGTCATCTATGCACCATGGTGTAAATTAGATAGTTATATTTGTGGCATGTTTTATGATAAGCTCTAGTGTTCAAAACAGGTTACAGGTTTAACAAAACTGGTCATCCAATAAAAAATATGAATTCATGAAAAAAAAGATTATTTTTCTTATTCCCTTGTTTGCTTTCCTGTTATTTGGGGTGCGCGTTGCAGCACAGCAGGAATGGTCGTTGCAGAAGTGTATCAATTATGCTTACGAGAATAATTTACAGATAAAGCAAAGCAAGCTGAATACCGAGTCCTCCAAAGAAAGTTTATTACAAAGCAAATTAAGGTTTTTGCCCTCTTTCAATGCCAGCATTTCACAAAATACCGGTTGGGGAAGATCAATTGACATGGCAACATATCGTTACAGCAACAAGCGGTCGAGCCAGGCTTATGGATCGTTAAACGCCAACCTGACTCTTTTCAACGGATTACAGAATGTGAATAACATGCGGCAAAAGCAGTTTGAATTTCTTGCCAAAAAATATAATTCGGATAAGATCAGAGACAACATTGCATTGAATATTGCGGCAAGTTATTTGCAGATTTTGTTTAACATTGAGCTGGTGCACAACGCCAAAAGGCAAGTGGAAATAAGTAATAAACAAATTGAGCGCACCAAAAAAGAAACGGCTGCCGGAACAGTAGCACGGGGAAACTTACTGGACATTGAAGCCCAGGGAGCCAATGACCAGGTAAACCTGGTGAAAGCACAAAACAAGCTTATGCTGGCTTATCTTGACCTAATGCAACTTCTTGACATAAAAGGTAATACATCGTTTGATATTAAAAAGCCGAATCTGGTAATTGCAAGGAAACCGAGCATGCTTCCCATTCAATCTATTTATAACCGTGCTTTAGAAATCAGGCCGGAAATTAAGAGTGCCCAGTATTCGGTGAAAGCTGCAGACCGCGCACTGGCCTTGGCAAAAGGGCAACGAAGCCCCACGCTGAGCCTGAACTCTTCATATGGAAATAACTACTCCGACCAAATCAGGGTAAGCAACAACCCTCTTGATCCCGGATTTAAAGAAACCAAACCTTTTTGGGATCAGCTAAACGACAACCGGAGTATTACCCTTGGTTTTAGGCTGACCATCCCCATCTTAAATGGATTTCAGGTATCTACAAACATTAAACAATCTGAGATTTCGCTGCATAATGCCAACCTGAACCTGGAAATAGAAAAAAACAACTTACGTAAGAGTATTGAGCAGGCTTATACAGATGCGCTGGCAGCCTACCAAACCTATATCGCCCGTGAAAAATCAGTGATATCACTTAGAGAGTCTTTCAAATATGCACAGGAAAAATTAAATGTGGGCATGCTGAGTTCCACCGATTACGATGTGGCAAAAGTCAAGCTTTTCAATGCAGAATCAGATATTATTTCTGCAAAATACGATTATATTTTTAAGACAAGGATTCTTGATTTTTACCTTGGTCGCAGCCTCACATTAAAAGACATTGCAACATTGAAGTCTTCACAGGCAAACGCTGCAAAATAGGGTTTGAAATGCCTGAAGAATGATTACATTAGCACACAAAAAATAAAAAAATGACAAAATCCCGGAAAAAAATAATTTGGTACATCATCGGCGCACTTGTGCTGGTCGTGATTGTGGTGTTGGCCGTAAAAAAAGGTAAATCGTCAGAGGCACAAAAAGTTGCTGTTGAAAAGGTTACCAAAAGAAACATTATTGAGACCGTTTCGGCCAATGGCAAGATTCAGCCGGCTAAGGATGTGAAAATCAGCCCTTATATTTCAGGCGAAGTTGTGAAACTTTTCGTAAAGGAAGGTAACTTTGTGAAAAAAGGTCAGAAGCTGGCAAAGATTGATCCCAAAATTTACATTTCAAGTTTCCAACAGGCAGAAGCTGCCGTGAAAACCACAGAGGCTAACATGGCCAATGCAAAAGCACGTCTGGCACAGTCGCAGGCACAGTACACAAAAAGCGAGCTTGACTTTGCCCGTAGTGACAAACTTTGGAAAAAACAGGTCATTTCTGATGCAGATTACGATGCTGCGCGCTCTACATACCTCGTTGCCAAAGCCGAGGTGAAAGCAGCTGAAGAAAGTTACAAAGCCAGCCAATTTCAGGTTAAGAGTTCCAAAGCTAAGCTGAGTGAAGCAGAGGAAAATCTGAACCGCACAGCCATTTATGCACCTAACAGTGGTACTGTTGCTAAACTGAGTGTACAGGTGGGCGAACGGGTTACCGGTGCTTCACAGTTTTCAGCAGGTACGGAAATTATGCGTATTGCCAATTTGAATGTACTGGAAGTAAATGTGGAGGTTAACGAAAACGACATTGTTCAGGTCGCCATGAACGACACCGCCCTGATTGAGGTGGATGCATATCTGAACCGTAAATTCAAGGGTATTGTAACCGAAATCGCCACTTCGGCCAACACAACCGGCGTAAGTGCCGACCAGGTTACCAATTTTGATGTAAAAATCAGGATGCTGAAATCGTCTTATGCCGATCTTATCCGCCCTAAAAACCTCATTCCCTCTCCTTTCAGGCCCGGGATGTCTGCAACGGTTGAAATACAAACCAAACGTGCCGACAATGTTCTCGCCGTTCCCATTCAGGCAGTTACGACAAGAGCCGATTCTACCGGCCGCACTAAGTCACCTCTTGAAAAACGGGAAGAGAAAAAAGTTCAAAATGGTACCCAACTGCAAAAGAAAACAACAGAATATGTCTTCCTTTATCAAAAGGGTATCGCTAAACTTCAAAGAGTAAAAACCGGCATCCAGGATAATATGTATATTGAAATAACGAAGGGTGTAAAAGAGGGGCAGGAAGTAATTACAGCACCTTATCGGCTTGTTTCCAAAACTTTAAAGAATGGTGACAAGGTGAAAAAAGTGAATAAAAAAGAGCTGTTCACGATTAAGAAGAAGTAACGGGGGGAAAACTTTGGGAAAAATATTAAATATTGAAACTTCCACACAAGTTTGTTCGGTAGCACTGTCTGTGGACGGAAAAACAGTGGCTTTGCAGGAGTCAAACACGAAAAGCTCACATGCACAGCAGATTACTATTTTTGCCGAACAGCTCATGTACAAAACAGGCTTTAACTTTCAGGATCTGGATGCCATTGCCGTCAGCAAAGGACCTGGCTCATACACCGGTTTACGCATTGGTGTTTCCACGGCCAAAGGTTTCTGCTATTCACTGGATAAGCCTCTGATTTCTGTTGGCACACTCAAATCACTGGCTAAAGGAATTTTACTGAAGCTTACTTCCGAAGGGGGAAATCCGGATGATTTTCTTTTCTGCCCCATGGTAGATGCCCGGCGCATGGAAGTCTATACGGCGGTTTATGATAGCCGGCTTCACGAGGTGAGAAAAGTTATGGCGGAGGTTATCGATGAAAATTCATTTGCTGATTTTTTCAAGCAGGGAAAATCTCTGATTTTCATAGGCGATGGCGCAGCAAAATGTAAAGAACTATTGACTAAAGTTTCCTCTAATGCAATATTCCGGGAGGAGTTTTTGGCTTCGGCGACCTATATGGCACCTCTGGCTGAAGAAAAACTCAAAGCCAGGGTTTTTGAAGACACAGCCTACTTCGAACCCTTTTATTTGAAAGATTTTGTCGCCGGTATCCCACACGTGAAAGGGTTGAAATAGTTCCGTTGCAGCCCCCCACTGTCGCACATTAGTCACTCATAGCAAGTAATCATTCTCCCAGCCGGTAATCATTTTTATTTCCTGTGAAATCGTATTTTTGTCTTTCCAAAAAAAGAATACCATGCTCACGATAAAGAAATTCGTTTTCAATACCTTCCAGTTGAATGCATATGTTGTTTACGATGAAAAAGGAGACTGTCTGCTTTTCGATACCGCTGTTTCTACCGATACCGAAATGCAACAATTAGAGACTTTTATTTCGAAAAACAACCTGACACCCAAATTACTGGTGAACACACACAGCCACATCGATCACATTCTGGGTAACCGTAAAGTAGCAGAACGTTATCATCTGAAACTGGCAGCACATTCCGGGGGACAGGGATTTATAGACCACGCTGCCACCAGTGCCGCCAGCTTCGGGCTCCCTTTCGATGGTGTTAAGGAAATCGACATGCTGTTAAACGAAGGCGATACCCTGGCTTTGGGAAACCACGTCATGCAGGTTTTTTATACCCCGGGACATGCTGATGGTAGTCTTTGTTTCTATGCCAAACAAGAGGGGTTTGTCATCACCGGCGATGTACTTTTCTACCAGAGCATTGGCCGTACCGACCTGCCCACGGGTGATTATGATATTTTGCAAAAGAGTATTTGGGAGAAGTTGTTCGTACTTCCGGATAAAACGGTAGTTTATCCCGGTCATGGCCCCAACACAAGCATTGGAGTTGAAAAAGAAACTAATCCTTTTGTAGCTATAGGTATTGAATAGATGAAGCTGCAAGCCGGACAGAAAATTTATGTTGCCCCTTTTCAGGGAATCACAACACGGATCTTCCGGGAAGTTTTTACTCGCCATTTTCCCGATACTGACAAATTGTTCACTGCCTTTTTTACTGGTATTCATAACGAAAAAAGTCTGCGTTCAAGGCAAAAAGAGCTGGAGAAAACCAACCACAACGGGGTGCCGGTAGTTCCTCAGATTCTAAGCAAAGATGGGGATGAAATTCTCCTTTTCGGGAAACTGTGTCATAACCTGGGATTTAGTGAAGTCAACTGGAATCTGGGCTGTCCTTTCCCGCGAGTCGCCCGTAAAATGCGGGGTTCGGGGCTGCTACCCTATCCCGAAAAAATAAAGGAGATACTGGAGAATGTCATCCCCACCCTGCCGGTGAAGCTATCCGTAAAATGCAGGCTCGGCTACCACAACGCCGACGAAATTATGGCACTTCTTCCGGTATTCAATAATTTTCCTCTTTCTGAAATCATTGTACACGCACGCCTTGGCGAGCAGATGTACAAAGGTAATGTGGACACCGTAACTTTCAAAAAGGTCCTGCAAAAAACAACTCACCAGATGGTTTACAACGGAGATATCTTCTCCCCTGAAAATTTTGAATCCATACAACAACAATTCCCACAGGTAGATCGCTGGATGATAGGCCGCGGACTGCTGGCCGACCCGTTTTTACCAGGGCAGCTGCAAGGTGCAGGAATACCATCCCGACCGCTCAGCATAATCCGGAAATATGTGGATGACCTCTATTATGCTTACCGGAAGGAGTTCAACCACAGCTTGCGTACCATCAATGTGATGAAAGAATTCTGGAGCTATCTTTCCCTCTCTTTTGGCCGCCCGGAACGGGTGTTTGGTAAAATAAAAAAGTGTACCTCTTTTGATGCTTACGAAGATGCTGTGAACTACGCTCTGGACAACTACAAATGGTTGGGAAATGGTGGAGAGAAAATAAAGTAAAACATGCTGTTTTATTTAAAATATCTGCGGCAACAGAAAGGTGTGCCGGAATAAATCCGGAATCAGCCTACCAGGAAAAGGGAAAGCCCCTCTTACAAAAAATTAATTCCCTAAAATTCCCCGTTTACCGACAAATTCCTGTCGTTCACCGATTTTTCTTTTTTGCATCATACCAACCGTCCTATATTTGCAATAAATTTAAAAGCAGAAAGTAATGGAAAATAATCCCAATAGACAGCATAACACCCAAAACGGCAAACTGGTCATCGGCGGGCTGTTGATTTTTGTGGGTACCATTTTAATGCTCTCCAATCTTGACTTTTTTGACATCAACATGGGACACTACCTTTTCTCATGGAAAAGTATTCTCATATACATCGGGCTGGTCATGCTGGCCAGTCGCACCAACAAAAAGCCAGCCTATATTTTACTAGGAATAGGCGTTTTCTTCTGGTTACCCGATATTTTCGGGTACTCTGTCCGGTTCAGAGATGTCCTGTGGCCAATGATATTTATCGGCCTGGGATTCCTGCTTATCTACCGACAACGTACACCACGGCATATCAGCTACGATGAAAAAGGCACACCGGAGGAAGATAATAGCGGTTATCTTAATGATGTTTCCCTGTTTGGCGGCGGAATAAAAATTATCCAGTCAAAAAACTTCAAAGGTGGTAACATCACCGCCGTTATGGGTGGATCTGAATTCGATCTGCGTCATGTGGAATTTGCCTCAAAAGTAGCAGTTATTGACGTCTTTACGTTGTTTGGTGGCACCAAGTTCATCGTACCTGAAAACTGGACAATACAGTCGGATGCAATCTCTATTTTGGGCGGCTTTTCCGACAAACGTGCAGTAAGCGTGAACTCTCCCGAAGATAACGTGCTGGTCATAAAGGGGCTTGTCATGCTTGGCGGTATTGAAGTAAAAAGTTTCTAATCATAAAATCAACAAACAATGAAATCAAAAGTAGCAGCTTATTTCCTTTGGTTTTTTCTGGGTTTCTTTTCTGCCCATCGTTTTTATCTTGGGAAAATCGGGAGTGGCATTCTCTACCTCCTTACCGGCCAGCTTTTGGGTATTGGCTGGATCATCGACCTCTTCCTAATTGATGGTATGGTGGAGCGTTACAACCTGGAAACCAGAGTAAGTAAAATAGAAACCGTGTGGGTATAATAACCTTCTGAAAAAAAAAAAATGCAGTAAGATGATGCTGAACCCCGTTTCAAAAAATAAAAGTTATTTTATCAGCTACCTCGCTATTTGGGTATTCATCACAGGTATGCACACACTGGTTCTCAATTTCTTTTATGATATAAACGGAATGGAAAGCCTGACCGATGCACTTATTTTCAATCTCATTTTTTTGCTCATCGGTTACAGTCTCTGGTACGTCATCAGATTTAATCTGAAAGAAAAACCATCATTTCTCGACTTGCTTTTCAACCACCTGATGATAGCTACCGTGGTCATTGTCCTATGGCTGCTGCTGGGTTACTTTACCATGCAGAGCTTTTATGGTACCGATGAAACTTACATGGTGTTTCTGAAAAATTCACTAGCCTGGCGGGCTGTCATAGGGCTGTTTTATTATTTGCTTTTCGTGATGTTTTATTACCTGATTATTTATTATGATGATTTACAGGAAAAGCTGAAAATTGAAAGTAAGTTACAAAATCTGGTTACCAAAGCAGAGCTGGAAACTTTAAAATCACAAATCAATCCCCATTTCCTGTTTAACAGTCTTAACTCCATCAGCTCACTCACCATGACCAGCCCTGAAAAAGCACAGGAAATGGTCATCAAGCTATCCGATTTTCTGCGTTATTCGCTGAGCCATGATAAAAACGAAAAAACCAGTCTGGAAAAGGAATTTGAGAATCTGAAGCGCTATCTTGAAATTGAAAAGGTACGTTTTGGCAAACGGCTGAATTTTGTTTACAACATCCCCGAAAGATGCTATAAACAAATGATTCCCAACATGATTCTGCAGCCGCTCATCGAAAACTCCATAAAGCACGGCGTTTACAACAGTTCTGACGAGGTGCAGGTTGAGATTTCCTGTAAGGAGGAAAATGCGTATCTTGTCATCGAAATCAGCAACGATTATGACCCGGAAGTGAAGAAACCCAAAGGCGAAGGTATTGGGCTAAAAAATATCAGAAAAAGGTTGCAACTGATCTACCTCCGGAGTGATTTACTGGAAACCGTTGCCGAAAAAATGGTTTTCAGGGCTATATTACGTTTACCAAAAGATACAGCTCATGAACAATAGGATACTTGCCATAATCATCGAAGATGAACAGCCTGCCCGCGATCTGTTAAAAGCTTACTTGCAGACGCATAATGAAATAGAGTTAGTGGCTGAATGTGAAAACGGTTTTGACGGTATAAAAACCATTGCCGAGTACCGCCCCGATTTGATTTTTCTCGATATCCAAATGCCAAAGCTCACCGGCTTCGAGATGCTGGAGTTGCTGGATGAGTATCCCGAAATCATCTTTACCACGGCTTATGACGAATTCGCTTTGCGTGCTTTTGAGTTGAATGCTGTGGATTATCTTATGAAGCCGTTTTCCAAAACACGTTTCGACCAGGCTGTGGAAAAGGTGTTTACCCGTCTGAAAAGTAAATCGTATCAAAATAAGGCTCTTGAAAAGCTGAAAGTGCAGGTACGCGAATCTTCCGGCCCACAGGAAAGATTTTTCGTGAAAACCGGTAACCACATCGATGTCATTCCCACGGATGAAATTATACATGTGGAAGCACAAGACGATTATGTGGAATTTCACACTGCAAAAGGCCGGTTTTTGAAAAAGGAGACCATGACCCAACTGGAACAACAACTTCCTGTTGAAAAGTTCCTGCGCGTTCACCGCTCACACATTATCCGGCTTGACCAGATGGAGAAACTGGAAAAATACGGCAAAGAAAGTTATATGGTTATCCTGAAAAACGGTACCAAAGTACAAGTGAGTAAAAGCCGCATCAAAAGTCTGAAAGAACAGCTGGGGATTTAAAAAGAAAGGGCGAGGGAGACTGAGAGACAGGGCGAAGGGGAGACTGAGAGATGAAACGAAAAGACAAGGGAGCGAAAAAGCGAGAGGACGAAGGGGCGATGAGGCAATTTAGAACTCATTCGTTAAGGTGAATAAGCTAGCCTTTATATTCCGCTTCAGGCGTCCACCTGAAGATTAAAGTCCACACCTAAAGTTTAAAAGCTTCTTTTATAGATCGATTCTGCCAGTTCGTACAGTCTTTGTTCTTTGCCAATAGAAAGTACATCAAGCGATTCCAGCGATTCATCATAGAACTTTTCCATAATGGCAAAGGTCTCTTTGTGAACATTGAGCTGCTCATAAACAGATTTCATAGCGCTGATTTTTTTCTCCTCATTTTTTTCATCAAAAATGCTGAAGATTTCCTGCCGTTGTGCTTCGTTGGCTTTGGTCAGTGAGAGGCAGAGCAGGTACGTTTTTTTGTTTTGTAAAATATCGCCACCTATCCGCTTGCCGAAAGTCTTCTGGTCGCCGAAAGTGTCAAGATAGTCATCTTTGATTTGAAAAGCCAGCCCCAGCTTCTCGCCAAAATCATAAATATTT